>ERZ778517.420-NODE-420-length-46639-cov-10.794565_pt1 | contig 46639 bp, 47 predicted proteins | sample MGYA00510341_ERZ778517 | MGnify/ENA primary metagenome ERZ778517 (study PRJEB29527, sample SAMN07138964) | mouse gut metagenome | material: feces | host: mouse | place: China:Nanjing | collected 2016-01-25 ...
TTGTAAGATATATGCTTAATAGATTTTGTTCACACAGGGTTTTCCCGGTGATCCGTTTGGGGACTTGCACCCGTTAGAGTATGTTCGTGCCGGACGAACCAAAAAGCGCGATTTCCCGTTTTGAGGAAATCGCGCTTCAATATATATAAATAACTATCAATCAATACGCTCCACGTAAAAAATCAGAGAGAGCGTATCAGTTCAGTAAACAGCACCGTCATCCTGTCCGCCGCAGCATCAGCAGCCTGCACAACATCGTCACCGTCATTGACATAATCCTCCGCATAATCATCATGCGCCTCATTGGTTATGACAGACATGCCGAAAACAGGTATAGAGCTATGGCGCGCCACAATCACCTCAGGAATGGTTGACATGCCGACCGCATCCGCCCCGATGAGTCTGAAATATTTGTACTCGGCAGGAGTCTCATACGACGGACCGGTACCAGCGAAATAAACTCCCTCCTTAAGGCTTATCCCAAGCCCTTGCGCAAGCTCCTTAGCCTTTGCGATAAGAGGCTTGTCATACGGGCGGGTCATGTCAGGGAAACGGGGGCCGAACTCCTCAAGGTTAGGTCCAACGAGAGGATTCGGAAGATGATTGATATGGTCCCTTATAATCATGAGGTCTCCCACCTTGAAGTCGAAATTCACTCCTCCGGCTGCATTCGAGACAAACAGATGGCCGATGCCAAGCACCTTCATGACGCGTATCGGCAATGTCACAAGGTCCATAGGATAGCCCTCATAATAATGGAACCGGCCCTGCATAGCCACAACGAACTTCCCGCCAAGCTCACCGGCGATGAAATTGCCCTTATGCCCTACGGCTGTGGAAACCGGAAATCCGGGAATGTCCTTATACGGTATTACGGTCTTGTTCTCTATCTTGTCGGCCAATTTGCCAAGACCGCTTCCGAGTACGATGCCGACAGCCGGCCGGCGTCCGCCTATTGCCGCCGAAACATAATCAGCGGCCTTCATGATTCTTTCTGTTCTTATGTCCATAATATCTGTTTTCTTAATGTTCATCTGCATTCCGGTCATCCGGATATCCTGGAAAGCATCCTGCCCGCCTCGGCAAGAATTTCCCTCTCCCCTTTCACCACACGGTTCTTCATAACGAACCTGCCACCGCAAATCACCGAGCCGATGCAGTCGCTATGCGCCGAATACACGAAATTGGCAAGGAACGAACCAGGGGAAAGGAAATTGTAATTGTCCGTGTCAACGATAAGGATATCAGCCGCAGTACCTTCCTCAAGACGGCCCACATTCATGTCCAAGGCCTTGCCCGCATTAGCTGTCGCCATGTCAAGAAGCTCATTGAGAGGCATGGCGGAAGGGTCTCCCCTCCAAGCTTTCTGCACCATCGCGGCAGTCTTCATCGTCTCGAGCATGTCAAGGTTATTGGAAGACGCGCACCCGTCAGTGCCCAGGCATATGTTGGCGCCGGCATCACGTAGCTCATTATACCTGAACATATATCCGGAAGCGAGCTTGAGGTTGGAATTGATGTTGTGCACGCAGTTCACCTTCCGGTTTCCGAGTATCTCAACATCCCTGTCAGAAAGATGGAGCGAATGCGCAGCTATCACATCCGGCCCGAGTATCCCCAGGCTGTCAAGATATTCCACAGGAGACAGACCGCCATGGGCAGCCATGCAGTCCTCCACTTCTTTCCTCGTCTCGGAAAGATGGATATGCATCTTCAGCCCATGACTGCGTGCGAACTCCGCCGTCCATACGAGCATTGGCTCGCTGACCGAATATATCGCATGCATCGCCAGAGAAAAACGCGACATGTCTTTCCATGTCCCGGACAATTCATACATCTGCAGGCACTGCTCCTTCTGCCTTTCCGTCTCGCCGGAATCGTTCCTGTCGCAGACCACATACGAAAGCACGGGCCTGATGCCCATCTCCGCAGCGGCCTTCTGTGCCATAGGCATATACCAGTAATGGTCATTGAAAGTGGTCGTTCCCGTCTTTATCATCTCCAGGCAGGCGACTTTCGTGGCATGATAGACATACTCCTCATCTATTTTCTCCTCCACTTCCCATATCTTCTTCAGCCATTCATGGAAAATTATGTCTTCTCCAAGTCCGCGCATCATGGACATGCCCGCATGAGTATGCATGTTCACAAAACCCGGCACGGCAACCTTTCCGGTGCAGTCCACGACCTCTATTCCGGACGCGGGAGCATGCAGTCCAATCCGCTCACTTCCAGACGGTGCGATTGCCTTGATAATGCCTTCATCGACAAGTATGTCAGACACTTTCCCGTCAACCTTTATATTCTTCAACAATATCGTTCCCATACTTTATCTTTATGTAAAAGTTTCCAAAGTTATACATTTTATTTAATAAAAATGCGTTTATATCATTTGTTTTGTTTAAATTTGAAACGTCTTTGTAACCGTTCAGGCAACACAGACACAGACGAACAAACTTATACAAAACAATAAAACATGGCATTTAAAGGAGCAATAGAAATCGATACGCAGAAATGCAAAGGGTGTTCCGTATGTATCGACAATTGTCCGACCGGCAGCATCCAGCTTGCCAAAATGGTCAACAACAAAGGTTATCACTACGCCGAAATGATCGGGGAAGCATGCATAGGCTGCAGCAACTGCGCCATTGTATGCCCTGATTCGGTAATTACTGTTTACAGAGTCAAAATCTGAGGTTTATGGCAGAGAAAATTCTAATGAAAGGAAACGAGGCGATTGCCATATCGGCAATACGCAACGGTGTGGACGGCTATTTCGGCTACCCGATTACCCCGCAGTCCGAGGTAATGGAGACACTTATGAAAGAAAAGCCATGGGAGACTACGGGAATGGTTGTCCTGCAGGCAGAAAGCGAGACCTCGTCCATCAATATGGTATATGGAGGCGCCTGCACCGGAAAGAAAGTCATGACTTCATCAAGCAGCCCGGGAATCAGCCTCATGTGCGAGGGCATCAGCTACCTTGCCGGAGCAGAGCTTCCGTGCCTCATAGTCAACGTGATGCGAGGCGGACCGGGACTCGGCACAATCCAGCCGAGCCAGAGCGACTACAACCAGTGCGTCAAGGGAGGCGGACACGGCGACTACAATGCCATCGTCATCGCCCCGGCATCAGCACAGGACATGTATGACTTCGTTGACTGGGGATTCGACCTTGCATTCAAATACCGCACTCCTGTAATAATGCTCGCCGACGGAATCGTAGGACAGATGATGGAGAAAGTCGAGCTTCACGACCCAAAGCCGCGCCGCACCAGGGAGGAGGTCATCCAAGACGCCCCATGGGCAACTACAGGCAAGACCGCAGACAGGCCTTATAATATAATAACCTCCCTCGCCCTTGAGTCTGACGTTCAGGAAAGGTTCAACCAGAAGCTCAAGGCAAAATACGAGACAATCTGCAGGGAAGAGGTAAAATATACGGAATACATGACATCAGACGCCGAGTATCTGCTCGTCGCTTTCGGATGCGCATCACGAATCTGCGAGGCTGTCGTGGATGAGCTGCGCTCGCAGGGCATAAAGGCAGGAATGCTCCGTCCTGTGACATTGTTCCCGTTCCCGACAGAAAGGCTTGCGGAACTGTCAGGCCAGGTCAAGAGCATGATGAGCCTGGAGCTCAACATGGGACAGATGGTAAACGATGTCAAGCTTGCCGTCAACGGCGCATGCCCTGTGGGATTCTACGGAAGACAGGGAGGCAACATCTTCACACCTGACGAGGTAGCCGGGGAATTCAAGAAGTTCAACAATCTGAAATAACGAGGTAATCATGACTATCGAAGATATCAAAAAGCCGGAAAACATAATTTACAAGAAAACCCCGCTGCTCACGGATACCGTGATGCACTATTGCCCGGGATGCTCTCACGGCACTGTCCACAAGCTCATTGCAGAAGTCATTGAGGAAATGGGAATACAGCAGGACACAATAGCCGTTAGCCCTGTAGGCTGTTCGGTTTTCGCATACAATTATCTTAATGTGGACTGGCAGCAGGCCGCTCACGGACGTGCACCGGCACTTGCGACCGCGACAAAGAGGCTCAATCCTGAAAAATACGTGTTCACCTACCAGGGAGACGGTGACCTTGCCTCAATCGGAACGGCTGAAATCATCCACGCATGCAGCCGCGGCGAGAACATCGTAGTAATCTTCATCAACAACGGCATCTACGGCATGACCGGAGGACAGATGGCCCCGACCACCCTGCTCGGCATGAAGACGGCCACAACCCCTTACGGAAGGGACGCCAAGCTGAACGGCTTCCCGCTCGTGCTCGCACCTATGATTGCACAGCTTGACGGAACCGCATTCATCACAAGACAGGCCGTCCACACTGCCCCGGCAGCCCGCAAGGCAAAGGCAGCCATACGCAAGGCCTTCGAATACAGCCAGAAAGGAATCGGACTGTCATTCGTGGAAATCGTGGCCACATGCAACTCCGGTTGGAAGATGAGCCCTGTGGCGGCCAACAAATGGATGGTGGAGAACATGTTCCCGAAATATCCTCTCGGAGACATCAAGGACGTTTTGAAACAGGACTAAACAACAGAGAATCATGAAAGAAGAAATAATAATCGCAGGATTCGGCGGCCAGGGCGTGCTGTCAATGGGCAAGATATTGGCATACTCGGCCATCATGCAAGACATGGAGGTGACTTGGATGCCGTCTTACGGTCCCGAGATGCGCGGAGGCACGGCAAACGTGTGCGTAATCATAAGCGACAGGAAGATAGGCTCCCCTATCCTTACAAAATATGACACGGCCATCATACTGAACCAGCAGTCGATGGACAAGTTCGAGAACAGCGTGAAGCCGGGAGGACTCCTGCTCTATGACCCGAGCGGAATCACAAGGCATCCGTCAAGGACAGACATAACAATCTGCCGCATTGACGCCATAGACGTGGCAGCTAAAGTAGGCAATTCTAAAGTCTACAACATGGCTGTCATGGGCGCATACCTGAAAATGAAGCCTGTGGTCAATATGGAGAATGTCGGGAAAGGCCTCGCCAAATGCATACCTGCAAGATACAGCGACCTCATAAGCCTTAACAAGACTGCCATTGAGGAGGGCATGAAAGCCGTCGAAGTCCTGTAGGCTAAAAATCAAGAGAGTTTATTTGTGATTCCTGCCGAAATGCTTTGATATTTCAGCAGGAATCACTATTTTTGCAAGGTAGGTAAAAAGAGACTGCGATGCTGGAAACGCTGAAGCAAAGAATCGGACGGCTTATCGCCGCTTATGAATCGGAAAAGGTGGAGAGGGAAAGGCTCCAGACAGAACTTCAGAGCATCCGGGAACAGAATGACGCCTACAGGAAGCAGATAAAAGAGTTAGAGAGACAAATTGATAACCTCAGGCTGGCCGAGGCCTTCAAAAGCGGAGAGGCCGGCAACGCTGAAGCAAGGAAAAAGATTGACAGGCTGATAAGGGAAATGGACAAGTGCATAGCATTGATGGAGGGATAGTCAATGGAACAGAAGGGACAGAGCATAAGCATAAGGATTGCAGACCGCACTTATCCGATGAAAGTCAATTCTCCTGAAGACGAGGAGCTTATCAGGAAAGCCGCGGAACTGATAAACGGCAGGATTGAAAAATACAACGTCAAGTATCCCGGCAAGGGACTTGCAGATGTCCTGTCATTCGTGGCACTGAATATATGCAAGTCACATCTTGCGCTTCAGAAACAGCTGGACGATATGCTCAAAGGTGAGGGGAATCTCATCAGAGAGCTTGACGGTTATCTTGACAACATTGATAAAAACAGCCGTTAGTTACTTATTTTTGCTGAAATCAACATTAATCAAGTAACCGGGATTACTCGGATGGGAAAGACGGACCTATGTTACCTTTCATGGGGATTCCACATTGTGGGACGGAGGATGTCTGAACCGCTTTCCGGAGCCCAAATCTTATTTTTTAAGATTTTCTGACAAACTTGCTAACGGCTTTTTATTGAATCTGACCGCACGGCTTCCATAAGGCTGTGCGGTCTTTTTATATGCTGTCCGGATTTGACTGCAATCCGGGAAACATCTGGACAGGATACGGAATGAAGAAACAACTAAACATTAATATATGAGCAGCATTTTACTTTACATTCTTGTCGGAGCATTGAGCGCCGCCGTAGTGCTTGGCACTTACATACTCATCCGCAGGATGCTCCTTAAAGGACAGAAAGAGGAGATAATCAAGAAAGCTGAAATTGAAGCTGAGGGAATAAAGAAAGAGAAAATCTTCCAGGCAAAGGAAAAGTTCCTCCAGCTCAAGAGCGAGCACGACCAGTACATCAATGAGAAGAACAAGCAGATCAGCGACATCGAGAACCGTCTAAAGCAGAAAGAGAATTCATTGAACCAGCAGAGTTCAGAACTCGGCCGCAGACAGAAGGAGAACGATGCCATCCGCGAGAATCTCAAGACACAGGTCGAGATTGCGTCAAAGAAATCTGAAGAATACGAAAAGCTGCGTCTCGAAGCCATACGCCAGATAGAGGACATAGCAGGTATGACTGCAGCGGAGGCCAAGAACCAGCTCATGGAAAGCATGAAGGCAGAAGCCAGGACACAGGCCCTTTCGTATATCAACGATGTAATGAGCGAAGCCCGTCTGACAGCAAGCAAAGAAGCCAAGAGAATTGTAATCAACACAATACAGCGCACCGCATCAGAGACCGCAATCGAGAATGCCGTAACGGTATTCAACATAGAGAGTGATGAGATAAAGGGACGCATCATCGGAAGGGAAGGCCGCAACATCAGGGCACTTGAGGCCGCTACCGGAGTGGAAATCGTGGTTGACGACACACCGGAAGCCATCCTGCTCTCAGCATTTGATCCGGTAAGGCGCGAGGTGGCGCGTCTGGCACTGCACCAGCTTGTAGTGGACGGAAGAATACATCCGGCCCGCATCGAGGAAGTGGTTGCAAAGGTGCAAAAGCAGCTTGAGGACGAGATAATGGAGACTGGAAAGAGAACCTGCATCGACCTTGGCATACACGGAATGCACATCGAGCTAGTAAAGCTCATCGGACGCATGAAATACCGTTCTTCATACGGACAGAACCTGCTCCAGCATGCACGTGAGGTGGCAAACATCTGTGCTACAATGGCTTCAGAGCTTGGCCTCAACCCTAAAATCGCAAAACGCGCAGGACTTCTCCACGATATAGGAAAGGTCTCTGACGAGGATCCGGAACTTCCTCATGCAATACTCGGCATGAAGCTTGCCGAAAAGTACAAGGAGAAGCCTGAGGTATGCAACGCCATCGGAGCGCACCATGAGGAAATCGAGATGACCTCTGTAATCTCCCCTCTCGTAATGGTCGGTGATGCAATCTCCGGAGCACGTCCTGGAGCAAGGCGCGAGGTTATTGAGTCATATATAAAGAGACTCAAGGACATGGAAAACATTGCCCTGTCATATCCGGGCGTCACCAAGACATACGCAATACAGGCAGGACGAGAGCTCAGGGTAATCGTCGGAGCCGAGCAGGTCACAGACCAGGATGCGGAGGCATTGTCAAGCGAGATAGCAAAGAAAATTCAGGAGGAGATGGTATATCCTGGCCAGGTGAAGATTACCGTGATACGGGAGACCCGATCCGTAGCTTTTGCAAAATAAAATGTTCAATATATGGGATTGAAACGATTTATCATCATGCTTGCGGCACTTGTTTCAGGTGTCGCAAGTTTTGCCTTTCCGGGCGAGCAGATTGTAACCTGGAAACATTCGGCAGAACACAAGGAGGGCGATATATATCGGGTGACATTCACCGGAAAGATACAGCCCGGATACCACACCTACACTCTGGATGACCAGGCAGCGGCAACATCTTTCGATGACCTGGCTGTGACAGGGGGCGAGCTTGAGGGAAAGCCTTATCAGGTAAACGAGCCGACGACAGAGAGCGACGGCTCAAAGCATTACTATTCGTCCATAGTGCTGGCCCAGGACATCAGGCTTACCTCGGCAGAAGCCGTATTCACAGGCACTATACAGGCTTCCTCATGCAAGGGAAACAGCTGCCACACGGAGTATTATGACTTTGAGGCCAAAGTGACTGCAGCACCACAACATGCTGCAGCGCCCCAGGAGGAACAGACTGCTACAGATGAAACAAAGGCAGCGTCGCAACAAGAAAAAGGCTCACTCTGGGCTCTTGTAATTGAGGCCATCCTTTGGGGATTCGCAATGCTTCTCACGCCATGCGTATTCCCTATGGTTCCAATGACCGTGTCATTTTTCATGAAAGGGTCATCAAGCCCTGCAGCCGGAAGATTCAAGGCTTCGATGTACGGTCTTTTCATCATCCTGCTCTATACGGTTCCTATTTCCGTCATCATAATCCTGACAAGGTTCATCGGAGGAGACGCTGTGACAGCAGACATATTCAACTGGCTGGCTACGCACTGGCTGCCGAACCTCATATTCTTTGTCGTGTTCATGATATTCGCGGCATCATTCTTCGGAGCATTCGAGATCAGCCTGCCCCAGTCACTCATCAACAAGAGTGACAAGGGAGCGGACAAGGGAGGGCTTGCCGGAGTGTTCTTCATGGCCCTTACGCTTGTACTTGTCTCATTCTCATGCACAGGTCCGATTGTAGGCTCAGTGCTCATCAAGTCAACAAGAGGCGAGTTCTGGGAGCCTATGATAACCATGCTTGCGTTCTCCGCAGCATTCGCGCTTCCGTTCACCGTGCTTGCGTTCTCCCCTTCCCTGCTGACAAAATTCAAGAAGAGCGGAGGAGGATGGCTTAATTCCGTGAAGGTTGTGCTTGGCTTCGTAGAAGTCGCGCTCGGACTCAAGTTCCTCAGCGTTGCAGACCAGACCTATCACTGGGGTATCCTCGACAGGGAGGTTTACCTTGCCATATGGATTGTGGTGTTTACCCTTCTCGGGCTTTATCTGCTCGGCAAGATACGTTTTTCACATGATGAACCGGTAGAGCATATTTCCGTTCCGAGACTGGCACTTGTCATTGCGGTATTTTCTTTTGTGGTTTATCTCGTGCCGGGAATGTTCGGAGCACCTCTGAAGATGCTGTCAGGATATATGCCGCCTATGAGTACACAGGATTTCGTCATCGGACAAGGCGCCGCCCCAACACAGTCCGCCACCGTTTCACAAAGCGGGACAGGACAGAAATACGGACTTCACCTGCCTCTTGGACTTGAAGGCTATTTCACTATAGAGGAAGGCCTTGCAGCTGCAGAAGCCGCAGGCAAGCCTGTTTTCGTTGATATAACCGGACATGGCTGCGTAAACTGCCGCGAGATGGAATCGCGCGTTTGGAGCGACCCTAAGGTCCTTGAAATGCTGAAGAACGATTTTGTGATTGTCGCTCTATATACAGACGACAAGACCAAGCTGGAAGAGGAGGACTTCCTTACTGACGCAGGTACAGGAAAGGTCTATAAGGACCTCGGCCGCAAGAACTCCTACATAGCACGTGATAGATTCGGCGTGAATGCCCAGCCTAACTACATCATCCTCTCCCCGGACGGGAGACAGCTGGTTCCGACACGAGGCTACGACCTGAGCATTGACGGCTTCATCGCTTTCCTGCAAAGCGGTATTCATGGCATGAAAGCAGAATAAGGCCAGGATCTGATATAATGAAAATCGGGACCGCACCAGAATTTGGGCGGTCCCGATTTCATTTATATTGCAGGTTCAAAAGCCGCTGCTCATCAGAACTTGAAGCTGTCTTTGAGCGCAGTTGTCTTGTTGAACACGAAATGTTCCGGAGTGGAATCCGGGTCCTTGAAGAAGTAGCCCACGCGCTCGAACTGTACCGCGATTCCGCTGTTGTCCTCAAGCAGGGCCGGCTCGGCATATCCTTTCGCAACTACGAGAGAATCTGGGTTCAGATAGCTCTTGTAGTCCTGTCCCTCCGGAATAGAACCCATCTCTGCCTCGGTGAACAGCTTGTCATACAGACGGAGCTCAACCTCTTTGGCATGGCCGACAGACACCCAGTGGATTGTGCCCTTTACAGAGCGCCACTCGCCTGCCCCCGGCTTCGATGTCGGGTCATATGTACATTTGATTTCAACAATGTTGCCTTCAGCGTCTTTCACTACCTCCTGACACTTCACGATATAAGTGTATTTGAGACGGACCTCTCCGTCAGGCTTAAGGCGGAAGTATTTCTTTGGAGGTTCCTCCATGAAGTCGTTTCTCTCAATATAGACCTCACCTGTAAACGGAACCTTACGTGACGGTCCCTCAGGATCGGCAGGATTCAGAGGAGCATCAAACCACTCTACCCTACCCGGCTCCCAATTGGTTACCGTCAGTTTGACAGGGTCCTGCACGACCATATATCTGTTGGCCCTTTCATTGAGGTCCTGGCGCACGCACCATTCCATAAGCTGCAGGTCAATCAGCTGCTCGCGCTTTGCCACCCCGACTTTCTCGGCAAACATCCTAATAGACTCCGGAGTATATCCGCGGCGGCGTATTCCGCATATCGTAGGCATGCGCGGGTCATCCCACCCGTTAACGAAACCGTTGCGGACAAGCTCCAGGAGCTTGCGTTTTGACATTACCGTATATGTCAGGTTAAGTCTTGCGAACTCATACTGATGGGACGGGAATATATCGAGCTTTTCAATGAACCAGTCATAAAGAGGACGGTGTACGTCAAATTCCAGCGTACATATCGAATGAGTGATGTTCTCAAGGCTGTCAGACTGGCCATGGGCATAGTCGTACATAGGATAGATGCACCATTTGTCTCCGGTCCTGTGATGCGAGGCATGTATGATGCGGTACATCAGAGGATCACGGAAAAGCATGTTCGGATGCGCCATGTCAATCTTGGCACGGAGCACTTTCTCGCCTTCTGCATATTTTCCGTCCCTCATCTCGCGGAAAAGCTTAAGGTTCTCCTCTACGGAGCGGTTCCTGTAAGGACTTTCCGTACCAGGCACCTGGACTGTACCGCGTCCTGCGCGTATTTCCTCCTGAGTCTGGTCATCAACGTAAGCGAGACCTTTCTTTATGAGTTCCTCTGCCCATTCATAGAGCTGGTCAAAATAGTCCGATGCATATCTCTCGTTTTCCCAATCGAAACCGAGCCACTTGATGTCCTCCTTGATTGAGTCCACATACTCAGTGTCCTCCTTCACCGGATTGGTGTCATCAAAGCGGAGATTGGTCTTTCCGCCATATTTCTTGGCAAGGCCGAAATTGATGCAAATGCTCTTTGCGTGGCCTATATGAAGATATCCGTTAGGTTCAGGAGGGAAACGTGTCAGAACACTGCGGCACTTTCCCGAGGCAAGATCCGCCTCAATGATTTCCTCCAAAAAGTTGAGATTCCTGGTCTCGTTGACCTCTTTATTCAGTTCTTCCATAATATGCGAAGTGCTTAATTTCAAAACAACTTGCAAATATAGCAAAAGTCGAGAGCAAAAGCAAAGTAAACTTTGCTTTTGCCGAATTTCGAGCTGCACATAAGCTTCAGGAAAGGGCCGGAGGAAGCCGGCAAATTCTTTTCCGTGACACCGGACACTTACATGCTCTGCCTTGAAAGGCTTAGGGGAAAGCCCGGCCTGCCGTTCGTGCATTTCATTTCATATTTCAATCCACAGATTCCAATGACAGTGGAAGAGGACATGACCTCTCCATTGTACGAGATACTTGAAAAGAAATACGGAATATTCGTGAAGACCTCCAAAGAAATGGTATTTGCACGAGAGGCTGATGCGGAAATGGCAGCCAAGCTCGGAATTAAGGAGGGAGACCCCGTCCTTGTCCGTAAGCGTTTCGTGCTCGACAGGAACAACATTATCAAAAATGATTGACAGAAATTTCACAAAGGCTCTTCCTGTCCTTTTCGGATTTTTCGTGCTGGGCTTGTGGCAATGTGGCCGGCATTGCCACAAGCTATATAAAGAATGACTTTTCGCTCAGCGAGACGGTCGCAGGCTCCGTACTTCTGATGAAAATGAACGATGTCGCATATTTCAGGGCCAACATCATATTGGCGCTCGTGGGAGCAACCGGCTTCTTTTGCTCAAGCATATTCTCCATAAACCAATGAGATTTCCGGCCTGATGATTATGGGAGTATGCGGAGGTGCTGTCATTCCGCCTCTCATGGGCATGCTCGCAGACACCGTAGGCAATCAGAACGGCTCCGTAATGGTCATAGGAGCCTGCTTATGCTACCTTGCAGCATTTTTCACCCTTGGGCAAGGGACAGGCCGCAAGAAGGTAGAACGACATTTCGCAAATTCTGCAGGCCGTTTCAATAGATTTTCCTTATTTTTGTGCCGCTAAATATACTTCAACACAATGATAAGATCAATGACAGGATACGGCAAGGCGGAGACCATGCTGGAATCAGGAAAAATAACCGTAGAAATACGTTCACTGAACGGAAAGACAGCGGACATAAGCATAAAGACGTCATTGCTTCCGAAAGACAAGGAAATAGCAGTGCGCCATAAGATTGCAAATGCCCTGCAAAGAGGAAACATAGACTTTTTTATGACCTACGAGCCGAATGCAGCAGAAAACGCCAAACAGATCAACATGGAAATGGCCGTCGGATACTATGGGCAGATAATGGCATTGGCGGAGCAGATAGGTTCCGCCGGCAGGCTGAACGACAACGCGGCCGAACTGATTTCGACACTGCTGAAGATGCCGGATGTCATAGACTGCAAGAAACAGGACGTCATAACGGATATCAACTGGCCTCAAGTGGAGGCTTGCATAGACAAAGCGCTCGACAATATCAACGAATTCAGGGCACAGGAGGGTGAAGTCCTGTACGATGACGTCACGCAAAAAGTCGCCAGCATTTTGGCATATTCCGAGCAAGTGGAGCAGTACGAGAGCGAAAGGGTCGCGGCCGTAAGGGAAAAAATTTTGGCCCGCTTTGCGGAACTGAAGGCTGAGCCGGAGATGAGCCGCCTTGAGCAGGAGATGATTTATTACATCGAGAAACTGGACATCAATGAGGAGAAAGTTCGCCTGCGCCAGCATTGCAAATATTTCCTCGACACAATCAGCAACGAGCCCGCTCCAGGAAAGAAGCTCGGCTTTATTGCCCAGGAAATGGGACGGGAAATCAATACGACAGGTTCCAAGGCCAATCACACGGAAATCCAGAAGATTGTCGTGAAAATGAAAGACGAGCTGGAGAAAATAAAGGAGCAGAGCCTGAATATCCTTTAGCCGCTGCAAGACTGAGGAGCCATTTGGCAGAGTTTGTGCTATACGGCCCTACCTGTTAGTTTTTAATTGTTAGGGTTATGAAAGAAAAGAACATTTATGATTTCACCGTATCAGACATGAGCCAAAAGCCGGTGGACCTCAGTATTTACAGAGGCAAAGTGATTTTAGCAGTAAACACAGCAACTGGATGCGGTTTCACTCCCCAATACAAGGGTTTGGAGGCTCTTTACAGGAAATACAGGGACAAAGGTTTCGTCGTGCTGGGTTTCCCGTGCAACCAGTTCGGGCACCAGGCTCCGGGAACGGAAAAGGAAATAGCGGGCTTCTGCGAGCTTAACTATGACGTCACATTCCCGCAGTTCGCAAAAATAGAAGTGAACGGAGAAGGAGCGGCCCCGCTTTATGTATGGCTTAAGAAACAGAAGAGAGGTCTTCTCGGCTCCACTTCAATAAAATGGAATTTCACAAAATTCCTGATTGACAGGCAAGGCAACGTGGTGGAAAGGTTCGCACCGGGCGATACTCCGGAGCAGATTGAGCCGCATATCAAGAAACTTCTCGGCTAAGTTCCTTCCCATCAAGCTACATCTGCCAAAAACAGATAATTACCAAACAACTGAATAATGAGCAAAATTACGGAAAAGATACGCTATGTAGGCGTCAATGACCATGAGACCACATTGTTTGAAGGCCTGTGGCCGCTTCCATACGGAGTCAGCTACAACTCATACTTGATCATTGACAAGGAGAATGCGCTGATAGACACTGTCGATGCGCGATTCAAGGACAAATTCATTGAAAACATCAGGAAACATGCCGGAGCATCTCCGATAAACTACCTGATAATCAACCACATGGAACCAGACCATTCCTCATCCGTATCTGCCGTAATGGAGTTGTGGCCTGACATCACGATTTTGGCAAGCTCACGGGCCGTACCGATGCTCACTGGCTACTACGGGATAAGTGCTGAAAAAATCAGGACAGTAGGTGACGGGGACAGCCTTTCATTGGGAGAGACAGTACTTTCGTTCCATATGACCCCTATGGTGCATTGGCCTGAAACAATGATGACATGGGACGAAAGCGAAAAGACTCTCTTCTCGGGAGACGCTTTCGGTACTTTCGGCATACCGGGAACCGGAATCACGGACAGCAATCTTGAAGACCTCGGGCCATACCGCGATGAGATGATACGATACTATTCGAACATCGTCGGCAAATACGGCAATACAGTGCAGGCCGCGATGAAGAAACTCTCAGCACTTGAGATAAAGCGAATCTGCAGCACTCACGGTCCGGTATGGGAGAAACTTGCTGCAGATGTGGCAGGACTTTACGGGAAACTCAGCAGATATGAGGCTGAACCTGGAGTCTGCATTGCATACGGCTCAATGTACGGCAACACAGCAGAAGCAGCACTCTGCCTGTCAAAAGAACTTACAAAGGCAGGCGTACCGAACGCCATTCATCCTCTCTGCACGGAAAACATATCCGACGCGCTACGTGATGTGTTCAAATACAACACAATAGCCATAGGTTCCCCGACATACAACGGCGGCATCTTCCCTCCTGCCGAGACATTCATGAAAGCCATATCAGCACGCAATGTAAAGGGACGCAAATTTGTTGCTTTCGGTTCATATTCATGGGCGGCCGCAAGTGTGAAGCTGCTTGCCGAACAGGCTCAGTCCCTCGGTTTTGAGCTTATCGTACTGCCGGAAGAGACACCTGGCAGCCAGAACGGAGGCATATCATTCCCTCATGCTTATTCACCTGAGAAGTGCGACATGAAGGCTCTTGCCGAAATCATCCGCAAGTCCGCAGGTCTGGCATAGAATTGGATATTGACATGCACAGAACGAATTTAACAGAGCAAATAATAATCAAAGCAAAAGAGCCGGGTCCGCTTGACGCCCCGGCTCTTTTCATTGTCAACAAAAGTGCTACTCCACGTAAAGCAGCAGGCCTTTCAAGTACTCCCCTTCCGGATGGTAAATGTTCACGGAATGGTCAGCCGGCTGGTTGAGCCTGTCCAGTATGCGCACGCTCCTGCCGCACTGCGCGGCAGCAGAGAATACTGCAAGGGCAAAAGCTTCCTTGTCAACTACCTGCGAGCAGCTGTACGTGAAGATGAGCCCTCCCGGAGCGACCTTGGAAATTGCAGCGGCATTCAGTCTCTGATATGCCCTGAGGGCATTCTTCAAAGCTCCGCGATGCTTGGCAAAAGCAGGCGGGTCAACTATCATAAGGTCATACTTCCCCTCCGGAACATCCTTCAGGTAATCTATGGCATCGCAGCACAGGCTCGTATGCATCTCCGGTGCGAAACCGTTTATCGCCACATTCCTGTCAACCATGGCCATAGCCTTTCTTGAACTGTCAACAGAATCAACATGGAGCGCTCCTGAAGCCAGCGCATATATGGAGAATCCTCCGGTGTAGCAAAAAAGGTTAAGCACATTGCGCCCACGGGCATGTTTGCCTACAAGAGCCCTGTTCTCCCTCTGGTCAAGGAAAAAGCCGGTCTTCTGGCCTTCCGTCCAATTGACAATGAACTTGTGCCCGTTCTCAAGCACGACAACCTCATTCTCCACGAAGTCCTCCCTGCGGTACATATATCCGTCAACAAGCTCGAGTCCGGCCTTGAAAGGCGCAGTACCGGAGCTCTTGTCATAAACCGCCTTCAGCGTGTCACCATAGACCTTGCACAAAGCCTCCGTAATCTGCTTCTTGGCACGGAACATTCCCACGGAATGAGCCTGCAGAACGCATACGCCGTCATAATAGTCTATTATAAGGCCTGGAAGATTGTCTCCCTCACCATGTACAAGCCTATAGCAATTGGTAAGGGCAGCCCCGTCAGTCGCAAGACCTGCTGAGATGCGCACAGCAAGGGCACGTGATATCATTATCTCCCAGAAATCCGGGCTCAGCACATCTGAGTCAAAGCTTAGGATACGCACGGCAATCGAGCCGATTTGCCAATGCCCACAGGCCAGGAAACGCCCGTCAGATGCATGTACAGCCACGACATCACCCTCCTCAGGAGTTCCGTGCACCTGTGCGATTGCCCCGGAGAACACCCACGGGTGGAACCTGTATAGGGACTCCTCCCTGCCTTTCTTCAATACTGCCTTTATCATAATAAATTCTCGTCTTTCAAAGGATTCTTTTCTGATGCCATGAGCCTGATATACATCTCACGGCACACCCATGCGTCAGTAGCCGCATATTTGCACTGAGACTCGGACAAGGCAGGAGCCTCCCAATTGGAAAGCTGCTGCGTTTTGGAAATGCGGAAGCCGAGAATGATTGCGGACATCTTCTTGACACTCTTGTCACGGATTCCCCACTCCCACACTATCTTCTGCAAATCCACGAAACCGGCAGGCACAAAATCATGATGTTTCTGAAGCCCCCTTATGTCGTCATGAATGGCAGCGCCGACCTTGATAACCTTTCCGTTGGCGAGCAGGCTGCAAAGCCGGCGGTGCATTCCTATATCCTTGATTCTGAAGAGGAAAGCCTTGTCCGGCCCGGAAAGCTGCAGCAAAGACACCCCATAGCGGGACTGGCCCTGCGAGAAACACGGACGCGTCTCCGTATCAAAGCCGATTATGGGCTGCGAGCGGAGATAGGCAAGCGCACGGTTAAATTCAGCGCCAACGGAATCAATCACGTATATCTTTCCGGGAAAAGACACGTAATCAAGCTTTTCAAGTTCCTCTGCACTTATACTTTCAATATACATAACAAACAAAAAATCCGGGGCTTCCGCTAAAAGAACAGAAGCTCCCTATATTTAGGCAACGGCCACATCTCATCGTCAATTATCATCTCAAGATGGTCCGCACTGTAACGTACCTTGTCCATCATATCCTTCACCTCGTGAGAATAGGTCTTCGCCCGCTCCCCTATGCCCTCAATCCTGTTCGCTTTCTTACGGGCATCCACGAGCCTTACTACATCCGCGGACAGGTTGTTCATATGGAACGATATCTTTTTAAGCGTGTCGATTTCAGAAGAGCAGAAATTCATATAGTCGTCTCCGAAAATGTCCTTTATGCCCTTCACATTCTCTATAAGGACGTTCTGATACCTCACCGCAGCCGGTATGACATGGTTAAGGCAGATGTCCCCGAGAATGCGGGCCTCTATCTGAAGCTTCTTCACATAGATTTCATTGAGAATCTCGAAACGGGCTTCCACCTCATTGGGAGCAAGAACGCCAAGCTTGTCGAAAAGCTCTATAGTCTGCGCCTCATGATAGACCTCATAGGACTCCGGCACATTCCTCACGGCCCGAAGCCCGCGCGCCTGGGACTCTATTTCCCACTCCTTGCTGTAACCGTTGCCCTCGAACATTATGTCCTTGGCCTCAGTTATGAACTTGCGCACGACAGCCATAATGGCAGAAGAGCGGTCTTCACCTGCCGCTTCGAGAACATCCACTTCGTGGCGGAAGTCCTTGAGGCTCTCGGCCACGATGGAATTTACCACATAAACTGCTGAAGCGACATTCTGCGACGAGCCGACTGCGCGGAATTCAAAACGGTTTCCGGTAAATGCAAACGGAGAAGTCCTGTTCCTGTCCGTATTGTCCGGGAATATCTCCGGTATGGCATTGACAATCTTGATAGACTCCTGTGAAGAGGCGGTCATGCGGGCATCCCCGAGCTCCATGATGGAGCGGAAAATGCCGTAGAGAGTAGAACCGGAGAACACAGAGGCAACCGCTGGAGGTGCCTCATTGCCGCCCAGACGGTATGAATTGCCGAGTGTAGCGACAGATGTCATAAGCAGATAATGGTGCTTGTGAACGGCCCTGAGCACAGAAGCATAGAACGAAAGGAACTGAAGGTTCTTCGTCGGAGTCTTGCCCGGTGAAAGGAGATTCACGCCGGTATCAGTCATGATGGACCAGTTGCAATGCTTTCCGGAGCCGTTCACCCCGTCAAAAGGCTTCTCGTGGAAAATTACCTTGAGATGATGCTTCTCCGCGACCTTCTGCATCACTATCATTAGCATCATGTTCTGGTCGATGGCCTTTGTGGCATCACAGAATACGGGTGCACATTCGAACTGGTTAGGAGCCACTTCATTGTGACGGGTCTGGAGAAGAATGCCGAGCTTGTATGCCTCAGTCTCAAAATCTTTCATGAAAGAGCTTACCCTTGAAGGTATAGCCCCGAAATAATGGTCTTCAAGCTGCTGGTCCTTTGCCGAGGTATGCCCCACCACTGTACGTCCCGAAAGCATCAGGTCCGGCCTTGCGTTGTAGAGAGACTCGTCAACGAGGAAGTATTCCTGCTCAAGACCGAGATTTACTTTTACAGCCTTGACGTTCTCGTCAAACAGATTTGCCACTGAAACGGCGGCCTCGCTGATGGCGTGCATGGATTTGAGATGCGGAACCTTGGTGTCAAGAGCCTCACCCGTATATGACACGAAAACTGACGGTATGCATAAAGTTCCGTCCATCAGGAACACCGGAGATGAAGGGTCCCATGCGGAATAGCCCCTTGCCTCAAAGGTGTTGCGAAGTCCTCCGTTCGGGAAACTTGAGGCGTCAGGCTCCTGCTGCACTAAAGCGCTTCCGTTGAATTTCTCGAAAGCCTTGCCGTCCTTGAAAGTGACAAAGGCCTCATGCTTTTCAGCAGTGGAATCAGTAAGAGGCTGAAACAGATGGGTGTAGTGGGTCGCCCCCTTTTCCATGGCCCATGCCTTCATTCCTGAAGCTATTTCATTGGACACGCTGCGGTCAAGCTTGGCTCCGAATTTCACAGATGCGAGAACAGCCTCATAAGCCTGCTGTGACATGTAACCTCTCATCTTGTCAAGGTCAAGCACATTCTCCCCGAAATACTCAGAAACAGGTCTATTCTCAACGTAAAAACGCTCCGTCTTGTGCAGAGCAGACTCATTTAGAGCCATTTGCCTGAAAGTTGCCATAAGTTTTATCCATTAATTTGTCAAGTCGGGCGCAAAGATAATAAAATATCGCTATCTTTGTCCTTGGTACATACGAAAACAACAGGATAAAATGGCCAATATTTCAACCAAAGCCCAACAGATGCCGGCATCTGCAATCAGGAAGCTGGTACCTTACGCCGATGCAGCTAAAAAGCAGGGCGTGAAAGTATATCACCTCAATATCGGACAGCCGGACATCGACTCTCCGGAATGCGCGCTCAATGCCGTTAAAGGCAATATGCCGCAGCACGTGTCATACTCCCATTCCGCAGGAATCATGGAGCTGAGACAGGGACTCGTGGAAAAATACTACAGGAAAATAGGCATTGACATTGAAGTGCCGGAAATCATCATAACTGTTGCAGGAAGCGAGAGTGTCAATCTCGCCCTCGAGATAACATGCGATGCCGGAGACGAAGTGATAGTGCTCGAGCCGTTCTACACTAACTACAACACTTTCGCCTTCCTGAACGGCATAACCCTCAAGGCCATCCCGACAGACATCAGGAACGGCTTTCAGGTCCCTCCTATCGAAGAGTTCGAGAAGGCGATAACCGACAGGACAAGGGCGATACTCGTCTGCAACCCCGGCAACCCGAGCGGCACACTGTATTCCAAGGAAAACATGCTCGCCATAGGTGAAATCGCCCGCAAGCACGACCTGTTCCTCATTTCTGATGAGGTTTACCGTGAGTTCTGCTACACGGATGAGCCGCATTTTTCCGCAATGAACATACCTGACCTGGACCAGAACGTAATACTCGTAGATTCCGTTTCCAAAAGATACAACCTGTGCGGAGTCAGGGTCGGATGCATCATCTCACGCAACAAGGAAGTGATGGCCGCAGCCATGAAATTTGCGCAGGCAAGGCTCTGTCCTCCGGTATTGGGCCAGATGGCGTCAATCGGTGCACTTGACACGCCGGACGAATATTTCACCGCAGTGAGAGAAGAATATATCAGGCGCCGGGACTATATGACAGGGCGGCTCAACAAAATGGAAGGAGTATTCACCCCTGTGCCTATGGGAGCTTTCTACACAATAGCCGAACTTCCGGTGGACGATGCTGAAAGTTTTGCAAAATGGATGCTCGAAGAATTCCGCATAAATGGAGAGACAACAATGATTACTCCTGCTGCCTCATTCTACAAGACTCCCGGATACGGAAAGAACCACGCGCGCCTGTCATATGTGCTTGAGATTCCTGAAATGGAAAAGGCCATGACGATTCTCGAGGAAGGTCTCAAAGCTTATCCGGGCAGGACAAGCGGCAAATAAGACCTAAAGACTTAATATCAAACAATAAAACAGAGATGTTACAAATATTAACATCTCTGTTTTATTGTTTATGTCCCAGCACTTCAAGTATTTTTGGCATAAGCAAGGAATCAATGAACTCTTCTTCCATGAAATGCGTTCCGTCATACATCACATATGAGTTCCCGAAATATTTTTCCCAAGTGTGCACGCTCACGATTCCGCTCTTTCTGTAGTGGTCCTGCATGCCGAAAAAGGCAAAGTGCTTATCCCGGCTTCCGGTCCGGACGGAATTGCTGAGAGCCATTTTCCTGTGCTTTCCGTATTTGCGCAGAACTCGATACGTAAAATGCAGCTTCTGCCTGTCGCCGTCCTTAGGACGGTATATTCTGTCAAGCAGTTCCGTCACACCCGGCAGGACGGACATCCATGCCAGATACCGGAAAAACAAAGGAGTATTAAGGGCCGGGGAAACGAACAGATGCGGCATTCCCACAATCCTAAGGGCGTGCAAGGCCCCAAGTGACTCCCCGATTACAAGGGCAGGCCGGAGTTCCTCTGTCCATGAGGTGATTTGGGCATGCGCAATCTCCGGGTCGAAGTCGTAAGTCCGCACAACTACATTGACTGTCCCGCAACCCTCCAGGGCATTACTACAGAAACGTTCTCTGAGTATGGACGGGATTCTGCTGTCCCCTCCTCCTCCCATGCCATGTATATACAGTATATTGGTCATAAATGCATCCGTTTTTCTTCACACCGCTTCCGGCGCGGGCTGCAAAGTTAAGCACTTTTGGCATTTTACATCTCAGAAAGTCATGAAATTATAAGACAGCCCAACACCCACATATGGCGCATGATTTATCGCATTGTCCTTCATATATATTCCATATCCCGCATGAACACCGATGCCCCACCTTTTCCGCAAAGGGACTGAAACAGTCCTTACTGTTGTTATGTATTGCCGCAGAGGATATACTGAAATAGTATCCAATGCCGGCTTATACCCTGAGACCACAGCCCGATAGGTGCTGTCGCAATAGACTCTCTGCTGCATCGGGAGCATTACATATGAAGTATCATGTAAAACAACAGTATCAACCACTGCAATCATAAGAGTATCAACCGTCCGGATTTCCATAGGCACAGGCCTTTCATATAGTACCGTATCGTGCACAATAAGCGTATCAGCCTTGACATTCAATTCTCTACCGTGAAATTCCACAGAATATTTAACTCCACATATGAATCCGGCACATACGGACACAAGCAGTATCATTGCATATTTTAGACATTTCATATAAATCACTTAAAAAATGCAGGGCATGACTGTCCTGCACATTAAATAATCATAATTTCAAGCCTTTATACGTGCTGCTGTAAAGTATCTCTCCACGCTGCTGTCCATTGTTTCTATAACTGAAATGCACAAATGCGGGATACAATATAATCTGGTCAAAGGGCAGCTTAAGCCGCAAAGCCAGAGAAGCAAGTTTATGAGGCTCACTGCAGGCCACGTCGGCAGCCTCTCCCTTAAGATGCTGGCTTGTAGGCACACCGCCGACAGCCCGATTAAGTTCCAGGCACCTGAAACCGCTGTTGATTTGCAGCGGCGCTCCCCAATGATCACGCAAAGGCTGAAGCACATTCAAAACAAGAGCACGGATTGCATTACGCACATCATCACTATCTATCTTATTTACAATCCCTTTGCTTTTGGATACGCCGCTTGCCTCAAACTCGTGATAACTGAAATTACGGCTTATCGTCCCCATCACTGACATTTTTCTTATACCGATAATGATAGTCAACTCCAATCAGCGCTCCCGCGAAAGTCGCAGTTTCCCCGAAAGCGACCAGCACTGACGGGTCAATAGTCCCGGCAGGAGGCAGGAAACACCCGATATACAAAAGCGCGATTCCGGCAAGAGTGACCAGCAGGCCCGCCACAAACTGTGCAGTCACCTTATATGGCTTATGAGCAAGCATGTTCAGACATATTGTGAGGCGTCCCAATCGGCACTGACCTCCAAAACCACATCACATCTGACTCCGGAATACCCCTTCATCACACTATCGTTGAAAACCTCAAACATATATTCTCCGACTCCGATTCCCATTCCGGCAAGTTCATTAAGAATATCTGACAAAACCGATAATCCGGTGCTTTGGATTTCAAGATGTCTGTCCTGCCCGACATCCTTTGCTCCAATATAATAGAGCGAGAAGCCGAATGAAACGCCATCAAGTTCAACACTGCCGGCATGCTGACGTTGAGCAAACGCAAAGACACCATTCCCCGCCTCTGAAGAGATACCGTCAGACGGCACTGAATCACCGGCAGAAAACGCAATTGCCGGCTGTTTCAAGGCAGTTCTTTCAATTGTTTCGATAAGTGCAAGTAACGACATAATAATCTTGACTTTAAATAACACATGCTAATATAAAAGCGCCCGCCCCGACATGGAGACAGGCGCAGCGACATCCAGGCATACGCCTTATGCGACAAGTTCCTCAACGATTGACGGATCAACCTCATAAGGGAATGTGATGGAGTTGTCCAAAAGCGTAAGGGTATAGTTGTTCGCATCCGTCCTTGCAGTTCCGGTCTGGGCACCGCCCGCAGAAGCTGTCACAGGTTCATCTTTGCCGAGGTACCAATATTTGCCGTTGGCATCTTTGACAATGACAACAAGGTCATTGAGTGACAGGGCCGTCATCTCAACCCTCTTGGTCGTTTCCATCCTGGAGAACTGGAGAGCGAGTTCTGTGGAAACGTAATTGACGCCATTGACAGCATCGACATTAAGTGTGGAAGTCATGCTTCCTGTGCCTTTTCTGAAGCAATAGCGTTTGAATTTGGCAGCTGTCGCCGTGGTTATTGCAGAAATCTGCTCATCTTTCACAGTGACTCCTGTCACGTCGTCATAACCGGCAATGAGAGCCTCGACAATTCCGCCCATCGAAGTTGAGCTGTCACGCGGAATACCGCTAAGTGTTTGAGTTGTCATAACAAAAAAATTTTTAATAAGTTAATTTCAGCCGTTTTCCGGCCTTTCATCCATAAATATGTTTTCATGTCGAACTGTAAAGCATTTTTTGCATTTTTTGACAAAATTGTTTATTTTGCACCATGTCAACCTGAAAACATAAGTCAACTGCCATGAAAAAGTTTTTATTTATACTGATCGCAGCTTTCACTTCATTTTCTATTCCGGCAAATTCCGGCGACGACACCACTTCATTGGAGGATGTGGTTTACATCCGCGATGCAGATACCGGAAAACTGGCTTACGTAATCAGCATGAACTTCATTGTGGATACAAAAAACGTATATATAATTGATGGCAAATATGTCAAGGATGTACTTAGCGGAGAAAAAATTTATGAGCTGTACGGACGGTATGTCAAAAGATGCAAGGACGGAAGACGGGTCTTCATAATCGGAAAAGGTTACATCAGGGACTTCAACGGAGGGAAAAAGCGCTATACTATTGAGGGTAAATCAAATTATGAACTCAAATCTGATGAATTAGTATATATAATTGGTGGCGTTGATAACGAAAATATTTACGACGCCAAAACAGGGGAATTAATATACAATATAGGTGGCGCTGACAACGAATTAATTTATGATGGTGAATATTGGAGAGGGCCACGTAAACTAATATATTGTATAGGTGGCGCTGACAACGAATTAATTTATGATGGTGAATATTGGAGAGGACCACGTAAACTAATATATTGTATAAGGGGCGAATTAATTTATGATGGTGAACCTTGGAGAGGACCATGTAAAGCAATATATCGCATTGGAGGCATTAATAACGAAAAAATATATGCATTATAGCATCAGGCTTGGCAACATCAATTGCCAAGCCTGTATCTGTCGTCAAAATGTAGTCTCGCGTTCACGGATTTCAACATGCCTTCCATTGGCCTCCAAGTCCGATGACAGGATATAGACCTTCTGGTCTTTCATCATGGATTCCTGATGGGCCATATCGGAAGAAGTAGTCAGATTATGGACAGTCTCGACTTCAGGAACAACGGCAGGAGGAGCGACCGAAGCCATAGCAGTCGGAGCCGCAGATGCGGAACTGGCCCCCGACGTGTCGGTTTGCTTAATTTTCTTGATATTTGCAATTCCGGCAGCAATGACGGTAGCACTGTTGATTGTACCCATGATCGGCCCAAGAATAGGTCCCATTGACATCGCCCCCGACACAGCCTTCACGACTCCCGACAACATCTCCATCGTGGCGCCCGCTATCTGCAGATTCTTCTGCTTCTTCAATGTTTTCTCGCTATTCGCCTCATCATTCTTATAGATGTCAGATATGGAATTGAACAATTTGGACATGCCGGAGAAAGCATCGCCTATCGTACTCATATAAGACTGGGCCAATTCAACCTTTGCGTTGGAAATCTCCTTTTCCTTAAGGAGCCTGCGGTTTGCAAATTCAGCTTCGGTTTCCTCTTCCTTTTTACCGGCCGCCATCAAAATCTCAAGCTCTTTCTCTTTCTGTTCCAATGTCAAAGTACAGCGCTCAATTGAATTGTCTTTACAAAGTTGCAACTTGGCTTCAAGAAATTCCTTTTCCTTTACAAGTTCCTGCTTGCGAAGCTCGTCTTGTCCGTCGGCTGTCATTTCTTCTTTGCCTTCTTCCTGACTCTCACCTCCGCCAAGGATTCCTGCGACCTTGTCGGAAATCCCCAGACTTTTATAAGCATCGGTCAATGCCGCATACATCGGGTTATTGTCAGACAACTGTGACAACGCATCCTGAGACTCTTTCATGGTTTCTGTCACAGTTGAAGAAACCCCACGCATAAGATTCGTCAAGGCCACTATATTGCCGTTAAGTTCGGTCATAGCGGCGGCAAACTCCCCTTCCTCTTGTTCAAGTCCCTCCAGAATCCCTCTCAAAGACTTGATTCTATCAACAAAATCCCTAACCGTGGCAATTGCTGCCTTCACATCTTCTTTTGCCTTATCAACATTTTCCATATATCAATCATTATTAAAGTTAAATTTCCACATCTGCACTCTTACTGCCGTCAAGCGATTCCACAGGTTTCACTTCAACCTGAGCCAAAGAAATACTCAATCCCATTGTCTGACCATTCGTATATGCTTCTTTGTATCTTACCTGCACAAGTTCCACTTCCACAAAATCATCAGTAGTAAGAGAATAGTTGGAGATTTTATTCATCACCCAGAGTGAATTTTCAAACCAATAGAACTTCCTCAACAAACCATAGCCGACATCCAAGCCTTTCAGGTTTACCTTACAGGTCATCACCTTAATTTGAGAGTCAACATTATACCTATCATTAAAATACTGTCTCCACATCCTGTCATATATCGTTGTCCCGTCAGGGTAAACAATACCGGGTACGCCGATTTCATCCGGCCTTCCGAAATCAAGACTATGCAGGATTTTCACTCCGTCAGTAAGGTATCGGGAGAAAACAGGTAATTCAAGTTCCCGGCTTCCTCTGCCATAGAACAATTCCCAACACATTACACCGTTGTTCAGTTCTGCCATCATGGCAGTATCATCGCTCAGCCCAAAACCGTCATAAGTAACTTTTCCAGTATAATACACAAGGACATTTTCTCCTTTAATTCCTTTGTTAGCGGCATCGTGAAGCTGAAGTTTCACCGCGCCTTCGTAATCATAGCCCCGATATTTATTGTTGTAATAGCGGAATGATGATGAAGAAGCGCTTGGTCTGGCTATTTCTTTAGTAAGCGTCTGCTCCTGACCATCTGCATCCGTTCCCCAAAGGATATATGTGGAACCGCCATCTGCAAAAACAGAAGGAATCTGGTTAGTAATCGAATATCCCCGCATAACCGGATGCCACAGAAGCGTATTGTTGTATGGTGAATTCTCAAGCACTGAAGCTGCACTTTTGAAAATGTTTCCGCTCATGACATCGAATCTGTCAGAATTGAAGCCAAAGCCTGTGTCAGCACTCTGTCCTCCATACTCCGCCCCATATTTTGACTTGTACCCATCGGCAAAAGCCCCTCCGACACACTGCAAAGCAAAGTCATACCATTTACTTTCTACAGCAAGCGGCCTTATGTTTATGTTTTGTGACAAATCCACCCTTTTTGTAAGGTCAAGCGTCTCGTCTTCATAAAGGTCATTTCTTCTGCATACTTTTATCAGTTTTTCATTACGGTCACAAAGCAGATACAGGCCGAACATTTTACAGAATGACAGCAGATAATCGGCCGGGGTTCCGGAAAAGCCCAACAGTCTTTTCTTTGTCACCATTCTGCCGCTCAGGGTCTTTGATTCTGCAAAATATGTTGCACTCACTTTTGCGGACAATTGACAACCTTGGTCCACAAATACATATTCAGCTCCGCAATTGGCAGCGTTCCATACTGGTATTTTATTATTTTTCCCTTCATATGTCTGTACTTCCACATTGCTGATTGCCCCGGCATTGTCTTCCATAAAAGTCACAATCCTGACATACACCATCACTTGACTTATATTGCTTCCGCTAAGCGACAATTTCTCTATAGCTCCACTCACTGCTTCTTTGTCGGTACACTTGAAACTCTTGTCATGAGTGACAATCTCACTGATCTTGTTCAAGCCGCTGGCCATCGTTTTAAGAATAGTTGCTTCAGATGACCGTAGTTTCATATTGTGAAACACATGCAAAGAAGATGATGCGACATGCGTCATCCCATTGTACCCTTCTGCCCACAGTCCGATTGATACAGCGTTCCAGTTGTCAGTTCCATGCACTACTGCAGACCGGGAAGAAAGGGCGCCTGACATAAATTCAAACACCGAAGAGCTATAATAGTGCAATTGGACATTCTCTAATTTAACATTAACTTCAACATCGTCCATTGCCGGAGGTAAAGTCAAGTCATAAGCTCCGACCTTGTTACCCAATACAGGAAATGACGTGGATTTATCAACAATCGGTATCATGTCAAGCAAAGAATCCGACTTGAATGTTTCATTTGAAAGCATCGGACATGTCACCCACATTTTGTCAAGAGCAGGGAAACGGCGCTCTGATGTTACAGCAGACAAATCAACATAATACCCTCCGTTGTTACTCTCTCTGGCGATGGCAGACAGGATGGCCTTCATAGAAATGACAGGACGCTGATGGTATGAGCGCAAGTCCTTTACATCCCATTCCGAATATTCTTTCGGCAATGTGACAAGAGTATATCCGCCTTTTGTCTTATAGTTCTGCTCTTCTGAGGCGAGATAATTGCCGTCTGTAAGTTTCATTACAGCTTTCGAAGCATCAAAATCCGATGGAACTCCATTATATGCAGGAGCGAAATTGATTACATTCCATTTCTTCAAGTCACTCTGGACTTGCGTCCGTCCGAGACATGACCATGCCTCAGCCACAGTCGTTGAATTGATTATAAAGTCCAGTTCATGTTCTGTATCTTTTGTCCCAAGATAATCCAAGTCTGCCAAAGAAAGCTTGTTGCCGTCATCGTCATACATCAGAGAATAGATGAACGAGCCTAATCCCCCAAACAAGGAGACGGTATAAGAAACATTGGCTCCAGCTCTGTTTACCTGGTCCAGACGCATATATCCGTTCTCAATAATTTGGCCTGTTTCATCATAAATGACAAAAGGCGTTCTGCGCCAAGGGATGAAACCGGCACCTGTATAGGACTCACCATATAAATCAAGTCTTACAGTGTCCAGCCTGAATATTTCTCCAAACAAGAGATTATTGTTTGCAGTGCCAGGCAAAGTAACCTGCTGTGAATAGGAATTCTTGACAGCCGCAGGATTTTTAAGATCATCCATCTGATAGTTATAAAGTATCAGCGAATTGTCCGACAAGTCCACTGGACGATCCCCAATGAATAATTGTACTTTTCTTTTTGCCATAATTAAATCGGTTTTCTATGAAATATCCATTTTCATCAGACTGTAAAAACCGGAATCCGGAGGCATGACACCTCCGGATTCCATTCATAAATCTTTACCTTCAAGCTTGTCCAGTTCCGACAATATGTCTCTGCGGATACCGGCAATCCTGTTTTTCACCGTCACATGACTTACTCCAAGCAGTCCGGCCAATTTGCGCAATGAATCATAGTCGGCATACAGAAGAATCAATGTCTTGTCTTCGACCGACAGCCTTTTGTTGATTATATATTTGAGTTTTCTGACAAGCTGTGCTTCTTCGCACATTATATCCGGCTCAAACTTACAATCCTCAAGCATGTCGCGGTAGCTACACATGAGCTGCTTAATAGTTTCGTTCATTGCCGCGGCTCCTCCTTATACTCACCGGGACTCACGCACTTCAGCCTGAATTTCCTGAAAGTAATGTAAAAGGGAGAACTTGTCGAACGGTACTGATTCATTATGACTCTCGTCATAAAGAAATCAAGCTGGCCTTTTTCCCACATTCCGACGATTGGCCCTTCTTCATAATCCAACAGGATGTAATACACCAGTTGGCATAAATCACGGAGTTCTTCATTGAGAGAACAATGTGTGATGTTGCAGACATGTTTTTCTACGCGTTTTTCTTTTGCAAGAAGTTCAATAATTTCTAATTTTTTCATAAAACGTCCATTAAATAAAAACTGTCGCCAATATGTCGAACTTCCGCAGTATTATCTGCATGTTATTTTCTCACAAAATCCTTAGCTACCTGAGCTGTGACAGTATATGTCACCGGGCCACATCCCTCTCCTTTGTATGTTTTGTATTCACATGATGAATCCATAATGACGACAGGAGTGAATGACTCGTCTTCCATATCGTAGAGCATAACATTCACGCTGCCAAGAAGATGATGCATCAATGCAGCCTGTCCGTCACTCAGCCATCCTGTCGAAAATTCGTATGTCTTGGTAATGCTGTTCAAGTAATTTATTGTCTCACGGCCAAATGGTCCATAATTGTCATTGGAACTTTTGAAGGTCTGCCTCTGATATGATTCCAACCGCTTCACTCTTCCGGCAACAGTCAGCCATCTCCAATAGCCATATGCGTCCACATAATACAACGCATATCTCAAACCGGTATTCAAGACTTTGATGTGAGGATAATCCACGGAATTGCCGACTGCGGAAAGTATCTGAATCTCAGAGACATGAACATTATCCTTAGCTCCGAATATTTCGTCAGCCTTTCCATAAAGGACGAAAGACACTGTCCCGGATATCTCATTGACAGGCATTTGAACTTGTCTGGAAGGTGAGGCAGCCCCATTGCCGAACAAGGCACGGACTTCCAGATTGGACTCACTGGCATAGTCGGCCACGCAATGTATCACCAAGGGCATCCTTATGTCCAGCTCATGGCGTATCAAAGTCCATGGTACAGCCCCCACTAACATTTTATCATCGTAAGAATAGTCATTTGTAGTCCTCAGTATATACTGGTCATGCCCTGCAAGAATGATAAAAGAACGGTAATAGTCAGGCAACTGAATCGCATGCTGGAACACATCAAGCTTGGACACATCCGGAAACTCGGTTTTGAGACAATCTGCAAGCATGCTGTTAAGCACGAGTTCAACATGATCCTTACCTGGTTTGGCATAGGCATAAATGGTGCCTACGACCTCATCAAAACTAGTCTCGGAAAAAACAGTGAACCTGGCTGAGCTTACATTTATTGAAAGCTTCTGGTCACGCCAGATAGGAAATTGAAATCTATATTCTGCCATAATGTAATTGGTTTTTCTATTAAATATGAATTGGACGGTTTCTGTAAATTACCGTAGCTTGCAGAGCGGTATCATGCTCCACAAGCAGAACCGGAATGCTCAGTGCATACGTCTCCATTTTTCCAGTTCATTTCTGTCATGCTCTATTTTGTCTTTTCGGTAGCTCAACAAATTGAAGAATTCCATTACATTCATCTCCCACACATCATTCCACGGACAGCGTACCAATTCGGAAACAGCATCGACATTTGCAATCCAGCCCCAGCGCCGGACAAAAGCACTTTCATCTCCATCACTTTCGCCTTCACCTCCTTCCTCACCGCTTTCGGAAGAGTCCTCGTGTCCCGTATTGAAGAGGTTAGGATACCGTTGATTGAACGCTGACATTTCTTCAAAAAAAAAGCGGTCAGGACAGAAGCTTCATATATGGACAATTCTGCTTCAAGTGCTTCATGAACTTGAGCAATGTCATATCCGCGGCCATATTTGCATCCCTTGGGAATAAGGAAACATGACAGAAGCTGGGCTATGTTTCCGTCTTCTTTACAAAACATCTGAAAATCCACATATTGCGCTGCTGTCAATTTGCTCACATCCAAATCAGGAATCAATTCCCAAATGCCGATGCGATATACAGCCGCAACCTTATGCCCATCCTGTTCCGGAATATCTTTTTCAAGAAAAGTCGCTGCTAAGGCTATTTTCTGGAACTCAGTAATCGGCATGTCAAGCAACACGTCTTCCGACATGTCGGACAATACAGAAAAAACAGCCATCTGCATATTAAAATGTGAGAGCGATTCATCCCTGCACAAATCCATGATTTTCCTGTACTTGCCAATTGGCAATTCTTTGTAACTGCTAATCATATCCATATAATATTATTGTATTTGCTTATAAATATATTTTTGCAGAATGTGTAAAATATGGACTGCATCCTTTATGACGAGACTACGGACACACAAACCAAGATTCTGATAACCAACAATTTCACGAAACAGCACGATAGCCCATAAGAATAATTCGGTTAAGTTTTTTGGGGGGACCAAATCGTTTATTTTGTACTATGTCCAACCTGAAATACATAAGTCAATGCCACCACATACCGCATGGAATTTTGTGAAATTGTTTCATGCCACGGATGGCAAGCTGAAATGGGAAAACGGTTAAAACATGGCGTTTTTTTTAAATCATTTTTTGATAAATGCATTTGGGCTCAATGTTTTTCCACAGCCTCCTGAGAGTGCTCACGCGAAGTTTTTCATTATTAGGGTGCCCTAAAAACTCCAACATAACCCGAGAGCATTATCCAAGATTTGAAGACTGCGGCAAGCACCGGCAACATGATTTTGAAAACATACAGGCAATTTCCCAACCGACTTTTCGCTTGAGCCGGTGTTCATTTTTTACCCTTTTCTCATTATTTTAATGTATATTTGCAGAGTTTGCATGAAAACAAATTAAAATTTATATATCATGAATCTCAAATTTACAGCATCTGCGGCCCTGCTTGCCATCGCATTGTCAGCGGCTTCGGCACAGGAGGCTCCCAAAGCACCTGAATATGAATTTACGGTAATAAAGGAGAATCCGACAACCTCAATCAAGAACCAGTACCGCTCCGGTACATGCTGGTGCTTTTCGGCACTTTCATTTGTAGAATCGGAGATTATGAGGACCAAAGGAGACAGCCTTGACCTCTCGGAGATGTTCGTGGTAGGAAAGTCATACCATGACAGGGCCGTGAAATATGTAAGGCTTGACGGACACCTGAATTTTGCAGCAGGAAGTTCATTCGGTGATGTGCTGCATGTGCTCAACGACTACGGCATAGTTCCGCAGGACGCGATGCCAGGATTCAACTACGGTACAGACAAGCCTGAGCATTCCGAACTCGATGCAGTACTCAAGGGTTATGTCGATGCCGTTGCCAAGAATCCGAACAGGAAGCTCACCACCGCATGGGTCAACGGGCTTGACGGCATCATTGCCGCATATTTCGGAGAGTATCCGGAGACATTCACAGTTGACGGGAAGACATATACCCCTGAGTCATACAGGGACCACCTCGGATTCAAGATGGATGATTACGTAAACATAACCTCATTCACCCATCATCCTTTCTATGAGCCTTTCATAATCGAAGTCTGCGACAACTGGAGATGGGACTCGGCATACAACCTCCCTATGGATGAAATGATGGAGGTGATGTACAACGCCATTGACAAGGGATACACCATAGCATGGGGGTCTGACGTGAGCGAGAAAGGCTTTACACGTGACGGACTTGCAGTGATGCCTGTGGAAAAGGCAGCGGCATCAGCAGGCTCTGACCAGGAGCGCTGGGTAGGCAAGGCAAAAGAAGAAGCAAAAGAAGAGGTCAAGTCTGAAATTCCGGAGGAAATGACAATCACCCAGGAGATGCGTCAGGACGGATATGACAGGAAAACCACGACTGACGACCACGGAATGCATATCTTCGGACTTGCACAGGACCAGAACGGGACAAAATACTTCATGGTGAAAAACTCTTGGGGAGAAGCCGGCAAATACAAGGGAATCTGGTATGCTTCAGACGCGTTCGTAAGGTACAAGACCCTTAACTTCGTGGTCCACAAGGACGCGCTTCCTAAGGACATCAAGAAAAAGCTCGGCATAAAATAATTGCCGGCATCCTTTAAGACTGTTTGACATGAACATTGTCAAAAACATACCGAATGCAGTCACATCCATGAATCTGCTCTGCGGACTGATGGGTGTGATCTGCACTTTCGGAGGAGACTTCCGCACAGCCTTCATATTCATGATGGCTGCTGCACTATGTGACTTCTGCGACGGGCTTACAGCAAGGCTTCTCAAGGCACATTCCGAACTGGGAAAAGAACTGGACTCATTGGCGGACATGGTCAGTTTCGGCGTTCTCCCGTCATTGATGACATATAAGCTGATGACCGCCGTATCGGGAAATTCGCTGCTGGCCTTCACTCCCCTGCTCATCGGGGTGTTCTCGGCGCTCAGACTTGCCAAATTCAATATTGACGAACGTCAGAGCGACAATTTCATAGGGCTCGCCACACCTGCATGCGCAATGATATGCGGTTCCTTTGCATATTATGTCACGAATGACACTTCAAGTGTGCTGCACGGCTGGGCAAGCAGCAAATTCTTCATTCCGGCAGCATCCGTAGTGCTCTCACTGCTTCTTGTCAGCGAGATTCCGATGTTCTCAATGAAATTCAAGAAAAAAGCGAAGCCGGGCACGCCGATTCACAGGCAGAGGGTTTCCTTCCTCGGAGTTGTCTTTGTTTCCACTATCATGACAGTGCTGCTCGGGCTCAACTGGTCCTTCATTGTACTGCTCTCTTTCGTGGCTTACATCATAATGAACATAGGCATCGCACTGCTGTTCAAGCAGAAATAGCAGCCACAAGATTGAATATGAATAAGAAAGTCCTGGAGGCCGGAGCTTCCAGGACTTTCTTATTTAATCGGCGATTCTTTGCAAGATTCAGAAGTTGGTCGGATGAATCATGAAGTAGCTCTTCTCGTGCTTGCATACAGGGCAAACCTCAGGAGCCTTCTTTCCTATGACGATATGGCCGCAGTTTGAGCACTCCCACATCATTTCATTGTCACGAGAGAAAACAAGGCCTTCCTTTACATTCTTGAGAAGCTTGCGGTATCTCTCCTCATGCATCTTTTCAATCTCAGCTACCTGCTCGAACAGGAGGGCGATATCGTCAAACCCTTCTTCACGGGCATCTTTGGCAAAACCGGCATACATGTCAGTCCACTCGTAATTCTCGCCCTGGGCCGCATCAAGAAGATTCTCCTCAGTATGGGCAATCTCACCTCCATGCAAAAGCTTGAACCATATCTTGGCGTGCTCCTTCTCGTTGTTCGCAGTATCCTCAAACAATTTTGAAATCTGCACATATCCGTCCTTCTTCGCCTTTGAGGCATAGTAAGTGTATTTGTTGCGGGCCATTGATTCTCCCGCATAAGCAGCCTGAAGATTCGCTTCAGTCTTTGTTCCTTTCAATTTTTTCATCACAATCGTATTTATAAGATGAGTCATTATCAATGTCACTTCCGGCAATGTGAACAATTCCAAAGCCGGCCATTCCTGTTGCAAAATCAATACCACCAGAAAGGAAAAACAGAAATTATTTCTGCCGGTGCCTTATGTTATATCCTACAGCCGCAACAAACATGGACATCAACGGTGATATCAAATTGAACAGACAATAAGGGAGATACTCAATCGTGGCAACCTTAAGCACCGTTGCCTGGGTCATTCCGCATGAGTTCCATGGAATCAGCACTGAAACCACAGTAGCCGAATCCTCCACGGAACGGCTCAGCAGACGGCTTTCATATCCCCTGTCCTCGTAAAGCTTCTTATACAGGCTGCTCGTCAAGATTATCGAGAGGTACTGGTCACCTGTTACCATGTTAGCGAAAATCCCAGTCCCCACAGTGGCCGACACGATGCTGAATCTTCTCCTGATATAAGAAGTAAGCATCTCAGTAAGGCTCTGAAGCATTCCGCTGCCCACAAGCGAACCGCCGAAAGTGACTGCGGAAATTATCAGGAAAATAGTATTCATCATTCCTGTCATCCCTCTCGTGGCTATAAGGTCATTGAGAGCGGAGTTGCCTGTGTCAATAGCAGTAGCGCCATAGTAAGATATGAACACCCCCTTGAAGCCTTCCATAAAAGTAAGCTTGCTGAAAGCCTGCGGAGCATACCCGGAAGCAATTGCCCCTACAATATGCGGCTGGAACAGAACAGCGGCAAGCCCCGCCACAAGCGCTGCTATGAAAAGGGTCAGGATTGCAGGCACCTTGCGCACGATAAGAGCACCGGTCAGCACGGGCACAAGCATAAGCCACGGAGACAGGTTGAACGTACTGTCAAGCCCGTCCGCAAACTCACCTGCCCGTCCGCCAGCAGCGCCGTCATGCAGAATGCTGACGACAAGGAACACAATCATGGCTATCACAAAGGACGGGACCGTCGTTATCATCATATACCGTATATGGGCAAACAAAGGAGTTCCGGCAGAAGAAGAGGCAAGCACAGTCGTATCTGACAGCGGAGAGACCTTGTCGCCGAAGTAGGCTCCGGATATTATGGCGCCTGCCGTCCAGCCCGGATCATAGCCTTGCGCCGTCCCTATACCCACCAAGGCGACTCCGACAGTGGCTATAGTAGTCCATGAACTTCCAGTCATCACAGCTATAAGCGCACATATGCCGCATGTGGCAAACAGGAATATGTTCGGAAATATGACTTTCATTCCATAATATATCATTGTCGGGACGACCCCGCTTATCATCCATGATCCGGCCACCGCTCCAATGAGCAGAAGTATCAGCAAGGACGTTCCCACCGCGCGCAAATTATCTGATATAGCTTCTTCAAAATCTTTCCACGGGATGCGGTAGAAAAGCATGGATATGGTGACAACGACTCCGGTCGCAAAAATCAGGGCTACCTGGCTGCCTCCGGAAAGCGCATCTGCCCCGAAGACACGGATTACCACCACCAGCACAGCAACCAGAACGGCAAAAGGGATAAGCGACACTATCCAGGACGGCTTTTCTCCTCTATTGAAAATCTTCATTATCAAACATTTGTCTGTATACAGGAAACGTTCACCGCCTCCAGGTAAATTAAACATACAACCCACAGAAACTCTGCCGGGCCATTACCGAAAAATTCCTGCGAAATTAAGAAATAATGTTAATTTTGCCGTCAATTATGGAAAAAAAGAATACATCCGTTCAGAAGAAAACCAACCGCAGACCTGCATATAAGACTGACGGCACTAAAAAGGCCGCCAAACAAACGGCATCAACAGCCCCGAAGACAAAAGGAAACAAAAAAGGCAAGAAGGATGACAGGGAGCATCAGGTCAACATAAGCATATGGGTTATGGCAGGCATACTTGCGGCAATAGGCATCCTTCTGATAATCCCTTATATAAAGGACGGGGCCTCTCCGCAGACCGGAGACCCGCTACCTCAAGGCCCGTATTGCTACGGAATTGACGTGTCAAGGTATCAGCATAAAATAAAATGGGACTCTCTGATGGTGCTTACAGACCGGAGCGGCCGGACAATATACTCAAAGACAAGCGCAAAGGACATACGTCCGGTCTCCTTTGTCTTCATAAAGGCCACTGAGGGCAGTTCAATGAAAGACAAGAGGTTCCACAGGCACTGGCAAGATGCAGGAAAAAGCGGAGCAAGACGCGGAGCCTACCATTTCTTCCGTTCATCGAAAGACCCGGTGCACCAGGCGGAGAATTTCATCAGGACAGTAGGAGAACTCTCTCCGGAGGACCTGCCGCCTGTTCTTGACATAGAGACCATCCATTCGGGATGTACTGCAGAGATGCTGAACGACAATGCATTGACATGGCTTAGAATCGTCGGTGAGCACTACGGGCGCAAGCCGGTCGTCTATTCATCCGCATCTTTCATAAGCGACATACTTTGCGATGAGATAACTACGGAATACCCCATTTGGGTAGCCCATTATACCGGCAAGTCTCCACGGTGCAAAAACTGGCACATATGGCAATTCACAGACAAGGCAGTTATCTATGGCATCGACGGATATGTTGACATGAATGTATGTACGCGCGCAGTCCTCAAATCACTTTAACCTACATGAGCACATGCCCGTTATTCCGCCTCGCCATGAAATATAATGCAAAAGGGCTGACCTTTTACGGTCAGCCCAATGCATATGTAATGCTGTAATCAGATTACTTAGAGATTACGCGTGCCATTTCACAAACCTTGTTTGAGTAACCCCACTCGTTGTCGTACCAAGATACAACCTTAACGAATGTAGGATCAAGCTGGATACCAGCCTTCTCATCGAAGATTGAAGTGCGTGCATCGTTGCGGAAGTCAGTTGAAACAACAGCCTCGTTAGTGTATCCGAGGATGCCTTTGAGCTCGCCCTCAGAAGCCTTCTTCATTGCAGCGCAGATCTCCTCATAAGTTGCAGGCTTCTCAAGCTCTACAGTAAGGTCAACAACTGAAACGTCAGAAGTAGGTACACGCATAGACATACCGGTAAGCTTGCCGTTAAGCTCTGGAAGAACCTTGCCTACAGCCTTGGCAGCACCAGTTGATGAAGGGATGATGTTCTCGAGGATACCGCGTCCGCCTCTCCAGTCTTTCTTTGAAGGACCGTCAACAGTCTTCTGAGTTGCTGTAGCAGCGTGAACTGTTGTCATGAGACCTCTCTTGATACCGAATGCCTCGTGGAGAACCTTAGAGATAGGAGCGAGACAGTTAGTTGTACAAGAAGCGTTTGAGATAATCTTCTGGCCAGCGTAAGTCTTGTCGTTTACACCGTATACGAACATTGGAGTAGCGTCCTTTGAAGGTGCAGACATGATTACCTTCTTTGCACCTGCCTCAAGGTGAGCAGAAGCAAGCTCCTCAGTGAGGAAGAATCCTGTAGACTCAACAACCACGTCAACTCCGAGAGCGCCCCAAGTGATGTTCTTAGGATCTTTCTCAGCGAAAACCTGAATCTTGTTGCCGTCAACGATGAGGTAGTTATCCTCTACTTTGATGTCATGATTGAAGATGCCGTGAACTGAGTCATACCTGAGCATGTATGCGAGATAGTCAGCATCGAGAAGGTCGTTGATACCTACAACCTGAATGTCATTTGAGAAATTCTCAACTGCGGCACGGAATACCATACGGCCGATACGGCCAAATCCGTTAATACCAAGTTTAATCATTGTGTTTAAAAATGTTTATAAAGTTAAACTGTAAATTGTCTTTTCCCTCTTTACATATTATCGGCGCAAATTTAGAAATTTTTATGAATATATTAGCTATATTTGTCAAAAAATAAGAAATCAACATGCGCATATTGATAACCAACGACGACGGGTATCAGGCGAAGGGCATCAGCGTCCTTGCCAAAATCATGAAACAATTCGGAGAAGTAACGGTAATTGCACCAAAGAAGCACCAGTCCGGCATGTCCATGGCTGTTTCATTGGGATTCAAGCCTATCGCCCACAAAGACTTGGGAGACGGATGGCATTATATAGACGCGACTCCTGCCAGCTGCATAAAATTCGGCCTGAATGTCCTGTTTCCGGACAATTTCCCGGATGTCGTAGTGTCCGGAATAAACCATGGCTCCAATGCAGCCACCGCATCATGCTATTCAGGCACTCTCGGAGCGGCTGAAGAGGCGGCGCTCAACGGGATACCGGCAATCGGAGTATCGCTGGACACGCTACATCCGGATGCGGATTTCAGCGCAGTGGAGAAGTATTTCGGAGACATTTTCACACGTCTCATGAATGATTGTCCGTCAAGGCACGGCATATATTATAATGTGAATTTTCCTGACATTCCGGCTGCGGAGATAAAGGGAGTGCGGACCGGATACCAGGGAATGGGACGCTGGGTACGCGAGTTCAAGGAATGGGACGTGCAGGCATACAGCAAATACGGCATAACTCCGGAACTTCTCGGACAGACTTCCTCCCCAGCCATTGAAGAAGGAGAGGAACTGTATATGATGGTCGGGGATTTCATGAACGACCCGCGCAACGGCCCGGATGCCGACCACCTCATAATGAAAGAAGGCTATATCAGCATAGTTGCCCACAATGTGGACTGCACAGACTACGAAGAATCGGAAAGGCTCCGCAAAAACGGCATTGACACGGACTTCTGACATCAAGACCTCTGAATATCAAACCTCTGTCACCATAGACCAATACGAACATGAGATATTACATAATAGCAGGAGAAGCATCCGGAGACCTGCACGGCTCGAATCTGATGAAAGGCATATATGCGGAAGACCCGCAGGCGAAAATCAGATTCTGGGGAGGTGACCTTATGCACGAAATCTTCAGCAGATGCCAGGAAGACAATGAGGGAGGCCTTGTGAAGCATTACAAGGAGGGAGCGATAATCGGCTTTGTGGAAGTGCTCGTGAAGGCGCGCCAGCTTCTGGGCAATGTTTCATTCTGCAAGAAGGACATTGAGCAGTGGCAGCCTGACGTGGTGATTCTGATTGACTACCCGGGATTCAATTTCAAGATAGCGGAATTTGCCCATAAGAAAGGATTCAAGGTCTTCTATTATATCGCTCCGAAAGTGTGGGCTTCCCGCGAGGGCAGGATAAAGAAGCTTAAAGCATATGTGGACAAGCTTTTCATAGTATTTCCGTTCGAGATGCCGTATTTCGATTCAAAAGGAATAAGCTATATATATAAGGGCAATCCTCTTGTGGATGCGGTGGACGGTTCGAAGGCAATGCTCGAGACACGCCAGGACTTCCTGCAGCGCAACAATCTGGAGGACAAGCCTGTAATTGCCATGCTGGCAGGCTCCCGCAAAGGGGAAATCAGCACCATGATGCCCGTTTTGAAAGAATTTGCGCACAAAATGCACAATCTTCCCCAATATTCGGATTATCAATTCCTTATAGCAGGCGCTCCAGCAAGGTCAATGGAGGACTATGCAAAATTCCTGGACAGCGGCGACAGCTTCATTAAGGTTCTCTTCGGACAGACGCAGGCTATAATAAGGCATGCGGAAGCGGCTGTGGTCAATTCAGGCACAGCTTCGCTTGAGACTGTGCTTTTCAACACCCCGCAGGTGGTAGGATACATCGGCAATCCCCTTACCTTCTTGATAGCCAAGCGCATAGTAAAGATAAAGTACATAAGCCTCGGCAACCTCATCATCGACCGGCTCGCATTCAAGGAATTCATACAGGACGATTGCAATCCTGATGCACTTGTAGCAGAGGTGCGGGAACTGCTGGAGAACCAGGCCTACAGACAGAAAATGCTTGACGACTACGCCCAGATACGCTCTGCTTTGGGAGGCTCAGGCGCATCATCGGCAGTGGCCAAGGCTATGCTGGAAGAACTTGCTTCCGGAAAATGAATTCCCTTTGAAATATAGGATAGCCCAATTGTTGTTATAGTTGGAAATTAAACTTTTATCACTATATTTGATGTACAATAGTTTATTTCTAAGACATTATGGAAGACATATACATGCTATCTGATGCCCTGCTCGCCAAACGAATCGGAAACAGGCTTAAAGCTGTCAGGCTGAAACGGAACATAACTCAGCAGAGCCTGGCAGAAGCATCATCAATCTCACTGTCTTCACTCAAGAAGATAGAGTCCGGTGAAATCGGCACATTTGACTCTTTGCTACGCGTATTGAGAACTCTCGGAATGCTGGAAAACATAGCGGAACTTTTTGAAGAAGAGCAGATGAGTCCCGGCGAATATTATGAGATGGTCAATAAGGCAAAGAAGCAGACACGCAAACGTGCCGTAGGACAGCTTAAAACAGATAAGGAGGAACCGGAATGGTAGATGTGGCAAAGGTCAGGATGTTCGGACAGGATATCGGGACATTCGTCTGGGAAGACTCTTACAGGGTTGCAAGATTTGAATATGACAAAGATTTTACAGGCAAAGGAATCGAGCCGTCCCCTCTCATGATGCCGGTACAGCAGGGGCGCATCTATTCATTCGGGAACTTGAGATGGGATACCTTCAACGGTCTTCCGGGCATGCTGGCAGATTCACTTCCGGACACATATGGACGTGCCCTGTTTGACCAATGGCTCACATTGACAGGCAGGACAACCAGCAATCCTGTGGAGACGCTATGCTTCATGGGGCAGAGATGCATGGGTGCACTCGAATTTGAGCCGGCAACAGGTCCGTCATCTGATGCCGACATGAAATTTGAAATCGATTCTTTGATTGATGTTGCCAGAGAAGCACTGTCGAAGAAGAAAGACTTCGGCGCCAATCTGAATGCAGACCGAAAAGCCGCAATTGCGGAAATACTCCGGCTGGGAACCTCTGCCGGAGGTCAAAGGGCAAAGGCCATCATTGCTTACAACAAAGAGACCGGCGAAGTCCGTTCTGGTCAGATTTCTGCTCCGGAAGGGTTTGACTACTATCTGCTCAAACTTGACGGTGTAACTGCTGAAGCCGGATTCAAGGAGACAGAAAACTTCTGTCGTCTGGAGTACTCGTTCTCCGAATTAGTCAAGCAGTGCGGGATAGACATGACGGACTGTTCTTTGATTGAAGAAAACGGAAGAGCGCATTTCCTGACCAAAAGATTTGACCGGAAAAACGGCAAAAAGGTTCACATGCAGACGCTTTGCGGAATGGCTCACTATGATTTCCGGCTTAAGAACGGCTACTCATACGAGCAGGCATTCAATGTGATGAGAAGGCTCCGTATTCCATATTCACAGGCACAGGAGATGTTCAGAAGGATCGTATTCAATGTGGTTGTAAGGAATCAGGATGACCATACAAAGAACATATCATTTCTAATGGAGCCGTCCGGCCAGTGGCGCCTCTCTCCGGCATATGATATGGGATTTTCATATAACCCTTCAGGGGCATGGACAGCGACACATCAGATGTCCATTAACGGCAAGTTCGAAGACCTGACCAGAGGTGACCTGCTTGCATTGGCAAATGCAAACAACATAAAGAACGCCACAGAAATCATTGAGCAGGTATGCGAGACAGCAGCCAGATGGCCTGGACTTGCAAAAAACTGCGGAGTACCTCAAGAAATGATTGACGGTATCGTTCCTCACATGCTCCTTAACCTGTAAAGCCGGATTTATCTGCGAAAACAAGCCAGGTACATTATTCCGGGCTTCATTTGTATATGTAAAGCGGCAGTTGCCGCAGAGTGGCAAGGACTGCCAGCAAATCAGGTCCGCAGACAGAAAATGCTTGGCGACTATGCTTTGCACTGGAAACCCTGGCTCGTCATCCACCAAGGCCACTCCGGAAGAACGTGCAAGGCACATAAGCCAGTAGGTTCTTCCGGAGCGACCGGGGAAATTGCAATCAGCATATTTATAGGAATCAGACGCGCTCGCCGAAAATCATTGAGCCTATGCGTACCATTGTGGAGCCCATCTCGACGGCAATGCGGTAGTCTCCGGACATGCCCATGGAAATCTCATGGCAGTCATGCCCCGGAAAAGCGGCGCGGACAATATCAGCCATGTCCGCCAGCTTTGCGAAATCAGAACGCACCACAGATTCGTCATCTGTGAAAGTGGCCATGCCCATAACACCTCTGACGCGGACAAAGTCACGTCCATGCCACCCGTCGAGCAATCCGGCAAGCTCCATGCGGCTGAATCCCTGCTTGGAATCCTCGGCAGATACATGACATTCCAAAAGAATATCTATTACCTTACCATTTGCCCTTCCCCATGCATCAACCGCGTCAAGAAGCCTTACAGAATCAACGGACTGAACCAGTGAGACATATGGCAGGACCATTTTCAGTTTGTTGGTCTGGAGATGACCTATAAAATGCCATTCAATGTCAGACATATAGCAACGGGCAGCTTCCGCATCGCCTCCCTCCGCCTTGGCACGGAGCACCATCTCCTCCCGCAATGCCACCAAGGCCTTAATTTTTGCCAGGAATTCCTGGGGACGGCTCTCTGCAAACACGCGCTGACCTGCCTCATAAGCCTGGACTATTGATTCGAAAGGGTGGAATTTAGAAACTGCCACCAACTTTACAGTTGCCGGCAGTTCCATTTTCAATTCATTTAAAATATCTTTTATCATTGCAGTCTTATCTGCGTTTCTTCTGCTGTTCTTTCATCATCTGCTCCTGCATCTTCTGGGCCTCCTCCAGCTTCATCTGCCATTTGGACTTTTTCTTCGGCTTTCCGGCATTTGCAGCCATCTCGGCGCGCACCTTGTCCTCGGTAACGACAAACTTCCGGATATACCATGTCATCAGCATGGTGATGAGGTTCGAAAGCAGGTAGTAGTAGCTAAGTGCCGAAGAAAGATTGTTACAGATGAACAGCATCATTATCGGCATCATGTAAAGGCTCATGAACTTCATTCCCGCCATATTCGGGTCATTTGACATCTGGCTTGCCGTCATGCGCGAATAAACGAACATAGAAGCTGCCATCAAAAGGGCAAACAGGGACACATGGTCACCATAAAGCGGAATATTGAACGGAAGGTCAAGGATAGAGTCATATGCGCTCAAATCCTCCGCCCAAAGGAAACGCTGCTGCCTCAGCTCGATTGAAGCCGGGAAGAAACGAAACATGGCCCAAAGTACAGGAAACTGCAAAAGCATCGGCAGACATCCTCCCATCGGACTGATTCCAGCCCGCTGATAAAGGTCCATCATCGCCTGCTGCTTCTTCATGGCGTCCTTTTCGTTAGGATACTTCTGGTTCAGCTTGTCAACCTCCGGCTTGATTGCAGACATCTTTGCCGAAGACTTGAACGACTTGATTGTAAGCGGAGAAATGATGAGCTTGATCAGAAGAGTCATTATAAGTATGACAATACCGTAATTGCTTACGAAGCGGCCGATGAAATCAAAGCATGGTATGATTACAAAGCGGCTAATCCAGCCTACAAGCCATCCTCCGAGAGGAATTGTCTTCTCATATTTCCTGTCATATGACTTGAGTATGCGATAGTCATTCGGGCCGAAATAGAACTCGAAAGGCACTACGACATCCCCTGCCCCGCGATTCAGTTCCGAACGCATTTTTGCGGAACATGCCATGAGATTCCTGCTTTCATCATCCTCCTGATAATATTTCAGGCTGAAATCCGCGGAAGAGAAATCATTTCCGGCAGTCATGATGGCAGAGAAGAACTGCTGGTGGAAAGCAAACCACTGAAGCCTCGTGCCGACCTTCTCGGAAGCGTCACGGCCTTTTGCTATCTCCTCAGGCTTCTTGTCACCTTCGAAGTAATATGCCAGCTTTGAATACTGCTTCTCGTTCTTGTAGCCTTTCTCAAAACGCGGCATTATGACAGACCAGTCAATGTCGAACATCGTCACATTACGCGGAACATAATTGTCAATCCCGACGAAAGAAAGTTCATTCTTAAGCATGTAGCTGCCTTCTGCAAGCGTATATTTCTGCTGCAGGAAGCCTCCCTGCGCAAATGGAAGCCTCATCACTACGGACGAGTCCGTTTTCTCAGCCACCTCGAACACGAGGTCAGCCGTATTGATGTTCTCACCGGCATAAAGGCTGATTGCATAACTGCTCATTTCAGGCTTAATCAGTTCAAGGGCATTGCTGTCCTTGTATGCCTTGTAATCCTTGAGCCTTACCGAATACGGCTGCGCACCTTTTGTGGTAAAGTCAATCTCAATCTTGTCATTTGAAAGGCTTAGGATTTCTTCAGAAGCGAGGCGCGCCTCCATGAGAAGGCTGTCCTTATATGCCGGCAATGTGTTCACCTTCACGGAAGTTGTGTTGCCGTCCGCAAGCCCCTGTGCCCTCCAGAGCGAATCTGCTGCCATCGCGGCCATGCGCTCAACTGTAGCTATCGAGTCAAGCTGCGCCTGTATGGCCGCCTGCTCCCTGTACTGTCTCGACTGGTACCATGTAAAACCGAACATGATGACACCGATCAGCACAATACCTATAATATTGTTCTTGTTCATCAGAAAATTTAAGAATTATTACTCTTTTCCTTCCTTCTCATTGAACTCACGAATCTGGTCCGCAAGTTCCTTGAGGGAAGCCTTGGCCTGGTCTATCCTTTCCTGCATCTGCCTGATAAGAGGCTCAGCGCTCTTGGACATGGAGAAGAAGCCGATATTGTTCTCGTATGTGACGATATCTTGCTCAAGTGAATGGTATTTATGTATAAGACGGTCCTTCTCAGACATCTGAGGACGTCCTCCGCGCCTGCGTCCGTTGCCGCGTGAAGTATCAGGGAATTTGGCGTTCACTGCCTCCTTATATGCATTTGCAATGCTGTCCTTCTCCTTGAACGGCACGAATCCGATCTCATTCCACCTCTTCTGGAAATCATGCATGGCCTCATTGTCGGCATCATTTCCCTGAAGGGCATATGCCTTTATTTCCTCAATAAGACGCTGCTTGGCCTTGAGGTTTCCGTAATAGTCACTCTCCGCCGGCTTTGCATTGCGGTCCCTTTCTGCAAAGAACTCGTCACAAGCCGCACGGAATCTTTTCCAAAGCTGCTCAGACTTCTTGCGCGGAACAGGGCCGATTTCTTTCCACTCTTTCTGGAGGGCTATGAACTGGTCGGTAGCCTTTTTCCACTCTGTGCTTGACTTGAGTTCCTCCGCAGCCTCGCAAAGTGCAATCTTACGCTCCAGATTGGAGTTCATGCTGCCTTTGTATTCGGTATAGAAATCACGCTTGCGGCCATAGAACTTGTCACATGCCGCACGGAAACGGTCATATATCTTCTGGTTATCTTTCTTTGAAGCAAAACCGATGGTCTTCCATTCTTTCTGGATATCCTCGATTTCCTTTGAAAAAGCATTCCACACGTTGGAGCCGGCCACTTCCCTTTCGGCAATTTCCTCTACCCTTTCGCACAATACGGTCTTCTTGGCAAGATTCTCAGCCTGCTGGTCCTTGAGCCCCTCGAAGAACGCCTGGTATTTCTTGTTGATTACGGAAGTCGCCGCCTTGAAGCGGTCCCATATCTGCTCCCTGTTTTCTTTTGCAACCGGGCCGTATTCCTTCCACTGCTCGTGCAGCTTCTGCAATTCACGGAAAGCCTCCACAACATTAGGGCTCTCGGCAAGTTTCTCAGCCATGCGGCAGAACTCCTCCTTAATTTCAAGGTTTTTCTTGAAATCCAGGTCACGGAGCTCACGGTTGATTTTCACCATATCATAGAACTGCTCGACATAGAGCTGATATGTGTCATTTATATTCCTGTAGTTCTGTGCAGGAACAGGCCCCACTGCCCTCCATCTGTCCTGAATTTTACGGAACTCAGGGAATGTGGCGTTCACATCCTCCTGCTTGTCCAGCAAGGCTTTGAGATCAGCTATGACAGCCTCTTTCAATACGAGGTTGTTTTCACGCTCCTTTTCCAGCTGGCGGTTGTACTCCGCACGCTCTTTCTTATATCCGGAATAAAGTTCCTTGAATCCTGCCTCTATCTGCGCGAAAGGATTATCTTCTGCAGTTTCTTCCGCCGGCATGTCTTCCGCCTCCTGCATCTGGTCTTCAGTAACCTGCACCGCAAGCCCTGCATCACCCTTTTCCTTGAGAAGCCTCCTGTAAAAAGCAGACTTGATGGCCTCAGCTTCCTTCGGCATTTTCATCCTGTCCTCATTCTGAACAAGCTCTTCGAACATGCGGACAAGCTCCGCGAGGCTTTTCTCTGACCAATTCACTGTCTGCAAGGCATTTTCTTCTTTTGCCGATTCAGCATCAACGACGGTCTCAGGTACATCTGACACTACTGGAGCATCAGGAATAATCTCTTCACTCATAATAATGGAGTTAATGTGTTTATTAATTCATACAAGTGGCAAATATACCATTTTTTTAGTAAAACTCATCTTAGTATATGACAATTTTCAGATTGAAGCTATATAATATTTTGATTATTAAA
>ERZ778517.443-NODE-443-length-45267-cov-14.986663_pt1 | contig 45267 bp, 39 predicted proteins | sample MGYA00510341_ERZ778517 | MGnify/ENA primary metagenome ERZ778517 (study PRJEB29527, sample SAMN07138964) | mouse gut metagenome | material: feces | host: mouse | place: China:Nanjing | collected 2016-01-25 ...
AAAAAATTCGAATGGTCTTCTTTAAAGATAGAGACTTATGTCACAGCCTCTTTTACTAAATTAGTTATTTTGTAATATCGCCACCGACATATTTTTTAGAGATCTCTTTTAATTTGCCATCTTTGCGGAGCTTATCGAGCGCCTTATCAACGCTCTTTTGTAATGCTTTATCTTTTTTAGACATCAAAGCACCGATCTTGGCTGGATCTTCTTCTTTGGAAACATCAGTTGCTTTAAGATCTTTAGTTGAGTGGTCTTTTTTGTAGGCATACCAAGCAGACATCGAGTTGATCGCACCTTTTGCACGGTCTTGTTTGATCAGGTCAAGCGAAGTGGTAAAGTCAGAAGATGGAACGACTGTTGCTTTATATTTTTTAGCGATGAGCGCATTGTCAGTCCCAGTCCCAGCTGCGATCTTTTGCCCCTTGATCTGTTTTAACTTAGTCAGATCAGTTCCTTTTTTGGTGATCAAAGCAAAGTGTGAGTAGATATAAGGCTTAGAAAAGAGGTATTTTTCTTTCCGTTCTTTGGTGATCGTTACGTTGTTTAAAACAACATCATATTTACCCGTATCAAGACCTGCGATCAAGCCATCCCACTTAGTAGGAACAAATTTAGCTTTGAGCCCCATTTCCTTGGCGAGTTGTTTACCTAATTCGACTTCAAAGCCAGTCAATTTGCCGTCCTTACGGTAAGAATAGGGAGCAAAAGTTCCTTCTAATCCAATGGTCAAAGTCCCTTTTTCCTTTAATTCTTTAGTTGTTTGTGCCGGAAGCTTTTCAGCCGCTGAAATGTGTTGGGGCTTTACGGCGTTCAAGGCAAAAGTCAAACCTAGGACACCTGCGACAGCTAAGATATTTTTAAATGTTTTTTTCATGATAAAGTCCTTTCGTTAATTCAAGTTATCTAATGTCATAGCACTGATGAATTCCTTGATCCGTGGATCTTTTGAATTGAAAAAGTCATCTTTTGACCCTGAGAAATTGATCTGCCCGTCTTCGATAAAGAGGACCTTATCGGCAACGTGGCGCGCAAATTCTAGGTTATGGGTCACGATGATCAGTGACTGCTTTTCGGATGCTAATTCTAAGAGCACTTTTAAAACTTCGAGCTCTAATTCAGGGTCAAGCGCACTAGTTGGCTCATCTAAGAGAATATAACGCGGGCGCATCGCTAGTGAACGTGCGATCGCAACGCGTTGGGCTTGACCACCGGATAGTTGGTTAGGATAGGCCGTAGCTTTTTGTTTGAGTCCGACTTTATCCAATAGTTCTAAAGCGCGTCTTTTAGCGGTCTGTTTATCTTCTTTTAAGACGTGGACTGGTCCTTCCATGACGTTTTTTAAGACCGTCAAATGTGGAAAGAGGTTATAGTCCTGAAAGACCATTTCCGTTTTTTGGCGAACGGCTAAGATCTCTTTTTTAGTGATCTTTTTGGCAAAATCAAGCTCGATCCCATCACAATCATAGGTTCCGCTCTCAGGTCGTTCAAGTAAGTTCAATGAACGTAATAGTGTCGATTTACCTGAGCCAGAGGGCCCCACCAAGACCGTCGTTTCGTGGTCGTTAAATTCAGTTGTGATATTTTTGAGCACCGTTTGTGTGCCAAAAGTTTTAGTTACATCTTTTAGTCTCAACATAAGTTATGCCTCCCTATACTTGGGGCTTGAGGTAACGGGTCGTCACCTTCTCAAGCCAACTTTGAACAAACGATAATATCGTACATAAAATCGCGTATAGAGCGGCCACCGTACAGTACATTACTAAAGGTTGATAGTTTTCGGCTGCGATCTGTTGACTGACTTCAAACATTTCAACGATCGTGATCGTCGAAGCAAGTGAAGTATCTTTGACTAAGCCGATAAAACTATTTGACAGCGGCGGTAACGAGACGCGCGCTGCTTGCGGAATGATGATCCTAAAGAGTGTCTGGAAGCGTGTCATTCCGATCGCTTGAGCGGCCTCCCATTGCCCCTTAGGAATGGATTCGATGGCTGCTCGGATCGTTTCGGAGGCATAAGCGCCAGTATTTAACGTAAAGACGATGATACCTGCCGTAAATGGTTCGAGCTTGATCCCGTCAGGAAAGACGCCCTTGATCGTCAAATATGGAAGTCCGAAATAGACGATAAATAATTGAACGATCAAAGGAGTGCTCCGGAAAAGCCACACATAGAATCTAAAAATTGCTTTGATAATCAAAAATGGACCCTTAGTCTGTGAAATACGGATCAAAGCCGTGATCAAAGCCAACACGAGCCCTAGGGCAAACGAGATGACCGCAAGCGGGATCGTATATTTGATCCCCGCACTGATCAGTTCCGGCAATGATGACCAAACTGTGTGCCACATTTTATCCACCACCTTTAAAAAATGTACTTTTAGTAAGTTAAGACCACTTAAATTGTACGTGGTTTCAACTAAATAAGCAATAGTAAAAGCCTAATTACTTAAAATAAGTTATTTTTGGTAAAAAGATAACTATAGTTTCGTTCCTCTTTCCCCGATAAGCTTAATTAATGTTAAAATTAAGGTAACTAAACAAAAGTGGGTGATCAGATGTTTCCAGAAAGACTACGGGCTTTAAGACTAGGGGCAGGGCTATCGTTAAGCGAATTAGCCCAAGCGTTAAATCAAATGGAGGTCTCATATAGCAAACGCAACAAAACGATCTCACAGATCGGAAAATGGGAGCGAGGTACGACCACACCATCCTATCTGGAAGTTTTGCAGTTAGCACAATATTTTCAGGTATCACTAGATTATTTAAGTGGGCGTTCTTTTGACAATTATGATCTTAATGAGTTATTTGCTTCCAATGCGCAATTATCATTTCAACAACAAAAGCTGACAGCTAAGACACGTGGTGAGATATATGCCTTGATCAAAGGTTATTTGAATCAGCCAACTGCGACAAAGCAAACGACTGAAGAGATCAGCTTAGATCTAGGGTGGGACCACATTGAAGATAAATAGAACTATTATAAAAAATATTGCTTTAAATTTTATTGGTGCACTCATCTATGCGTTAGCGATCAATTCTTTTTTGATCCCGAGCAAGTTAGGTGAAGGTGGTGTGACGGGCTTGATGACGATCTTTTATTACTGGATCGGTTTTCCCCCAGCACTGACGAACCTGATCTTAAATGGGATCTTATTATTTGTGGGCTGGAAGATGTTGAGTAAACAGACGGTGCTATACACGATCGTGGCGATCGCTAGTATCTCTTTTTGGCTCAAACTCACCAGTCAGATCCAGTTCAAACTTAACGATCCACTCGTAGCTGCGATCATTGGTGGTGTTTTGAGGGGGATCGCAATGGGCATTATCATGAAAGGTGAAGGGACTACGGCGGGCAGTACGATCTTGGCTAAGATCATGAATAAATACTTTGGGATCAAGACTGGTTCAGCAATGCTAGGCTTTGATCTGATGGTAGCCGTCCCCTCATTTGTCTTGATCGGTTTTGAAAATATGCTCCTGACGATCATTGAATTATACATTTCAGCAGTAGTTTTAAATAAAATGTTAGAAGCATTTATTGCCAAACGGGCTTTTACGATCATTTCAGACAAAAGCGAAATGATCGCGCAGGCGTTGTCAACGCTTAACCAAACAGGGATCACGTTATTGGATGGTCATGGCTATGTCAGTGGGCAACCAAAAAAGATCATCTATTGTGTTTGCCAAGCTAAATTGCAAGTCAAGGTCATGGATAAGATCGCGCAGATCGATCCTAATGCCTTTGTGGTCTTAGACGAGGTCAGAAGCGCCTATGGCAATAACTTAATTAAATTATTATAAAAATTAGTTGACATTGCTCTAATATGTTTGTATTATGAATAGCAACAGAAGTCGTAGAAGTAGTCCTATCATCTGGGAGTCAGAAAGCTGGCGGTCGATGCGAGCCAGTCAGGGTGGTAGGTACCAAATATAGACGACGTGATTCTGAACGGCAGACCGGACCGTTATCGCACCGGTGAAAGTGAAGTGAGTTTTATTACTCACTTAAGCTGGGTGGTACCACGGTTTATTTAAGTCGTCCCTTTTTTAGTTAAAGGGGCGACTTTTTTGTGGTCAGTCAAGAATTTAGGAGGAAAATTTATGCACAAATGCGGTGGACTTTTGCGCTATCTGCGTAACGAGAGGAATTTGAGACAACGTAGATAATTTTAGATCCGGGGGAATAATTAAGATGAAAAAGATAAATTTTGGAGAAGCAATTATTATTTTAGTTTTGATGTTAGCTATTTTAGGGACTGGAGTCATCGGGTTTGGACTCTCGCCACAAGTACCAGTTTTATTTGTGGTCGCTTTATTAATTGCATGGGCTAAGGTCAAAAAAGCAACTTGGGAGAAAGTTCATGATGGGATCACGGAAGGTATCACGACAGCGATCATTCCGATCTTTATCTTCTTGTTGATCGGGACTTTGATCGCGGTTTGGATCAAGGCCGGTATCATTCCGGCCTTGATGGTCTTTGGCTTTAATAGCTTGAGTGTTAAATTTTTTGTGCCCTCGGCCTTTATCGTTTGTTCGTTGGTCGGATTATCGATCGGGAGTGGTTTTACTACGATCTCAACGGTCGGGATCGCGATCTTAGGAATGGGCATGACAATGGGCTTAGATCCAGCTTTAGTAGCAGGTGCGATCTTATCAGGTGCGATCTTTGGCGATAAGATGTCGCCTTTGTCTGATTCGACCAACTTGGCTTCGGCGGTGGCGGGTTCTGAACTTTTTGCCCACATTAAAAATATGATGTGGACAACGATCCCAGCCTTTTTGATCTCTTTAATTGGCTTTTTAGCACTCGGACATGCCAGCAAAGCTCCGGATATGACACGGGTCAACGAAACGATCAATATTTTAGAGCAACATTTCACGATCAATTGGTGGGCTAGTTTGCCGATCATTTTGATGTTTGTCTGTGCATGGTGCAAGATCCCAGCGATCCCGACTTTGTTTATCAATATTTTCGTTTCAACAGTGATGATCTTTATCAATGATCCACATTTTACGATCAAACAATTAGCTAGCTTGGTGGAAACTGGTTTTGTTGCCCAAACAAAAAATGCCGATGTAAACGCACTGTTGACGCGGGGCGGGATCTCCAACATGATGGGGACAGTTTCATTGATCATCATGACATTGGCTTTAGGTGGACTTTTGATGAAATTTGGGATCGTCGCAGCTGCGATGGATCCATTAGCTAAGAAATTAAATACACCAGGCAAATTGGTGACGATCACGATCTGTTCTGGGATCGCGATCAACTTATTTGTCGGCGAACAATACCTCTCTGTGATCTTGCCAGGACGTGCGTTTAAAGGTGCATTTGAACGTTTGAAACTCGATCCTTTGAGCTTGAGTCGGGTCTTAGAAGATGGCGGAAGTGTGATCAACTACCTGATCCCTTGGGGCGTGGCTGGGTCATTTGCGGCTTCGACATTAGGTGTCTCGGTCTTAGCTTTCTTACCATTTACCTTCTTTAGTTTGTTATGTCCAGTCTTTTCGATCTTAAGTGGGATCACTGGTATTGGCTTGAAGTGGCAAAAAAAGGCAGCCTAGAAGTTAATTGATTTTACAAAATTTTTCGCAATATGCTAGGATAAAAGACGAAGAACAAATTAATAGAGAAAGCGAAGAGAAAAAGTGGATATCTTAACTAAATTATATGGTCCTTTTTTTGATGTAAACAACTGGAAGACAGTGATCGAATCTGGTGAAGACTGGATGATCATCTTCTCCTTAGTTTTGATCGAATGTCTATTGTCCGTCGATAATGCGATCGTGTTAGCAGCCCAGACCCAAAAACTACCTGATAAAAAACAACAAGAAAAATCACTTTTCTATGGTCTTTGGGGCGCTTATATCTTCCGTTTCGCCTTGATCGGGGTCGGATCTTATCTGATCCACTTCTGGGAGATCAAAGTGCTGGGGGCAGGTTATCTGATGTATCTATCGCTCAACCACTTTTATCGGATGAAGTATCCAGAGCGCGCTAAGCGGAAAAAAGGTAAAAACAAAAAACCGATCTTACCCTTGTTTTGGTCGGTCGTGATCTCGATCGAATTGATGGATATCGTCTTTTCGATCGACTCGATCTTAGCTTCGTTAGCGATCTCACCTAATCCAGTTATCGTCTTGATCGGTGGCTTGATCGGGATCTTATGTATGCGGGGGATCGCAGAAGTTATCATGCGCCTGATCGATATCGTACCGGAATTAGAAGTCATGGCATACTTTTTGATCGGGCTGATCGCGATCAAATTATTCTTAACGATCCCAATGATCGATATCGAGATCCCGGCTGCGGCCTTTGGGATCGTAGTCTTGGCCTCGGTCGTGGTGACTTTGATCGTGCATAAAGTTAGAAATTAAGAGGAAGTTACATGTTATTACAGCGGTTAGATTTTTTATTGCCGTATACAGTCAAACGCTTGACCTCAGCTGATGTAGATGAGATCTTGGCTTTACAAGCTAAACATTTAGAATACCATCAGCATTATCAAACAGATCAAGTGACTAAAGAAGATGTTTTAGCTGAGTTAGAAGCATTGCCCCCAAAAGCTTTACCAGAGCAAAAGTTTTATCTGGGCTTTTATGTTAAAGATGAGTTAGTGGTGTTAGTAGATCTAGTGTTAGATCATCCCAAAGCTAATTGTGCCTGGTTGGGACTAGTGATGACCGAAAAGACAAAGCTACGGCAGCATTATGCTACTAAAGTTTTGACGGCACTTAAAGCAGCGTTGAAGCGTGAAGGTTACAAAGAGTTACTGACTTCATCAGCCTTATCAGATGTAAATGCACAAGGCTTTTTGAATGCCTTAGGGTTTGAACAAGGAATGGTGACTTGGGTATATGACCCTAAACTAGGCCGTGATATCCAAGTCGTTCTTCGAGGGATCGAGTTATAATTAGGTATTTGAGGTGATGATTTGAACTCGGAAACATTTGCACAAAAAACGGCACAAGGTTTGGTCTTAGTTGATTTTTATGCCGACTGGTGTGGCCCTTGTAAGTTACTTGAGCCGGTATTAAAGACTTTGGAGCAGGAATTTGGTGAACAGATCAAATTTGTCAAAGTCGATGTCCAACAAGACCAAGATCTGGCTGTGGCCAATAATGTGATGAGTATTCCAACGATGCTATTATTCGTCGATGGAGTTGCAAAAGAAAAATTGACGGGTTATAAGCATTTGGCGGATATGCATCAATATTTGACCAGTAAGCTCGAACAATATAGTTAGACAAAAGAGGCTGCAAAAACTTGTAGCCTCTTTTGTGATAGAATAATAGTAATTACTTTTTACAATAGGTGTCTTAATAAAATGAAAATAGCGATTTTAACGGATAGCTCAGCTGTGATCGATGCTGATGCTGCCGCGAATTTAGATATAAAAATATTAGCTCTACCGTTACTTTTGGGACAAAAGGTGTATTATGAAGGCCAAGATCTCCGTGATGGTGAACTTTTTGACCTAGTGAATGACTCTAAAGAAACCCTAAATATTGCTTCAGTCTCGCGCAAAACGCTTGCCCAACAGATGCAGACCTTAGCTGATGCTGGCTATACTGACGTGATCTGCATCTATTTAGCCAACGGGATCAATGCTTTAGATGAAAATTTGCGCACTTATGCTAAAGCTGAAGCACGAGCTTTAAATGTGCATTTGTTTGATTCACATACAACAGGGCTGGCTCAGGCAAAATTAGTGCGTCAGGCTGCTAAACTAGTCAAGGCAAATGAAGATGTCGCCCAGATCTTAGCTAAGTTAAGTGTGATGCGTGATAAGACGCAGACCATTGTGATCGATGATATTCGTAATCTACGTAAGACAGGTTATGTCTCAAATGGGACGCCAGTCGTTGGTAATGCTTTATTACACTTAAAGACGCTACTGGAATTTACAGATGATGGCAAATTAGCGGTCTTAGATACGAGTGTTCGGATGAAAAAGGCTTATCATAAGGTGCTCGAACAGATCAATAGTAGTGGCCAAGTAGTGACTGATCTCATGTTGATGTGTGATGAAGCTTCAGCTGAGACAGCCAATAAGTGGTTGCAAAAATTTCAAACAGATCTCCCAGAAACAAAACTTGAGATCGCTCGGCTCAAACCATCGATCAGAGCGCATGTGGGTGAAAAGAGCCTTTTAGTCAGTTGGATCTATGCTTAATGAAACAAGGTATATAACAAGGGCCCATCACGATAGAGCATATCGTGGTGGGCCCTTATTTGTCTGGCAGTTTAGCTTAGAGAGATATTTTGCTAAGAAAAAAGTCCCTGACACTGAGGGACTTAAAAGTTATTTACCAACGCTCCAGCCACCATCGATCTGCATGACTGAGCCGTGGATATAATCGGCGACTGGACTGGCTAAAAAGAGGCTCAGTTCAGCCACTTCACTGGGATCAGCCCAACGTTTAGCGGGAGTGTTTTGGGCGACTTCTTTTGCCATCATGGCATCACCTAAAAAATCGGCTTGATTCATTGGGGTCTTGATCGCTCCAGGAGCAATACAGTTGACCCGAATACCTTTGGCGGCGTAGTCAAAAGCTAATTGTTTGGTATAGCCGATGATCGCATGCTTGCTGGCGGTGTAAGCTGCTCCGCCTCCACCTGCGATCAAACCTGCGATCGAAGCCATATTGACGATCACACCATGTTTTTGAGCTAACATCGTCGGTAAGAGCGCATTGGTCAACAAAAAGATGCTCTTTAGATTCGTATCAAAGATGTTATCCCAAAGTGCTTCGGTCGTTTCTAGACTAGGTGTATAAGCATCTAAGATCCCAGCCGTATTGAGTAAGATATCTACTTGAGTGGTATGCGCTAAGATAAAGGTGGCTAACTGTTTGATATCAGAACTTTTACGCACATCACAGGGATAGAAATAAAAGTTAGTCGGATAAGCTTGCTTAAGGGCAATAAGCTCAGTATTTTCAACTAGATCGGTCCCAAAAAAGGTCACCCCTTGTGCTAAAAAAGCTCGTGCTTGAGCTAAGCCGATCCCAGAAGCTACGCCAGTTCCAACGACGACTTGTCCAGCTAATTGAGGATAATTTGTCATTAGTCTACCAATTCCCAGTCAGTTGCTAAAACATCGCATGAAGTCGGCATGAATTGTGAAAGGGATGGTTCTTCTTTAGTTTTGATCATGAGATAAGGGTTGATCTTTTCACCGTTTAAAGTATCATCCTTAACCACAAAGATATATTCTTCACTGCCGCCCCAACCAACGGTCCGGACGGCTTTTTGGCCTGCTTTTAAAGCCGGTAAAATTTCTTCAAATGTCATTTAAAAATACCTCGTTATTTTGTTAGATCAATTGTTTGGCTTAAGAAATAGACTAAAACTGCCCCGAGAGTCATCGAAATAAATTCGCCGATCCCGACAGAAAGATAAGTTGCCCAAAATGGTAAGTCACTTACATAGTGTAATTCTAAAGCAACGCTCCAAGACATCAGTGAGCATATAATGACACAGATGGTCAACTTAAGGGGCACTGATCTGATATTGCGTGTTGCCCAATAGCTAAGGCTAGTCATCACCAAAGTTCCCAAAGTACCAAAGATCACATCAATGATCCCTAGGGGTGATTGAAGATTGGCGAGCGCACAGCCTAAAGTTACCGCCCAAATATAACGCTTGTTAAAAACGCTCAAATTATTGAACAATTCTGAAAAGCGCAGTTGAACAGCACCAAAGCTCAAGGGGTTGATCAAAGTAAAGGCAACATATAAAGCTGCGACCATCCCAGCCTTAGCCAGCTGGACGGTCCGAGTATGTGTTTTGGTCATAAAATGTCTCTCCTAGTTTTTTATTACGGTGGGATGGTTGCGAACCACCAATGTATTAGTATAAGAATTTTTTTCATGAAAAGCAATTATATTATATGGAAAAAGTAAAATGACTGCTATAATAAAAACATATTGGGCATTAATATAGTATTACTTTTATTTTTAGTGCAATGGTTTTATTGTGAAAGGAAGTTAAGGATGGATTACAGGAGAAAAAAAAGGGCCTTATCACATTATCGTAAAGCCAATAAAAAACGTTTTTTATTAGCTTCGAGTGTAACAATGATGGCTTTTTCAACGGGGATGTACACTACACAAGTCGCTAAAGCTGACCAAACAGAAACGACTACGCAAGTTCAACAACAGACAGTAGAAACAACGCAAGCTACTACTGAAGAAAAGACGAAGCTAACCCTGAACACAGAAAATAGCTCGCAAAAAACAGCTGCTGAAAACGAGGGTCAAACAGAAAATGACACTACAGTTACAACTACTGCAACAGAAAATATGCAACTCCAAGATACTGAGGAGAGTAAAGTAACTGACACTACACAAACAGTTGAGGCCAAGGCTGAACCAACTGAAACAGAAACTAATAAGCAAGAAAATGTAACTACACAGCTGACAGATAAAGCACAGACTACAGTTGAGGCTGATAAACAAGAAACACAACAAACAACACAACCGACGGCTTCAAATGAAGTAACAGCAATGCAAGAAACAGCAACAAAAAATACTTTTACGGTCCAAACAGCTGCTTTTACACAAAATGTGGCTAATAATGTAGCTGTTTCACTTGCAGCAACTCTGACCCCAGATCACTTTAATATCGGTGATAGCAATTATACGCGTGCCGATGCTGTCGATCTTGCTTCTTATCAATCGTGGTTGACACAAGCTGACTTTAATAAATTAAAACAACTGGGTGTCAAAACTGCGATCGTTAAAATTACTCAGGGTACAGGGTATGTTAACCCTGCAGCAAGTAAGCAGATCGAATATGCCCGTAAGGCTGGTTTAAATGTCGCTGTCTACCACTATGCGACCTTTGATAACACAAGTGCAGGTCATGCTGAAGGGCAACATGCAGCCAATACGATGCAAAACTTTGGCTTGAGCAAGGATACCTTGATCTTTGCAGACATGGAAGACGAGAGTACATATAGTGTGAATGCACAAGCCAACTTGAATCGTTTTTGGAGCGCTTTGTCAGCCAATGGTTTTACTAACCATGCAGTTTATACTGGTGGTAGTTATCTTTATCGTGATGCAGTGATCGCAACCGTCGGACGTGATAGAACATGGATCGCCCAATATCCATATACTCCAGCCCGTGGGGGGCATTATGAACAACAGTGGCGTAATGCTGGTTACGGTGCTTGGCAATTTGCTTCAACAGCATATATTCCAGGGCGAGAATCCATGGGGTCATTAGATGTTTCGCACGACTTTACAGGCTTGTTGACGACTCCTGTCAAAAATCAAGAAGCAGGTAACTTTGATGAGATAACGTTGAATGGTAACGGTATAAATATTCGTGGTTGGCATGCAGCTGATCTATCCGCTTCACGTGGTCATGCTTATGTGATCGTTTATGATAAGTCAGCTGGCAAAGAATTGGGACGGGTCGCATATACCCCAACGTATCGACAAGATGTAGCTAATAGCTATGCCAAAAATATCTATAATGCCGCAAATAGTGGCTTTAATGTCAACTTTTCTTTGGCTGGGATCGATATTTCAGGGCATGAATTACAATTTATCGCGCGTTATTCAGATGCAGCTAATGGCGAAGGTAATCATACAGATATGTGGAGCAAAGGCTATGTCTTATTGAAAAATGAAGTCGGCAATTTTGATGAAGTCAAGGTCGTCGGAGATCAATTGCATGTGAGTGGTTGGCATGCAACTGATCGCGACCTAAACGGGGTGACCTCAAGTTTGCAGATCATTGATAACCAAACAGGACGTGTTTTGCGGACGGTAAATTATTCTGCAGTTGCTCGCCCAGATGTAGTGAAAAATGGTTATGCTAGCTATAAAAATGCTGCTAATAGTGGCTTTGATGTCTATATTCCATTGAATGGGTTAGATATCTCTAACATCAAAGTTGTTGCTAAGTATGGTTCGATCGCAGCTTTGAGCTCAAGAGACTACCATTTTGACCACGAAGCTAATTACTTTGATGATATTTCGATCAGAAATGGTAATCAATTACATGTGAGTGGTTGGCATGCAGCTGATAGAGCAACGACGCGGCCACATACGTTCTTGATCGTCTTTGATAAAACAGCTGGACGTGAATTGGCACGGGTCAGCTATACAGCATTAGACCGTAATGATGTGGCTAATAGTTTTGCTGGTGGGATCTATCAGGCGGGTAAGAGTGGCTTTGATACGGTGATCTCATTAGGCAATGCGGATATTACTGAACATGAATTACAAGTCGTTGCTCGCTACTCTGATGTAACTAATGGTGAAGGAAATCGGACCGATGCTTGGAGTCGTCCGATCGTGGTCGCTAAACGTGATACTGGTTTCTTTGATGAAGTGAGATTGGTAAACGACAAGTTACACGTTCGTGGTTGGCATGCTTCTGATCGTGTTTCTGCAAATACCGTAGCGAATATTGAAGTGATCGATACCAAGACAGGTCGGGTCTTACGCAGTGTCACTTATACGCCAGATCTACGCCCGGATGTTGCTAAAAATGGTTATGCTAGCTATAAGAATGCGACAACGAGTGGTTTTGATGTCTATATTCCGGTCGCAGGCTTGGACATCTCTAACATTACGTTAGTTGCTAACTATACTACTAATAGCTGTACAACTAAAATTACGTCTAATAATCGCAATTTTGAGCGTAATGATGGATATTTAGATAAGTTCTATATCGATGGAAATAATGTGGCGCATGTGAGTGGCTGGCATGCTACTGATAAAGCGACGACTAAACCGTATGCTTTTATCATTATCTATGATCAAACAGCACGTAAAGAATTAGGACGTGCTAAGTACACGCCAGTATCACGGCCAGATGTCTTGCATAGTTACGCTGGAGGGACATATAATGCAGGAAATAGTGGTTTTAGTGATGTTAAATTGAATTTGGGCAAAAATATCCTTAAAGGTCATAGCTTGCAAGTAATAACACGCTATACCGATGATCTAAAAGGTGATGGCACTTACACCGATATTTGGTTTCCAGCTGTGAGAGTCTAATTAGGTAATATAGTTTTAGTAGATCATAGAGCTAGAAATAATGGCGGAGAAAAAACAGGCTAAACTGATATGCTCCTTCTAGAGTGGACACAGAAACAAATAAAATTTCTGAGTATCCGTTAATTGATATCGACAACTTCGTATAGCACTTCCTACAGAAATCGTGGGGAGTGTTTTTTATGTGCAAAAAAACTGGTATGGAATTTCCATTCAACCGAAAGTGTACACCCTTTTTTAGATATTATAACTCAGTTTCTCTAGTCAGACTCTAATTATATTAAAGGTGGAAGTTGTTAAAAATAGTCGTATTTCTTGCGCACAATGTAATCGATTTATTAGTGCAGTTAGTAAAGATTAAAGTAGAGGGTATAAATGTTGAAAAAAAGATAAATTGGCTTTATAGTATGAATACAGATAATAAAAAAATTTAATATTTTTAATAACTTAGATTATTTACTTTGAAAAAATTTAACTTTTTAAGACAGTTTAACATAGAAAAGATGAGGGGGGTGATCATTGTGCGAAAAAACAAAATGCGTTTGGCAAAATATATATCTGAAGAAAAACGACACTATAAGTTATATAAGCGCAAAAAAACTTGGGTCATAGCTGGAATAACGATGTTTAGTTCAGCTGTATTGTTGCAGGTACCTGTTTTAGCCGATGAAGTAACGACTTTGACTTTAGGAGAGTCAACTACAGCGCAGGGAACTATCCAAACTGATGACAAGACGCTACCAGGCTCGCCAACAACAGATCAAACAGCACAAGAGACGCTGGACACAGACCAAACAAGTGTAGAAAAAGAAACAACAGCAACAGATGAAACAAATGAAGTGACTGGAGATTCTGTAGCTAAAATAGAGCCCGAAAGTGTTCAAACAAAAGAAGACAAAACAACGAATACACAAACAGAACAGCCAAGTGAGGCGACACAAACACAGGCTGTGGCATCCACAAGTAGCTTTAGAAGTGTGGCAGCTGTATCTGATGAAAATACACAAGCTGAGGAAAAAGTTATCCATTTAACTTCAGTTTCACAAGAAAATAGTGGGATCTTAGATAAGACGACTGCTGCGGATGGTTCGACTGAATATACGTTTACAACAGACAATACAAGCCCTAACCGTGGGCGTTTATCGATGACAGTCGAGTATACCGGGCAAAATGGTGATACCTTCAGTATGATCGTAAAACCTAATGCGACTAAAGGTGGGATCTTAGAAGCTGCAAGCAATATAGATGCTACTGGTTCTCCCCAAAAGACAGCGCTAGGTGATGGAAGTTATAAGTATACTTGGACGATCACAAATGTGGCAGATAATACAAATGTGACGGTCAAACAAACGATAAAACCAGTCAATTTCTTTGCTGAAGTGATCCAAAACGGTGCTGAAACTTATCCACCGTATTTGGGGAGTGTTGCAGGCGATGGGATGACCGTCAGTGGTGATAACTATCAGATCAGCTTTTTGATCAATGATGTTCCAGCACCTACCAGCACAAATGTCAAGATAACGTTAGATAAGCGTTTGTTACCAGCAGGAGCTAAAGTTGAGACTAAGGCCGATGCCTATAAAGAAAATACGACGACTAATGTGACGACTGATACTAACTATCTCTATCAAGTGGAGATCTTGGACGGTAATGTCGTTGCCAATGTTCCAACGACTGTCAGGGGCCTTGCGCAAGTAAAAGTCCCAGTCCCAGAGCATTTTGTGTTAGATGTGGCTGAAACTAACAAGTATTTGATGCATACAAGTGATCCGTATCTAAACGGAAATTTACAAGTAACACAGCCCGGTGGTGAAGGGACACCGATCATCTTGACCGCAACAAAACCGATCGTCTTTACTACGACAAGTGCTAAACTTTCCTTTATCGGGCATTACACGAGTACACAGACGACTGGCAAAAGTGAAGCACCATCTGGCTGGGTCGATCTTGGTGATGGCCAAAGAAAGTATTTTGGGACGGTAAATATCGATACCGATGAAGCCCTTGATCCAAGTGGCTTATCCCCAGAAGCGAAAGGTTTTGACCAGAATGTATTGGCAAAAGATGATCCAAGCGTGCATGAAAACTTTGGTTTGATCATCCACTATTCCAACAGTGAACAAAATAGTAACCGCGATGTGGTGCTTGTTTCTGACTATAATAGTGTTAAAAATAGTGGCACAAGCGTAAGTGATCAAAAAATCGATCCAGTTGAGCGTCCGATCTTGGATAATGGTGATAAATCAGCTCCGGTTTTATATGCTGTCGGTTTAACGGCTAATGGGCTGACGGAATTTACGCCAACATATCATTTTGAGTTTCCAGATGAGATCACCACAACAGGGATCACCTTACCGATCAACAATGTGACAAATGATCACGCTGACTTTAAGTCATATAATCCAGCGCAAACGGGATATACAGTAGTCGTTACGGGATCTGATGGTTCACAGATCACGCAACGTCTGCAAGCAGGTGAACATTATGATCCATTGACAGGACAGATCGATCATTTTGGTGAATTTAGGATGGGTAAAAAACTGGCTTCCGGTGTCAAGATCACGGCATACGATGTTACACCTGATGTCAAATATTATGCTAATGCTCTTCAAAATTCGATCAACGGGACAAATGGTTCTAGTGCATTGAATGATATCAATTCTGGAATGATCAACATTTTAGGGTATTTGAACTCTAAAGCTCAAGTTGGGCAAACGTATAGCTCTAAGATCCAAGTCGAATCGGAAAATAAACGTTTGACGACGGCATTTCAAGTAAATGTCTCAGAACCTAAAGCGTTACCACTTCAAGGCTATGAATGGCCTTCAAAAGGCAGCGAAACTTATGTGAAAAAACCTGGTGACGAGTTTAGTATGGGACTTCAAACTATGGGTTCAGTTTCAACGCCAAGCAAGGGAACAAACCTAGATGCTGGCGGGGTCTTAGTTGGTAAAGGTAATGGCACAGCGACCGACTTGCCAGGGCATGCGTTGACAGTTGAATACGGGACTGTTAGAGAACCGATCGTATATCTTACAGTGCCTGAACAGACAGTGTTAACGAATTTTGCAAAAAGTGATAAATTCTATCGAGTCACTTATGATAAAAAATATCAAAACCCTGTTACTCCAGAACCAAAGATCATTCAAAAACAAAATATCAATGGACAGACAGTTGTGATCCTAGATTGGACAGGAACAGGCTTTGAATTAAAACCACAGATGAAAGTCTTGTTCAATTTAAAAGTTGTTTCTGATGCAGTCAGTGGCTTTGATGTTGGGCGAACGCTCGTCGATCTGTATGCTTATACCGAGCCTGGTAAAGAACCAGCACTTTACACGGAAGCTGACTTAAAGAAAAAGGGTGTTTCGACTGATGGGCTTCAAGTGTATAAGGCAAATGTGAATGCTACGAATAATACAAGTTGGATCCAACTGGGAGGGGACACGAGCAAGACGGAATTACCAGCTAGCTTACAGACCCAGATTCAGTTTGCTGACGGAACGATCGCTAAGACGACGATGACTGATGCTGGTGCAAATACGATCCAATTTAGGATCGTTGCCCCAGAAGAAATCAAACCAGCACTGCTTATCCAAGGAACGAAGAATTACAGCCTTTCAGATAGTGGTTCAAATTATCCTGCTAAAGACTATTTAGAAAAAGATGGGCAAAAACAAGGATTGCAAACGTTACAATTTGGGATGGTGAATAACTTAGCGACAGCTTTGAACAACGTGATCTCGGTCATGAATCTTCCGCAAGCTGGTGTTGTAGATGGTAATAATCCTAGTGCTGCTGCCCAAGCTTTTACCCTAAATATCAGTGATGCAGGCAAACTTGCTTTGGATCCGACGAACAATCATCTCCATGATGCACATACGCTTTATTATGCAACACAAGCAGCTGTTTTAAGCGATGATGGTAGGACGTTGACTTTTGCTGATGGGACGACTTGGACGAGTGGACAGACAATACCAAGCACTTTACTGACTGCCGACCAAGTTACTGATTGGAGCATGATCAAGGCATTAGTGTTAGATGTACCAACTTTGAGCATCGGTAATAAGATCATTTATCATCTTGCTGCCTACTCACCAACTAGTGAGACTAATATGGGTAAACAGGTCACTTTACGTCAAGTTGGAGGGTATGCTGGTCAAAAGGCACTAGTCGTAGGTACGATAACAGATAGTTATGGTACTTATGCGACTGTAAAATTTGTCGATCAAGCAGGCGCTCCGATCAATGGCTATCCTGATCTAGTTGGGAAAGCTACGCTAAATGAAACAACTGGAGAATATGAATTAGAAAATAGTTATCTGTTGGGTGATGTAGGTAAAGCATTAAGTTTACCTACACCACCAACGATCACAGGCTATAAGTTCGTTGAAAACCAGTATTCAAGTACAGTTTTCAAAGCTGATGGTTCGACAGTCATAACACGTGTCTATCAAGTCGATCAAGCGCGTCTTTTTGAAAATTCACTGCAAGGTAAACTATTGGATCAAGCGACAGGTGATCCGCAAGCAGGAATGACCCAAGCAACTCCAACAGGAACAAATGAGATCAAATTCACGGTGACTGATGAACAGCTAAAACGTCCAGGATATACGTATAAGATCACGGTGGTCGACCAAAATGGAACACCTTTGACAAATAAAGTGTATGATAGCTTAACGGAGGCACTAGAAGAGCAAGGTATCTTTGATGATAAGATCGATGGTCAAAGCGTGACTCAAAACTTTATCGTTACGTATACAGCTGATTTCCAAAAAGCAGTGATCATAAGTGGTAATGATCCAAGTAAGCAGATACCGACAAGTGAAGCTGAAGCTACGACAGCACCATATTTCCACGATGGTAAGACAGATGGCTTGATGTTTTACGATCAAGCAGGTGCTCCTTTGGTATCAGATGCTATGTTTGCTCGGGCTGGCTACCGTTATACGGTCATCGCTCCAGATGGTAAAACCTATAATAATTTTGCGGCAGCTTTGGCGGCTAAATTAAGATTCGATAATACGGATAACCCGGGAAATAGCGACAGTGAAGTTCAAGTTTATCGTGTGGTCTATACGGAAGATATTCAAAAAGTACTCGTGACGATCATTGACGATCAAGGCCAGTTAAATGATGATGGTTCGTATACGAGTACGATTTTAGTCAACAAAGAGTTATTAGGCCAAGGTCTAGCAGGCTCTGCTCCAAGTGAAGAAACGAGTCAAAAGTATGCCGACATGATCGAAAATTATCTTGCTCAAGGTTATGTGCTCGTAAGTAAAGAAGATCTTCCGAACTATGATCAAGATGAGACAACTGATCAAGTCGTGACAGTTCACTTAAAGCATGGAACAACGACACAAGAAAAGACGGTCGACCTTACCCAGACGGTCACATATAAATATAAAGATGGCGTCCATGCAGAAGAAAATGCAGCACCGACATATACTAAAGAATATAGCTTTACAGCAACTGAGACAGTGGATCGAGTAACTAATAAAGTTATTCAGACTAAATGGAGCGAACCACAAATGACAGAGGTGGTGACGAGTCCAACGATCGCTGGTTATAAGGCAGATAAAACAGAAGTTGCGGCAATGCAAGTTTCTCATGACACAGAAGAAACAGCATTACAGACGGTCGTTTACTATACACCAAATATTCAAAAGTTAAACTATAAAGTTATCGATGATCAAACAGGTACAGAGATCGTAGTCACGACATTATTGGTTCAAGGCGGATCAGAAACTGATATTCCAGAAAGTGTCCAAACAGAGTATGCTACTAAGATCGCAGACTTACAAAAACAAGGTTATGTTATCGTAAGTCAAGACGAGCTTCCGTTGGTTTTTGATACGGATGATGCGTCTGATCAGTTGGTAGTCGTACATGTTAAGCATGGGACAAAAGAAGTCACAGGTGCACCAAAGACAGTGACCCAAACAGTAACTTATGTTTACGGTAACGGACCAAAGAAAGGCCAAAGTGCGGCAGATACCTACACGAAAGACTATCAATTCACTTCGACTGACACGATCGATACAGTAACTGGTGCGATCTTGAGTACAGCATGGAGTCCAGCGCAGACGACAGAAATGATCCAAAGTCCAACGATCGCAGGCTACACACCAGATCGAAACGAGATCAGTGGACAAACGATCACGCATGATTCAGAAGATCTTAGCACAGTGGTGACGTATACAGCGGGTGACCAAACCGTCAAAGTGCACTATATCGATGTTTATGGTGGGGCCAACAAAGAATTGACTGACCAACTCCAAACACTTACAGGCAAAGCGGGCGCCGCTTACACCAATACGCTGTGGGATTACGCGCAAGCAGGATATAAATTAGACCGTGCCCAACCAGAGGCAACATCAGGTAACTTTGATGAAGACCCAGACACTGAACAAGAGTACTATGTCTACTTGACCCATGAGCTAAAACAAGTAGTCGGTAGACCAGTGACAGTCAGTCAAACGATCAACTACGTCTATCGCACAGGTCCAAAAGCAGGCCAAATGGTATCAGCTGATAGTGTGAATAGTCACACATTCGTACCGACCTATACAGTCGATCAAGTGACAAAAGAAAACGTCGGTGAACCAAGTTGGGCACCCGAAACGGCAGAATTTAGTGCAGTTACGAGCCCAACGATCAGCGGATATACAAGTGATCGTTCAGTGGTTGAAAAAATGACGGTCACACCGAGTTCAAAGGATAATGTTGTAACTGTTTACTATGACGCTAACGAACAACGTTTGACCTATACGGTGATCGACGATGGCGACAACGGTAAAGTTTTAGCCAATAATGAGCTCTTGGCGACAGGAGACAGTGAAAGCGTCGTAGGTGACAAAGTTTCAACTGACTACCAAGCGCTCATCCAAAGCTACTTGGATAAAGGTTACGTCTTAGTGAGTGCAGATGCCTTACCGGCAAACTTTGATAATAACGACGCAGTCGATCAAAATGTGGTGCTCCATTTAGCTCACGGGACAAAAGAAGTCACGGGTACACCAAAGACAGTGACGCAAACGGTGACTTATGTTTACGGCAACGGGCCAAAGAAAGGTCAAAGTGCGGCAGATACCTACACGAAAGACTATCAATTCACTTCGACTGACACGATCGATACAGTAACTGGTGCGATCTTGAGTACAGCATGGAGTCCAGCGCAGACGACAGAAATGATCCAAAGTCCAACGATCGCAGGCTACACACCAGATCGAAACGAGATCAGTGGACAAACGATCACGCATGATTCAGAAGATCTTAGCACAGTGGTGACGTATACAGCGGGTGACCAAACCGTCAAAGTGCACTATATCGATGTTTATGGTGGGGCCAACAAAGAATTGACTGACCAACTCCAAACACTTACAGGCAAAGCGGGCGCCGCTTACACCAATACGCTGTGGGATTACGCGCAAGCAGGATATAAATTAGACCGTGCCCAACCAGAGGCAACATCAGGTAACTTTGATGAAGACCCAGACACTGAACAAGAGTACTATGTCTACTTGACCCATGAGCTAAAACAAGTAGTCGGTAGACCAGTGACAGTCAGTCAAACGATCAACTACGTCTATCGCACAGGTCCAAAAGCAGGCCAAATGGTATCAGCTGATAGTGTGAATAGTCACACATTCGTACCGACCTATACAGTCGATCAAGTGACAAAAGAAAACGTCGGTGAACCAAGTTGGGCACCCGAAACGGCAGAATTTAGTGCAGTTACGAGCCCAACGATCAGCGGATATACAAGTGATCGTTCAGTGGTTGAAAAAATGACGGTCACACCGAGTTCAAAGGATAATGTTGTAACTGTTTACTATGACGCTAACGAACAACGTTTGACCTATACGGTGATCGACGATGGCGACAACGGTAAAGTTTTAGCCAATAATGAGCTCTTGGCGACAGGAGACAGTGAAAGCGTCGTAGGTGACAAAGTTTCAACTGACTACCAAGCGCTCATCCAAAGCTACTTGGATAAAGGTTACGTCTTAGTGAGTGCAGATGCCTTACCGGCAAACTTTGATAATAACGACGCAGTCGATCAAAATGTGGTGCTCCATTTAGCTCACGGGACAAAAGAAGTCACGGGTACACCAAAGACAGTGACGCAAACGGTGACTTATGTTTACGGCAACGGGCCAAAGAAAGGTCAACCGGTGACAGAAGACCAAGTTAAAGAATATGTCTTTACTTCGACTGACACGATCGATACAGTAACTGGTGCGACCTTGAACACCGTATGGAGTCCAGCGCAGACGACAGAAGTGATCCAAAGTCCAACGGTCAAGGGCTACACACCAGATCGAAACGAGATCAGTGGACAAACGATCACGCATGATTCAGAAGATCTTAGCACAGTGGTGACGTATACAGCGGGTGACCAAACCGTCAAAGTGCACTATATCGATGTTTATGGTGGGGCCAACAAAGAATTGACTGACCAACTCCAAACACTTACAGGCAAAGCGGGCGCCGCTTACACCAATACGCTGTGGGATTACGCGCAAGCAGGATATAAATTAGACCGTGCCCAACCAGAGGCAACATCAGGTAACTTTGATGAAGACCCAGACACTGAACAAGAGCATTACGTCTACTTGACCCATGCACTAAAACAAGTAGTTGGTACACCAGTGGTCGTAACCGACACGATCAATTACATTTACGGTAATGGTCCAAAACAAGGACAGCCGATCTATCCCCCAAGTGTGATCGAAAAGACCTTTGTTCCGACCTATACGATCGATGCCGTAACTGGTGAGACTATAGAAACGACTTGGAGTGGTGATGGTAAGATCGCCTCCAGTGCAGTCCCTGATATCCCAGGTTATACACCAGATAAAACATTGATCGCTGAACGTGTTCTAACACCAACGATGGCAGATCAGACTCAAACCGTCCAATATATGTTAGATGAAGTACCTGAGACAAAACCAGATATCTCAAACGACCCAACTAAAGCTGAGTCCAAACAAACTGAGTCTTTGGAAGAAAACAATGATACTAGATCTAGCATTGAGGCCCAAAAGAGCGTTGAAACGCAAGCTCCAATTTCTGAAAAAGTATCAGAAACTCAAACTAAGATGGAAAGTAAGGTTCAATTACCACAAACAGGTGATGCTAGCGATACGCAAAAAGCTTCCTTTGTTGGTGTGATGTTAACGACCTTAGCTGGCTTATTAGGCTTTGCGACTAAAAAACGTAAAAAAGAAGATGAGTGATCAAAAATTTAGATAACAACTAAATATAGTTAAAAGTCGTACAAACTGTGATGGTTCAGTTTGTACGACTTTTTATTTAGGTATCAAAGTCTGACAATATGATCGCAGACCTGCTCAAAATATGGATCATGACTGACCATAATGATCGTTTTACCCTTTTCCTTTAGCTTTTGGAGCAAGGAAAAGACGAGTGAACGATTTTCAAGATCAAGTGAGCCGGTGGGTTCATCGGCTAAGATGAGTTCACCAGGTTTTAACAATGCTCGAGCGATAGCGACCCGTTGTTGTTCACCACCAGATAAGACGGCAACCTTAGTCTTTAAGGAATAATTTAAACCGACTTCTGCCAAAGCTGCTTGCATCTTATTGAGTTTTTCACGATGTTTGAGTTTACTATAAGCAACTCCAAGTTCTAAATTAGCTTTGATCGTAGCTTCTTTGATCAAACCATAGTCTTGAAAGATAAAACTGACATTTTTGCGCCGATATAAAGTGGCTTTGTGGCGCCCAACTTTGGGAAGCTTTTGCCCATTAAAATAGACATTACCACCTTGATAGTTTTCGATCGCACCTAAGATCTTTAAGAGCGTTGATTTACCAGAACCACTTTTACCGTAGATCACAGTGATCTGATTTTTCGGAAAATTTACACAAAGATCTGAAAAAACGTACTTCTTTTTGAATTTTTTAGTCAGATCCGTTACACAGATGAGATCATTTGACATTTTTTTTAGCCTCACTTTCTAAGTAACTGATAAAGAGATTTAAGATGAAAAATTCAAGCACAAAAAATAAGCCATCAAGTGTAAAATAGATCGTCTTTGATAGATATACATCAGTATAAAAAAGTGGTGTCAGACTATATTGAAAGAGTAAAAAACACCAGTAAGGCCAGTAATTTCTAAGACGCGAGTAACCTAATGTATTTTTCAGACCGATGTTATAGACATTTTTGTTAAAGAAACTGAGCAAACAATAAAAACTAAGAGAAATGATCGTCAACAATAAGAGACCTTGGCTAGATGAATAAGCAAAGATGTCTCCCAGCTCTATTTTTAACCGCTCACTAGCACCATGATCATAGCGAATAAACTGGGGAGCATTATCACTTAGATTATATTTGGTCAAGATCGGATCCCATTGTTGTTTTAATTTAGCTAAAGTAGTGCCTTTGAGTGCGAATAAGAGCCTATCATGTTCAAAACCAGACAAAATGTTGAGAATCGGATCGTTGATCTTGGGTCTGATATTTCCTGGGGGAATGACGTGGATTATCTCATTAGCAATATTTTTTCCAGTTACGATATTTTTAAAGTTATTATTATACCTAGGATCAGAATACATGACTTTAACACCGTACTTTCGTGAAATTTTAGAGATATTTCTTTCTTGTTGCAGGCGTTTAGCAACTAAATTTTTCTTGGTGATCGGAAAAACTAAGATCGTTTGCTTACTTCTAGGATCAAGCTTAATTTTTTTGTTATTCACATCATATAACGGATAAGCTTTTAAGTAATTGATGTTTATGCTGATATCAGCGAGTTCACGTGGTACATCAGGTGGTTGGATATAACTTGAACCTGTGTCATCAAATAATAAAGCACCTTGTTTATCCGCTAGTTTGTAAATATTTTTTAGATCTTCGTAGTTATCGAAACTATTGACAGCATCGCTACCGATCACACTGGGAAAAATTTCTGCATAGTCTTTTAGTTTAGGGTTTGTATCTTGCTTTAAAAGCTCGTAACTATCAATGACTATATTACCAACTGGAGCAAGTGAATTTATCAGTGTTACGAGTAAAAGTAACTTTGCTCCACCTAGTAATAAAAAAAGTATGCTGGAAAAATAGCGTTCTTTGAGCTCGTCTAAACTTATGCAATACATCCCTAGCATCAATAGATAGGCTCCACTAAAAGCAAGACCAAAAACTAAAAGTTGTTGTGAAAGTAGTTCTGATAAATCTAGCCCTTGAAACACCAGCCAAAGATCATAACTAAAAGCAAGTAAGATCACGCCCAAGGGCTTTATTGCAATTGCTAAGAAACTACGGGTAAAAGAATGGCCATTGAGCTTATATAAGCGAAGTTTTGACCATTCAAGCAGTAAATAGACTAACAGTGAAACGACGATGAAGACGATCAGATAGTTAATGATCGTTTTTAAATTAGGATCAACTTCAAATGAAGGTAAAAGCAATTGTGTTGTTTGTGTCACTTGATAGTCGCTTAATGCGTAATGCGTTTTGAAGCGCTGACTTAGTTTTTTATCAAGTAGTTTGATGAAGTGTGAGTATTTTTCTTGCTCGAGTGTTTCAAGAAAAAAGACACCTTCAAAATTTTTTCTTGCGTGTAGTGCTTGTGCGAGCGGTTGGATCGTTACTTGATAACCACTAAGTAAAGGATAAGTATAACTATATTTTTGCTTATTAGATCCTAAGGCACCAAAATTTCCTAAAAATTGTGTTTGATCTAACTTGTAGACATAGAAATTTTGTTTTTGCAGTGATTTATTATAATCAGGCTTTCCGTCTTTTATTGGGTAGCCCTCATAATAATGTTTTTCCATGTAGTTTAAGTTGGTCTCGTTTGCACTTTCGTTTAGGCTAATAATGATCTGTTGGAATTGTTTTTTATCATGCGCCGTGAATGGAAGCTTAAACGGAATAAATCGATGCGATGTATCGATCTGCTGTAATGCTAGAGTAGCTTGAGCTTGATAGTTGGTAAAATATGCTCCAAGAGAACTGAGGATCAAGCAAAAAATAAAAATAATTAATAAAAATAATTTTTTATTCTTCATCTCAAAATTCCTTACAAAACAAGTGTTAACAAATCTACGACGCTAGCAGCATGAACGGGGTTAAAAACAACAAACAAAAGACGGTTGCAACAAAGAGTAATGATTTGAATGATCCTTTCATAATAGATCCCCCCTATAAGTTTGTGCGCTAATAGTGATCTATCAGTGTATCCAAATTATAGCAAGCTAAATCAAAAAAAGTTGCTCGTAACCAATATATAACATTAAAGTTATTGTTTTGTAAAATATAATTTATATAGCTAAAAAAGTATTATACAGATGATCTATTAGCCTCACTTTCTAAGTAACTGATAAAGAGATTTAAGATGAAAAATTCAAGCACAAAAAACAAACTAATAACGACAAGATATACCTCTTTTGGAATATTTTGATCTGGATAAAAAGCTAGCATTACGATGTATTGGAACCCAAGCATTACTAAGTAAGGATAGTAATTTCGCAAGCGTGAATAACCAAACATATTTTTAAGCTCGATTTGAGTGAGGTTTTTCTTAAAAAAGCTGAGCAAAGAATAGAAACTAAGCGCAAGTACGATCAGCCAGAGCAAAAGTTGCTCATAAAAATGCGCTAACAGATCACCAAATCCTTGACGTAGCTCTTCAAGCTCACCATGATCATAACGGATCAACTGGGCAACATTGTCACTTAAATTATATTTTTTAGGATCGGCTCCCATTGCTGAGACAGTTGGCTTAAAGAGGTTTTTTTAAGTGGTAAAAGCAAGCTATCATTGGCAAAGCCAGATAAGATATTGAGGTGGTATTGCGTAAGAGCGTGCCTGATGTTTCCTGGGGTAACGATCATAATGATCTCATTTGCCATATTTTTACCAGTTACGATATTTTTAAAGTTTTGGTTGGAGCGAGGGTTTGAGTAAAAAACTTTGATACCATATTTTTGTGCGATCGGATCATTTTTTTGTTCATATTTGAGTCGCTTAGTGACTAAATCTTTAGGTGTATCAGGGAAAACCAAAACTAATTTTTTGGATGCTAGATCAGGGATGATCTTTTTGTTATGAACATCTCTTAAAGGATAGCGTTTCAAGTAATTAGTGTTGATGGTAACGCTGGTAAGTTCACGGGCAACGGTATTTGGTTGCTTATAGCTAGAACCACTATCATTTAACAAAAGTGCGCCTTGGCTGTCGGCTATTTGATAGATCTTTTCTAGTTCAGTAGCATTATTACGGTCATCGACTACATTTCCTCCGATCATATACGGAAAAAATTCAGCATATTTCTTTAATTCAGGATCTTTATGTCCATAGTTACCTGTTAGTAAAGAGCCTAGTGGAGGAAAAAAGGTGATCAAAGTGAGTAAGAAAAATATTTTTATCCCGCCAAGTAAGCAAAAAAGTGAAAGCGAAAAATAGCGTTCCTTAGCGGGAACTAAGCTTACCAAATACATCAAGCCGACCATTAGAAAGCTTATTACCAAAACTGCAAAGAAGGTAAAGCCTTGTCTATTTAATAATTCGGTTAGTTCTAAGTGCTTAGAGATCACCCAAAAATCGTAAATAAAAGCAAATAATATTGCAAATAACGGTTTTAAAGTAAGTGACAAAAAACTACGCCAAAAGGACCAGCCATTTAATTTGTAAAGGCGAAGTGATCGCCATTCTAGTAGTAAGTAGATCAAAACTGCGATCAAGATAAAGACACTTAAAGAGTTGATAAGTGGTGAAAGATCAAGCTCATCATCTAAGAACGGTAATAATAATTCAGTTGAACGAGTGATCTGATAATCTCTTGGCTTATAATGTGTCATAAAACTTTGATTCAAGTGCTGATTTAATAAAGTAATGAAGGCGTTATATTTGTTTAGATCAAGCGTTTCAAGAAAAAAGACACCTTCAAAATTCTTTCGATCTTTAAAAACTGATCCAAGTGGCCGAATAGTAACTTTATAACCTTTTAGTAACGGATAGGTATATGTATATTCCGAGTTATCAGACCCTAAGGCGCCAAAATTACCTAAAAAACTAGTTTTATGTAAATTATTGACGTAAAAGTTCTGTTCAGAAATACTTTTAGCATAGTTTAGTCTCCCATTTTCTAATGGATAACCGAGATAAACATTTTTTTCCATATAATTTAGTCCAAATTTTTGAGCACTTTCATCTACGATAGTTATGAGTTGGCGAAATTGTTTTTTAGTGTGAGCAACTAAGGGAAGCTTAAAAGCGATGAAGTGTTCAGAAGTATCGAGCTGATGTAGTGCTAGCTTTACTTCGGAATGGTAATTACTCGAATACGCTGTGATGCTGCTTAGGATAAAACTAAATAAACAAATAACGCTCAGAAATAAATTTTTAGTTTTCATGGCTACCTCCGATAAGAAAGAGTGGCGCGCCACGCCACGCTTAAAAACATTGCTATCAAGGTCTGGTGTAATTATAGCAATCTAGATCAAAAAAAGTTGCTCGTAACCGATATATAATATTAAAGTTATTATTTTGTAAAATATAATTTATATAGCTAAAAAATACCACCATTCCCAGACCGGAAGTAGTGGTATTTTTTAGTATTCAGCGATCTCGATCAGATTACCGTCGGGATCATTGAGATAGATCATTTTGAGTAAGGATGATATGCCAATTATCTTTAAAAAATTTTTCCCCTGTATCGGTAATTTTTAGTGCCCTTGATCCAGTAGCTTGTGTTATGTAGTCGTTATTAAGTAAAAAATCTAAGATCGCATTAGCTAGCGCACCCGCAAGATGATTTTTCCGTTCACTCCAATCTAAACAATCAATGCAAAATTTCCGTTTTTTCTTTTTTAAATTTTCAATGTTGATCTTCAGTTCTTCTGCAAAAAATATTTCACCTGAAGGAGTCACGCTATAACTTCCACTGTTATCATTAGCTGCGACGATGATATTCTCGGAAATAAGGAAGTCTTTGATCTTAATACCAAGTTCCCCAGCTATATGATCGTAACAAGTTCTAGCTTGCTTCAATTCTTTTTTGGCAAAATGTTGCTTATAACTTTTTGTAGGTTCAACGGGGGAATAATTACTTAAGAACTCAAATAACTCAGGTGTTATGGTGTTTGAGATAGAGTAATATCTAAACTTACCATATTGTTTGACAGCGGTCAGCTTTGCTTCGGTCAACAATTTTAAGTGATAACTGACAGTATGTTGTTTTAACTTAGTAAAAGCTGTTATCTCATTTACTGTATAGGCACGACCATCCATTAAAATATCTAAGATCGTAATTCTGGATCTATCAGATAAAAGGCGCAAGATAGTTGTAACGTCAGGTGAATTCATAATATTCCTCCCTAAAATTTTATATATCGATGATTTTCTATCGATTATCATAATACAATATGATCACACAGTAAAAGAAAACGACTATTCAAAAATTAGCAATAATTATAGTCGAATATTTATTGCTGTGAATATTTTATGGAGGTAGCAAACATGAAGATCAAGAAAATCACAGCTCCAGCGACGATCGTTGAAGCACGATAATAGTTTATGCTCCTTTAGGAATTAAGGAGAAAGTGAACTTCTTTAGAGGATAGGATTTGGGATAAAACCTAGATTCATCCTTTTTTCTTAAAGATGAATGGAGTTGGGATAATGAAATTACCTAAAGTAAAGGATATTCATAGCGTATTATTTTTAAATGATACTATCAGGATCGGTACAGGAAATGATTACGGGATACAAATTGATAATCCAGATGGGAAATATACTGAGTTGATAGGATCTTTAGATGGGGAGCATGCTATTTCAAGCATCATTAAAAATTGTAAAAATTTAAGTGAAAAAGAAATAGTAGAGGCGATCGATCTGTTGACAGATATGGGATATATTGAGGATGCAAGTATACGGATACCAAGTGACTTGTCTAACGAAGAAATTGAACGTTATTCTGTAAATCTTAATTTCTTCAATACTTTAGCAGATAATGCCAAAAATAAATATGATTATCAGCTTCTTTTAAAAGATACGCATGTTTTGTTGTTAGGACTTGGTGGTATAGGCTCTAATGTTTGTCTTTCGTTGGCAGAGCTTGGTATTGGAAAAATAACAGCCGTTGATTTTGATAAAGTTGAGAGAAGTAATTTGAACCGTCAGATCCTATATAATGATACCGATATTGGTGAATTTAAAACTACGGCCGCAAGAGACTTTATCAATAAATTCAATTCTAATATTGAATTTGCAGCAATAACGCAAGAAATATCTTCTGCAGAAGATATAGAAAAATTAATTGTGAAAACTGATTGTGATATCGTTGTTAATGTAGCTGATTACCCAACCGGATATATTGATTTTTGGGTAAATCAAGCTTGCGTGAAATATGATAAAGTATGTTTCTCTGCTTTAGTTGGTAAAAAAAATGGCAGAGTTTACTCTATTGTTCCCCATCAATCGGCGTGTTTTTATTGTCAGTATATGAATGATTTAGAGAATATTCCTGAATATGAGGCAGAGTTAAGAGCAATTAGAGAGATAAAAACTGATAAAGAATTAGCGCTGTATAGGACACCTAATGGAGCTTTGGGACCAGCTTGTTTATTTCACGGATATTTTATTGCTTCCGAGATCATGCGATATGTATTTTGGGGAGCTGATAGACTTCTGACATATGATCAGTCATTTAGTATCGATTTCTTGACATTTGAGCAAAAGTTTACGAAATTACACAAATATGAAAATTGCCCAGTTTGTGGAAAGGAATTTAGAAATAATGGAAACCTTGAGAGTAGCTAGTCTATCTAAAAAATATGGAGACTATAGTGCCGTCAAAGATATAAGTTTTTCGGTATCGGAGGGTGAATGCTTGGGGATCTTGGGTGTTAATGGGGCTGGTAAAACAACTACCTTAAAGATGATCTACTCAGCAAATAAGATAACAAGTGGTGATGTATACATTTTAGGAAAAAATATTTCAACGTTAGCTGATAGGGGGAAGACCAACTTAGGGATCGTAGCTCAAGAAGATATGTTAGATACGACTTTGACTGTCTTTGAAAATTTGATCGCACATGGTATATGTTATGGGATCAAATTAGGGGAACTTAAAGCTCGAACGCAAAAGCTACTAAAATTCGTCCAATTAGCTGAATATGCAAATAAAATGATCAGTGAACTATCAGGCGGGATGAAAAGACGTGTTGTTCTTGCACGCGCTTTATTAAATGAGCCTGAGATGATCATACTAGATGAGCCGACGGTCGGTCTTGATATTCAATCACGTAACATTATCTGGAACAAATTGAAGATGTTAAAAAAACAAGGTGTTTCGATCGTTATCACATCACACTATATGAATGAGATCGAATTTTTAGCTGATAGACTACTCATTATCGATTCTGGAGTAATAAAAGATGAAGGGACTATTACAGGCTTGCTAGATAAATATCAAGAAAAAGATATGGAAGAATTATTTCTTAGATTGACCAACAATAAATAAAAAAGATTTGATCGTTATCAAAAATTTAGAATGGTCGTTAACACTACTAGTGCCCATAAGAAAGATAAAATATGGAGTGGGTATTTAGTGATCTTGTACCATCAATACCAAATAAAATTAGGAAAGGAAAAGCTATATTTCTTTCTAAATTATGCAAAATATATTCTGTGTACTTTCCATATTGTATAGTGAGGGTAAAATGTTTAGAGTTTCACCTAGATCAGTTTACTATGTTATCATCAGAAACTATATGAGTTTTAGATCTCTATTTAAGATCTCGATAGTTCCTAACTTGATCGATCCCCTATTTTATTTAATAGCGATGGGATTTGGCGTTGGAGCTTATCTGACCAATATCAATGGGATGTCGTATACTACTTTTGTCATTACAGGACTTATCGGTGCTACGGCAATGACTACTGCTACATCAGAAGCAACAGTCAATGCATTTATTCAATATAAAATTGAAAAAACATATGCTGCTATGTTAATGACACCGATCAACTTACAAGATATTGTGATTGGCCAAGCTATTTGGTCAGGTGTTAGAGCTATCATTTTTGGGGGGATATTTTGGCTTGTTTCACTTGTTATAAGCCAGACATATAATCTTTATATGTTATTTATCATTCCACTCCTTTTTTTGATCGGACTGATTTTTGGACTTATCGGGCTGACATTTACTTACATAGCTCCATCACGAGAATTTTTGAATTATTATAATACTCTTGTTGTCCGACCGTTATATATGTTTTCAGATACTTTTTTCCCAATAGATTCTATCCCAGAGATTTTTCGAAGTTTGACATGGTTCTCTCCACTATATCATGCGACAAATATTATTCGAGCTATTTGGATAGAAAACTTCACTATGGTATTTCAACATTTGCTGTGGTTGATCGGTTGTGTAACGCTATTTTACTTTATTCCGATCTTAGTCATTTATAAGATGTATTATAAATGATATTAAAATACCACCATTCCCAGACCGGAAGTAGTGGTATTTTTTAGTATTCAGCGATCTCGATCAGATTACCGTCGGGATCATTGAGATAGATCGAAGTCATTTGTCCATTAGCCCCGATCTTGGTAACTGGACCAGCGATGATCTCAACAAAATAGCTTTTTAGATGATTGATATCATCTGCTAGAGCATCCCCAGTTACTAAGCAAAGATCGGCACTGCCACTCGTAGGAGTTTTAGCAACGAGTGCATCTTTTCGGTCAGTCGTTTGTAATTTTAAAAGCTGATGGCCACAGCGTAAAGTCACCACGGTCTCACTTTCTTCTAAGATCGGCATATCAAATACTTCGTGATAGAAGCGAGTTGCTTTGGCAAGATCGCTCACGGTCAAAACGATATGATCTAAACGTTTGATTTTCAAAGTGATCACCTCTGATTTATATTTTTTAAAGCATTAGTTAAAAAGTATAGGCCTAGAGCACAGACGCAAGCTTCAGTAAATGGAACGCTGAGCCAAACGCCATTTAGACCAAAGAGTGTGGCAAAAATAAAAACCGCACTGATCAAAATAAAATAGCCTCGTAGTAATGAAAGCGTGAAGGCTGATTTAGCTTTTTCGATCGCCACAAGCGATAACATGATCACGAGATTTTGGCTAGCAAAGAAAACACTGATAAAGTACAGTGGCAAAGCATGAGTTGCAATCTGAGCCAGTTGTGCGGAGTGATCGTGGTTAAAGACACTGACGATCGGTGTTTTGAAGAAAACTAAGCTAAAATACAGTACACATGAAAGACCTAAGGCTACTTGTAAGCCAAGTCTGATCGCAGTCTTAACATTGTTTAGATCACGTTTGCCATATTCACGACTAGCGATCGGTTGGACGCCAAGTGCGATCCCATTTGAAAGTGCTAAGACGACGAGCGTAATGTTAGCGATGACGCCATAAGCGGCGACAGCAGCATTGCCACTTAATTTGAGTAAGACCCAGTTAAAGGCAAAGATGCTGACCCCAGTACTCATTTCCGTTAAAAATGAAGGTATACCGAGACTAGCTGCTTGCTTTAATAATTTTAGCTCAGGCAAAGCAAACTTTAATTGCAATTGTCGCTTGGGATATTTACGATGAAAAGTCAAGATCGCCATACTCGTCAAAGGTGAAAAGATCGTCGCGATCGCAGCACCTATCATGTGTAATTGGAAGACAAAGATCAACAGCCAGTCTAAAAAGACCACGACTAAAGTAGCTGTTAAAGTTGCGATCATCGTCAGCTGAGGGTTACCATCGTTACGAATAAAGTTTACACAGACGTAATTACACATAAAAAATGGCGCACCTAAAGCGATGATCCGAAAATACCCCAAAGCAACTCCCATCGTTTGCTGATCGGCACCCAGAAGCGTCAAAACTTGGGTCGGAAAGATGTTTAACAAAAGTGCTAATAAACTACCAAGTCCAAGGCAAAAAAGCAACAATTTTCCAAAAAGCGTCGTTACTTTATTTGGTTCGTTGATTTTGTGGATCGAATAGATCGTTGAGCCACCGATCCCAAATAAAAGTCCCAAAGAATTGAAAAAATTAAACATTGGCAGTGAAATATTCAAGGCAGCTAACCCTAAAGTACCACCAGCGACTGCAATAAAGACGGTATCGACTAAAACATAGAGCGAAAGCCCAGAAGAAGCAAGGATATTACGAATGATGTATTGCCCGACTTCTCGTTTGATCTTAGCTGTAGATGTTTGCAAAAAATTCCTCCTAAACCAAACTTTCCTCTATCAATCGTGATCGCCTGTCAGAAAGTTCTAAGATGTTATTTTTTGCAAAACCCGGCGATTTTGCGTCCCTTATTTCGATTTCAACATTACGAGTTTAGCAAAGTTAAATCAAAAAAGCTAGTCTTACTAAATTTCTGTTAAACGTTTAACATATTTTGCTTTTTTCTCTTTTCATAACGCTTACTTTGCGATAAGATAGTTATAAGAAAACGATTACTATTTTGGAGGTAATGTTATAGTGAGTAAATTATATGGAGCTATTGAAGCTGGTGGAACAAAATTTGTTTGTGCTGTGGCTGATGAAGATCTAAATATTTTAGAACGTGTTTCGATCCCAACGACTGTTCCTGCAGAAACGATGGCAGATGTCTTTAAATTCTTTGAAAAACACGATGTTGTTTCGATCGGGATCGCTTCTTTTGGGCCGATCGATGTTAATCGTAAATCAGAAACTTATGGTTATATCACCAACACACCTAAGCCAGGTTGGAAAGATTATGATTTCTTGGGGGAAATGAAGAAGCGTTTTGATGTTGACTATGCTTGGACAACAGACGTTAATGGAGCTGCTTATGGTGAATTGAAACGTGGGGCAGCTAAGGGTAAAGATAGCTGTGTCTACTTGACCGTCGGAACTGGTATTGGTGGCGGTGTTGTGATCAATGGCAAAGTTATCGAAGGCTATGGTCATCCTGAGATCGGTCATATCGTAATGCGCCGGCATCCAGAAGACCACTATGAAGGTCATTGTCCATTCCACCACGATTGTTTAGAAGGCTTGGCTGCTGGTCCAGCGATCGAAGCCCGTCAAGGTGGGATCAAAGCTTATGAGATCCCTAAAGATGACAAAGCTTGGGAGATCGTGGCCTATTACTTGGCACAAGCTTGTGTAGATCTAACATTGACACTTTCTCCTGAAAAGATCATTTTCGGTGGTGGTGTTTCTAAACAAGAACAACTCTTCCCAATGATCAGAGAATCTTTTGCAAAACAGTTGAATGATTACGTTCAAACACCAGAGCTAGATGATTATATCGTACATGTTGATCTAGGCGATGATGCTGGGATCACAGGTTGTTTGCTTTTAGCTAAAGAAGCTGAAACTAAATAAGACGACCGTATGTTTAATAAGGGTCCTACTACGATGCAGATCTGTATCGTAGTAGGACCCTTATTTGCGATCATAAGACACTTAAATGGGCTAGTTCTGTTGGATCATTCAAGATCTCAGCTTTGGTCATTATCTTTTGGATCTGATGTTGTTCTGAAAATAAAGCGACCCGATCACAGATATCTTTGATCTGCCCAAAGTGGTGACTGGATAAGATGATCGTTTTGCCACTTTGGTTTAATTTAGCTAATAACTCAACGATCAAAGTGCGATAGTACGGAGATAAGCCATTGAAGGGCTCATCTAATACGAAAACTTCGGGATTCATCGTTAAGACGCTACCGATCGCGACAAGTTTTTTTTCACCACCAGATAGATGATATGGAACCCGATCAGCTAGTCGTTCGATCGCAAGTAATTTTAGACAATCAGCGACCCGTTGTTCAACTTCAGCTGGTGGCAAGCCTAACTGTTGCGGACCAAAAGCTAATTCTTCGCGCACGCTCATATTGAAGAGTTGCACATCACTATCTTGGAAAACAAAACCGATCTGTTCATAAAGTTTAGCCGCTTGTTTAGGATCATCTAAAAAAGTTTTGTCGACATTTAGATCTTTGAATTGATAGCTACCACCTTTTAGCGGGAAAAAACCAGTTAAGATCTTTAATAAAGTCGATTTGCCTGAACCATTTGGACCCATGATGACCAAAGTTTCACCGGTTTTGACTTCTAAAGAAACATCGTTTAAGGCAAGTTGACCTTCATAACTATAAAATGCGTTTTTTAAATCGAGCATACAAATTCCTTTCTTTAGTACTTAAAACCACCAAAATAATAAACAAATAAGGCCTAATTTTATCAAGGGGAAAAGATCTGCGCGTGTGAATTTAGGATATAAATGATTCTTATTTGTAAGCTTATATCCACGTAGGACCATCGCTTGATAAAGATCATTCATGCGACTCTTCAATGAGAGATACAGTTCGCCTATCAAATTACCCAGCAGTTGGAAAGACGCTTTTTGCCCCAAAGTTTTAAAGCGAATGCTATACAGTGATTCTTGCAGATAGATCCCTGCTAGATAGCAGTATTTTACAGTAATATCAAGCGTCAAGATCAAAACATTGGGAAAATGTAATTGTTTGAGCGCAAGAATAAACTGTTGCCATGTTGTTGTGCCAGAAAAATACGCTAGAGATAGTAGAAGCGTGCTGATCCGCATAAAAAACAGTGCCAGATCAGCTTTTTGGCTCAAAAATAAACTAGGCAAAATAAAGATCGCTGTAAAAATGATCAATTTTAGGTATTTCTTGAAGATTCCCAAAATCGCATTTCCCGGGAAAAGTGCCAATTCACCTAAGATGATCAAAAGACAAGCCCATAAAAAGATCAAATTGCGCGATAATAAGACCAATAGTGAAGTTATCAACAAGGTACAAACACGAAGCCAAGGTGAAGTTTTAACACGATAGACGGGTGTGATATTGGTAAAGAAATGAAGCAATTTACCCAATGACGTAATATTGATCCCAACAAAATCATGCTTCTTTTCAAAATTTAAATTAGTCTGATTCTTTGTCTGTAGCCAAAGTGGCAATTCAGTGTTAGTTTGCATGTTCATTGCTCTTACCTACAGCCATTAAGATCTTACCTAATACTAAGAAGACCAAAACAGCGGTGATCGCACTCAAAATGTAACCTAAAGAGATCGTAGTCCCAGGAACAGTGTAGTCACCAAAGAGTGCATTAAAGTTCATACCATGTGCCATCCCAGTTGGTAAAGTAGAACCTAAATGTTCATTATGCATGTTGCTGAGTAACTCACTTGGATCCCATTCCCCCCAAGCAGTACCACTGGCTAGTAATCCTAGTGGTGATAAGACTATCATGGCACCGATCAAATAGTAAAAATATTTAAAACCAAGTGCCATTTTGGAAGCCTCCTTTGAAGTAGCCCGACTAGGTGTGTAAAGCTCAGCAGGAGCAACTTTTTTGACAAATGCGTAAACGGCATAGGTAAAGAAAGCTTCAACAACACCAGCTACTAATAAATGAGCAAATAACATGGCTGGAATAGAGATCGTCAGAGGATAAGGATTATAGAGTGGTTGACCACTGGCATTGACGGCTATGATCGGTTGGAGGCCTAACTCGATCCCCGCTAATAATGCCGCAGCGTTGAGCCCGAGATAAGAGCCAAGGATCACCCCGAGCTTTTCATGGCCATATTTACGTAAAAGTGAATAGATCCCATAGCCGACAAAGGGCATTACAACAGCCATATTAAAAATATTTGCTCCTAATGCTAAAAGACCACCATCACCAAATAAAAATGCCTGTAGTAATAAGGCGACAGTCACTGCCACACTCGCGGCGTACGGTCCCACTAAAATTGCTAGTAAGGTTGCTCCAACAGCATGGGCGGTCGTCCCACCAGGGATCGGAACATTGAACATCATAACTAAAAATGAAAGTGAAGCACAGATCCCGAGCATTGGCGCAAGTTCACGGTTCTTGCTCAGTTGTTGTTTAGTTTTTGAAAGTGAGATAGCCAGTACAGGTGTGGCAGCAGCAAACATTACCCCGCAAGTTGCAGGGCTTAAATAATTATCAGGAATATGCATGATATACATCCTCTTTTCTAAATATTTTCCCCATATTCAGATAATTTATGATCACAGTTACCCCTATATATGGGAAACATCATTTTCTGAATATATGCTCATTATAAAGGGCGATGGATAGTGAAAAAATCTTTTATGTATAACTTCAAAGCATAATTTTGTGTTTTTTTACCCGATATTTGGCAAGAAAAGTGCTTACTTTGAGGGGAATTTGCAAAAGAAAAGCCGAAAAACGCATTTTTTTAGGATAAAAATTCCTTGATAGAATAACTTTTAGCGCTTTTTTTTATTTTTAAGTAAAAAGTTAAGCAAGATAGCTAAATGATTTAAGAGTAAATTTAATAACAAGGAATTTATCCTTGAGCAATTTTGATGGAGGAACACATATGTCTATTAATAGTGGCGATACAGCATTTATGATGCTTTGTACCGCAATGGTCTGCTTGATGACGCCAGGTCTAGCTTTCTTTTATGGTGGCCTAGCACGCAAGCGTAGTATTTTGTTTATTATGATGGAATCATTCATTTCAATGGGGATCGTGACCTTGATCTGGATGTTTGGTGGTTTTGGTTTAGCTTTTGGAAAGGACATCCATGGGGTGATCGGTCGCTTTACAGATTACTTTGGTCTAGCACATGTTGGCTTAGTACCAAATGCAGTTCATGCTGCTTCGATCCCATTTGCCTTGTTCTTCTTGTTCCAATTGATGTTTTGCGTGATCACTGTACCTTTGATGACGGGAGCATTTGCGGAACGTTTGAATCTAAAGGGTTATATCTTACTTTTGATCTGCTGGACGATCTTGGTTTATATCCCAGTTTGTCACTGGGTCTGGGGTGAAGGCTTCCTATCCAAGTGGGGTTTTGTTGACTTTGCTGGTGGGACAGTTATCCATACGACCGCTGGTTTTGCAGCCTTAGCAAGTATCTTTGTTTTAGGTAAACGCAAAGTCGCTAAGCAAGGGATGCATCCAAACAACTTGATGGCTGCAGCGATCGGGACTGGACTTTTGTGGTTCGGTTGGTTTGGCTTTAACTCCGGTGGGGCTTTATCTGCTGGCGCTTTGGCAACTAAAGCCTTTACGAATACCTTAGTTGGCTTGGCTAGTGGGATGATCGCTTGGTTGATCATGGCTAAGATCTTACGGGGCAAGATCAATTTTGTCGACGTGATGACTGGTTCTGTTGCTGGTCTAGCAACGATCACACCTTGTGCTGGTTATATCGCACCAAGTTCAGCCATCATTGTTGGTATCGTAGCTGGTATCATCTGTAACTTAGCTGTTGGTTTCCGGCAAAAGAAAGGCTGGGACGATGCGCTCGATGTTTGGGGCGTTCACGGCGTCGGTGGTTTTACTGGGACGATCTTGATCGGTCTGTTAGCTGATAAGACGGTCAATGGTGTTGGAGCTAGTTTCCATCAATTATTAGTTCAAGTTGGTGGAGTCGTTTTGACAGCGATCTATGCCTTTGTATTGACCTATGTCTTGCTCAAGATCTTAGGTGCAGTGACACAGATCAAGCCGACCCAAAAACAGATCGAAGAAGGCTTAGACAAGACGTTGCTTGAAGAAACAGCTTATGATAAAAATTAAGCGGTATTTTTAGAGTAGCTTCCAGTGAGAGGAGGTGAATACAAAAATGCTAGGTGTGATCTTACTTTATGTCGGAATGGTCTTGATGAGCAACGGTATTTGTCGCCTTACAAAGATCCAGGATAAGTCATTAGTTGTGATGAATATTTTCACAGGTGGTCTGGGACTGATCTTAAACATTATCGCCATTTCGATCGGAGTTGCACAAAATGCGGCTTATAGTTGGTATTATGCAAGCGCAACAGGTCTCTTATTCGCATTTACATACCTATATACGGCAATAAATACGATTTTTGACTTTGATCAACGTTTGTATGGTTGGTACAGTTTATTTGTAGCGATCAACACGATCCCTGCTGGACTCTTATGTTTCCAAGGGTATGGTGGGAACAGTTGGTATGGTATTATCTGGTGGCTTTGGGGCATCCTTTGGTTAACTGGATTTATCGAAACTGTATTGAAGAAAAACTTAGGCAGCTTTGTCGGTTGGCTCGGGGTGATCGAAGGGATCATCACAGCTTGGATCCCAGGCTTTATGATGCTGACAGGTGTCTGGCCTAAGTAATTGATTAGCGCTAAAGAGAGGTGTAAAAGTTATGCAATTAACAGAACGTGAACGTGAAAAGATGATCATCAGCTTAGCTGGAATGATCGCCCAAAATAGAAAAGACAAGGGGATCAAATTGAATCACCCTGAAAGTGTGGCTTTGATCACAAGTTTCGTGTTAGAAGGTGCACGTGCTGGTAAGACGGTCTCAGAATTGATGGATGAAGGTCGTCAAGTGTTGACCAGAGAAGATGTCATGGAAGGTGTACCAGAAATGATCCCAATGATCCAAGTGGAAGCAACTTTCACTGATGGGACAAAGTTGGTAACGATCCACGACCCGATCCAATAAAAAGTGAGGAGGACTTTAAAATGGTTCCAGGAGAATATAATTTAGCTAAAGAACCGGTATTATGTAATGAAGGTTACGAAGCTATCAAAGTCGAAGTTAAAAATGTCGGTGACCGTGCAGTTCAAGTTGGTTCTCACTTCCATTTTTATGAAGCAAATGAACGTGGGTTACAATTTGATCGCGACAAAGCATGGGGCAAACGCTTAGATATCCCAGCGGGGACAGCTATCCGCTTTGAACCAGGCGAAAAACGAACGGTATCATTGATCGACATGGGTGGCAAGCGCCGTGTCTTTGGTTTCAATGATAAAGTAGATGGTTACTTAGATAACGATAACCGTGGTTTACATCACAAGTTAAGCTAAGAAAAGAGGGATAGCAATGAGTTTCAAAATGGATAGAAAACAATATTCCCAAATGTTTGGTCCAACTGTGGGCGATAGCGTGCGTTTAGGTGATACCAACCTTTATGCAGCGATCGAAAAAGACCTAACAGTCCACGGCCAAGAAAGCAAATTTGGTGGCGGTAAAGTTTTACGTGATGGTATGGGTGTCAACGCAACTGAAATGCGTAAAGATAATCCTTTGGTTGCTGATACGATCATTTCAGGCGCAACGATCATCGACTATACTGGCGTCATCAAAGCTGATATTGGGATCAGAGATGGTAAGATCTTAGCCATCGGTAAGGGTGGTAACCCAGATAATATGGACAACGTTGACTTTGTTGTCGGTGCAAGTACTGAAGCGATCTCAGGTGAAGGTATGATCGTCACAGCTGGTGGGATCGACTTACACGTCCACTACTTATCACCTGGTTTGACGCATGCAGCGTTAGATAATGGGATCACAACTTTATTTGGTGGTGGTACTGGTCCAGCAGATGGTTCAAACTCTGCAACCTGTGCTCCAGGTGCTTATCATATTCACCGAATGCTTGAAGCAACTGATTCAATGCCGATCAACTTAGGTATCATGGCTAAAGGCGCTGGTGATGTGCCTGAAACGATCGGCGAACAGATCGAAGCCGGTGCTTGTGCGATCAAGACCCACGAAGACTGGGGTGCTACAGCAGCTGGGATCGATAATTCCTTAAAAGCAGCTGACAAATATGATGTTCAATTTGCAGTGCACACTGACTCATTGAACGAAGGTGGATTTGTCGATAATACGATCGATGCCTTCAAGGGTCGTACGGTGCATACGTTCCACACAGAAGGTGCTGGTGGTGGACATGCGCCTGACATCATGGTCGTTGCTGGTCAAAAGAACGTTTTGCCATCTTCGACTAACCCAACGAACCCTTATACAGACAATGAGATCGATGAATTGTTTGACATGGTCATGGTTTGTCATAACCTTGATCCTAAAGTTCCTGAAGACGTGGCCTTTGCTGAATCTCGGGTCAGAAAACAAACGATCGCTGCTGAAGATGTTTTACATGACATGGGTGCTTTGAGTGTCATGACCTCAGATGCTATGGCAATGGGGCGTGTTGGTGAAGTTGCTATGCGTTGTTGGCAATTAGCTGACAAGATGAAAGCGCAACGTGGTAGTCTTGAAGGCGATAGTGAATATAACGATAACAACCGGATCAAACGTTATGTTGCTAAATACACGATCAACCCAGCGATCGTTAATGGGGTAGCTGATTATATCGGTTCAGTTGAAGTTGGTAAATTTGCTGACTTAGTTATTTGGGAACCAGCTAAATTTGGGACCAAACCAAAGATGGTCTTAAAAGGTGGCATGATCACTTACGGTGTTATGGGTGATGCAAGCTCAAGTTTGCCAACACCAGAACCAAGAATGATGCGTGACCTATATGGTGCCTTTGGTAAAGCTGTTGGCTCAACAAATATTACTTTTGTTTCGAAATATGCTTATGACCATGGTATCAAAGAAGAATTGGGCTTAGATAAGATCGTCTTGCCGGTTCACAATACACGTAATTTGACAAAACGTGATATGAAGTTAAACAACTATGTGCCAAGCACGATCAAAGTTGATCCACATACCTTTGATGTTACGATCGATGGTGAATTGATCACTTGTGATCCGATCAAGACTGCATCATTGGCACAACGTTACTACCTCTTCTAAAATTTAGTTTTTTCAAGTTATCGGGATAGATTTAAATATGATTTAAAGCAAAGGCCAAGACGCGTCTTGACCTTTGTTTGGGTAATAATGGAGGAATTTAACATGATTTTAACAGAAGTGTTTGCTAACGTTGAGGATATCAATGATTTAGAACAATATCACATTGAGACTTGTATGGTCAAAAGCGATGACCTGATGAAACGTATTTTACGTGTGACCTCTGATCATGGTAATGATTATGGGATCCGGTTAGCTGAAGATAGCGAAGGCTTAGAAAATGGCTCAGCTTTCAAGATCGGGCACCATCGCTTGCTAGTTTTAAGCGTGATTCCAGATGAGATCATTAAAATCGTACCTAAAGATATTGATGAAATGGGTGTGCTCGCACATATGCTTGGTAATTTGCATAAACCAGTTCAAGTCGAAGCTGGAAAGATCACTTTGTTGTTTGATCCTGTTGTGGTTAAGACTTTAGATCAAAAACAAGTTGAATATACAGTAGAAAAGGCGCAATTAGCTGAACCATTGCGCTATGTGGATCTGACAAATGGAAAATAGGCCACGATTAAGCACACTTTTGGATTATTTAGAGGTTTTTCAAATTTGTGATTCCACTTTCCCGATCGGAACTTTTAACCACTCTTTTGGGATGGAAAACTATCTACATGATCGCAAAATCAAGCACACACCCGAATTTCAACAATGGTTTGAAAATTATTTCAAATCGCAATTTAAATACGGCGAAGGTTTATTGACTGTATTGTGTTGGCGAGCTTTAAAAGCTGGTCAGATGGAAAAATTGTGGGAATATGACGAAATTATTACCCATTCAACTTTGGCATTGGAGACGCGCAATGGTCAAAAGTTGATCGCTAAGCAAATGCTAGCTTTGATCAAGCAAATGTACGGTGAGATAAAACCGCTAGACATTTATGAAAAAAAGATCAAAGCTGGTGAACTTGCAGGTAATCCAGCGATCGTCTTTACGATTTTTGCACACTATCAGAAGATGCCATTAATGGAGACTTTTTTGATGTATGGTTATAGTATTGGTTCAACGATGGTCCAAAATGCTGTTCGCGCAATTCCATTAGGACAACGGGATGGACAAGTGGTATTGAACAATATTATCAAACTTTTAGGAAAACTTTATCCAGAAGTTGAAAAATTAGATGGATCGTATTTAGGAGCTAATGTTCCGGGACTTGAATTAGCTCAGATCAAACATGAAACACAAGGCTCAAGATTATTTATGTCCTAGGGGGATCAGAAAATGAAAAAAGCAATTAGAATCGGTGTTGGTGGTCCTGTTGGTTCAGGTAAGACGATGTTGATCGAACGGTTAACACGGGCAATGCATGATGATTATAGTATGGCAGTCATCACAAATGATATTTACACCAAAGAAGACGCAGAATTTATGGTCAAAAATTCAGTTTTAGATGAAGATCGGATCATTGGGGTTGAGACCGGTGGTTGTCCACATACTGCTATTCGTGAAGATGCTTCAATGAACTTGGCTGCGATCGATGAATTAGAAGAACGTTTTGATGATGAGCTAGATATCATCTTTGTTGAAAGTGGTGGCGATAACTTAGCAGCTACATTTAGTCCAGAATTGGTCGATTTTTCGATCTATATCATTGATGTGGCTGAAGGTGAAAAGATCCCACGTAAAGCTGGTCAAGGGATGATCAAGTCTGACCTATTCATCATCAATAAGATCGATCTAGCTAAATATGTCGGCGCTGATCTCGAGCGGATGAAGAGCGATTCAGAAATGTTTAGAAGTGATGGTACCTTCTTGTTTACTAACTTGAAAAAAGATGAAGGTCTACAAGATGTCATCGCTTGGATCAAAAAGAATTGTCTATTAGAAGATCTAGAAGAAGTCAAGAATTAGAGGAATACAGATGGATAAGAAATATGATGGTGTGATCGAGATGCGCTTTTTACCGCGCAATGGCCGCACGATCGCACAGAAATTATATCATAAGGGAAATTCACGTATTTCCTCGGTTATACCGACGACCGAAAATCAATTGCCTTACTATTTCTTGATCTCTACTGGTGGTGGTTTTACAGAAGGTGAGCAGTATCAAGTCAAGATCACACTTGAAGATAATGCCCATGCAGTTTTGACAACACAGACACCAAATTATGTGTATAAGTGTGATAATTTGCGTCAAACATGTCAAGAAACACAGATCAAACTCGGACATGGTGCCTTTTTAGAGTATTACATGGATGAAGTTATCCCATATAAGAATGCTTATTATCGCCAGTTCATGGACCTTGAGCTAGCTGAAGATGCTTCGTTGATCTTGACCGATGGTTTGACTAGTGGCTGGTCCCCAGACGAAAAACCTTTTCAGTATCGGGATGTTGGGATGCGAACGAAGATCAAAGTTGCGGGCAAATTAGTATATAATGATTACTTGTTGTGTACGCCTCAAGTCGATGAACTAGCTGAATTAGGGTATTTTGAAGGTTATACTAACTTTAACTCAGTTGTTTTGATCGATAAAAATATCGACCAAGATTTTGTGAAAAAGGCCCGTGAGGTGATCAAACTTCCTGAAGCTGATGTTTCATTTGGGATCTCGTTATTGGAAGAAAATGGAGCGGTCTTACGGATCTTAGGATATGACGGTTATACTAATCGCCAGATCCAAAATCAATTTATCGAATTTTACCGTGAAGAATTCAAAGGCTACGCTCCTTTGAAACTTCGGAAAAATGATCGGGCGTATAATTAATTGGAAAAGAGTGAACGATTGTGACAGGAACTTTTTGGTTAGGATTTGGTGCAGCTGGACTAGGCGCTTTTTTTGGTGGTTGTCTACGGAGTTTGTTTTCTGATTGGTTCAATCATGCTAAGGCGTATCTTCCTTATGGTACATTGGCCGCCAACTTACTAGGCTCGCTTTTGATCGGGATCTTTGCTGCTTTGGTGGCAAAGGGGGAACTTTCACAAATGGCTAACACATTGCTTGCCGGTGGCTTTTGTGGTGGTTTAACGACTTTTTCGACCTTTTCATTAGAAAATCTCAAGTACTTCAAACAAGGTAAAACAGGACATGCGGTACTTTATTGGTGTGGCAGTGTTGTGTTGTGCTTAGCTTGTGTCTATTTAGGCTTAGCCCTTGGAAAGCTATTTTAGATAAGGATCAGGTGGAAAAATGAAAAAATCAACAGAATTATTGCTTGTTGGCTGTGGTTGCTTTTTTGGTGGTGCCTTGCGTTATGTTTGTGAGACCTTGATCGGACCTAGTGTTTCAGAGGCTTTCGCTATTTTAGTCGTTAATGTCAGTGGCTGTTTTTTGATCGGGTTGATCTCAGCTGGTTTATTTAAAAAGACGCTTTCAGCTGAATTTGGTAAATTGGCCTCAACCGGCTTTTGTGGTGGTTTAACAACTTTTTCTTCGTTTGCTGATGGGATCGTCAATTTATTTGATGCTTCACAGGTGGCAGTGGGGTTGTTATACATCGTGCTTAATATGTTGCTAGGGCTATTAGCTGTTTATTTAGGCCTAAAAGTAATTTTAAAAACAAAATTTAGTGATTTTGCAAATTGATCAAAGATAACACTCATTTTAATGGGTGTTATTTTTTAATGACGCCTAGCCGGAAATCCCGTGACTTTAGTCATGGGATGGATAGGC
>ERZ778517.446-NODE-446-length-45072-cov-10.499611_pt1 | contig 45072 bp, 41 predicted proteins | sample MGYA00510341_ERZ778517 | MGnify/ENA primary metagenome ERZ778517 (study PRJEB29527, sample SAMN07138964) | mouse gut metagenome | material: feces | host: mouse | place: China:Nanjing | collected 2016-01-25 ...
TCCATATTTGCTAAATGCAAATACACGGCTCGGATGCGGCATCTGAGGATGCCTTCGCTTCGCTCTTATTGGGTGACGGTGATATTATGGAGCCCCTCCCGTCCACCTGTGGGGGAAGTGGCATCCTTTGCGCCTTTCCATATTTGCTAAATGCAAATACACGGCTCGGATGCGGCATCTGAGGATGCCTTGTCGTGAAATCGGTTTAAGATTATTGAACAATAAGCCGTTTGCAGGAATAGTAATCTATTGATGCTAAATAAAATGTAGGGATGACAGACAGATACTTATACTCCACGAACTTTCATTTTCTGATTCATGTTGACTCCGAGTGGAAAGAAGTTGCACCACATCACTTGTAGTATTTTGGCCACAAAGATGTCAGGCGCGAGCGAAGGGTTTCCTCCTGACGGTTGTCGGCCGGCTCATAGAACTTGCGGCCGGAAAGCTGGTCTGGCATAAACTCCAAATCAGCGAAATGGCCGGGAAAATCATGGGCGTATTTATAGCCGTCACCATATCCGAGCTCCTCCATCAACTTTGTCGGGGCATTTCTCAAATAGAGTGGAACTGAAGCGTCAGGAGTTTGCTTTGCAACTGCAAGTGCTTCATTGATTGCCATATAGGCAGAATTGCTCTTCGGTGATGATGCCAGATATATGGTCACCTCTGCCAAAGGAATCCTCGCCTCCGGCATACCGATGGTATGCACTATCTGAAAACATGAATTTGCAAGAAGCAGCGCATTCGGATTGGCAAGCCCCACATCCTCCGCAGCAAGTATGCAAAGGCGCCGTGCAATGAAAAGCGGATCCTCTCCGCCGTCAAGCATGCGGGCAAGATAATACACGGCTGCATTCGGGTCTGACCCGCGCACACTCTTGATGAAAGCCGATATCACGTCATAATGCATCTCACCGCCCTTGTCATATATGGCAACGTTCTCCTGAAGGCATGACGTTACGGCCTTATTGTCAATCACCACCGGAGCGCTCCCGAACGAGCCTACAACAATCTCAAGTATATTCAGAAGCTTTCGTGCATCACCAGAGCTGTACCTGAACAGGGCCTCCGTCTCATTAACCGTTATATCCTTGTGTGAGAGCACAGGGTCTTCACGCATGGCCCTGTCAAGAAGAAATTGCAGGTCATCCTTTTCCAAAGACTTCAGCACAAAGACCTGACAGCGCGACAGAAGGGGAGTGATGACTTCAAAAGAAGGATTCTCAGTAGTCGCTCCTATAAGTACAATGGTACCGTCCTCTACAGCCCCCAAAAGTGCATCCTGCTGCGACTTGCTGAAACGGTGTATCTCATCTATAAACAGAATCGGCGACAGTCCTCCGGAAAAAAGCGAATTTGAACGTGCCCTGTCAATGACATCACGCACATCCTTCACCCCGGCGCTCACAGCTGACAAAGTAAAGAACTCGCGCCCGAGAGACTTTGCCACGATTCTCGAAAGGGTGGTCTTGCCGACACCCGGAGGTCCCCATAATATGAACGACGAAAGATTTCCGTTTTCAATCATATTCCTGAGCACGCATCCCGGACCGATAAGATGCCTCTGTCCCACATAACTTTCAAGATTCTGGGGACGCATCCTTTCGGGAAGCGGAGGCAGCATTCGGCTGCGCCCTATTTCATCATCTCCTATCACTGTCATATCAGATTTCCTTGGCAAATACCCAGCGTCTCTTATGAAGTTCCTTCTCGAAAGGCGCCCACATGGCCTGCACCTTTGCATTGGTCTCAAGATTGGCATTGGTCTCCGCATACTTGAAGCCCATGTCCTTTACCGTCTTGAAAAGGTCAAGGAAAAGAAGAGAATTGACACCCTTGTTCTGCCACTCTGGCTTCACGCCGACAAGCAGAAGGTCCAGAGTATCAGGTTTCTTCAGATACATGCTCTTGAGCAGATGCCACCATCCGAAAGGCAGCAGCTCTCCCCGGCATTTCTGCAAAGCCTCAGAAAGAGACGGCATCGTAACACCGGCAGCTATGAGATTCCCCTCCGAATCCTCGATGAATGTGACCATCCTGAGGTCAACCAGACCAAGATATACGTCCACATACAGGTCAATCTGCTTCTCCGAAAGGAGAGAGTACCCGTATAGGACGCAATATGTCTCATTTATCAGTTCAAACAGCTTGCGGCCATACTTTTCCTTCTTGACCTGCCTGCGTGTGAGCTTCCTGATTTTCAAGCCGTTCCTCTCCATTACAAGACGCGCCAGCTTAATATGCCTTTCAGGCAGTTCCTCCGGAATGGTTATCCGGTACTCCACCCAGCCCGTCTCCTTTACATATCCGAGCTTTCTCATATGCTCCGGATAATAAGGATGATTATATATGAGGGCCATCGTGCTGAGCCTGTCAAAGCCCTCCACAAGCATGCCCTCCGGATCGAAATCCGTAAACCCGAGCGGTCCGACAATCTGCGTCATGCCGCGCTCACGTCCGAACTCGATTACCTTGTCCAACAAGGCACGCGAGACCTCAATGTCATCAATGAAGTCAAACCATCCGAAACGCACTTGTCTTACCTTCCACGCCTCATTTGCCTTTGAATTGACAATCGCCGCCACACGGCCCACTACCTCGGAGCCTCTGTATGCAAGATAGAATCCCGCCTCGCAGAACTCAAATGCACCATTCTTATCCTTATCAAAAGTATTCAGATCATCCCAGGGCATGCTGGGTACATAGAAACGGCTACCCTTATATAGATTATTGGCAAACCTGGCAAATATTTTCAGGTCCTTCCTAGAAGTGACCGCCTTTATCAAAATGGCCATAGATTATATCGTTTTGGTCAGTACAACTCGACAAAGTTAAGAATTTTTCCGTCAATTTCCCCGAATTTTGCTAAATTCGCAATCGGTTAGAACAGGCTCCCGCAGCCGTGACATGAAGCCGGAGTTCCCGCAGGGGAGTCCCGGCCATCTTTTGAAAGAATCTAAAAATGTAGTGTACATAACGTTATGGAACAGAAAAAGACTAAAATAATTTGCACGATATCGGACATGAATTGCGAAACCGAGTTCATCCGCGAGCTTTATCTCAACGGAATGAATGTGGCGCGAATCAATTCTGCCCATGCCACAATTGAAGGCGCCCAGAAAATCGTGGACAACATCAGGGCGGTATCAGACAAGATTGCAATCCTGGTTGACACTAAAGGCCCGGAAGTGAGACTCACAGCCATGGAGAACGCCGTCGGATTCGTAGTAAAGGAAGGTGACTGGATTGAGATACATGACGGCCCGCAGAATTTCTGTACATCCAAAGTGCTCTACACCACATGCCCGTTTTTCGTTGAAGATGTGCCTGTAGGGGCGAGCGTGCTGCTTGATGACGGCGCGGTGGAGATTCTTGTCACAGGAAAAGACGGCGGAAAACTCCTGTGCGAAGTGCAGAATGCGGGAGTAATCAAAGGCAAGAAGAGCGTCAATGTTCCGAACGTGCACATATCCCTGCCTGCACTTACCGATAAAGACAGGACATTTGTACAATGGGCAATCGGAGCGGACATCGACTTCATAGCACATTCATTCGTGCGGACAAAGAAGGACCTCATGGAGATACAGGAGATTCTCGATGAGAACAAAAGCCACCTGAAGATAATATCCAAGATTGAGAACCAGCAGGGAGTCGATAACCTTGACGAGATTTTGTCGCATTGCTACGGAGTCATGATTGCGAGGGGAGACCTTGGCGTGGAGATAGCGGCAGAGAGAATCCCGCTTCTGCAAAAGAATATCATCAGCAAGTGCAGAGCCCGCAAAAAGCCTGTCATCGTAGCCACACAGATGCTTCACAGCATGATAGACAACCCGCGTCCGACAAGGGCCGAGGTTACAGACGTGGCGAACGCAATCCTCCAGAGCGCGGACGCCATAATGCTCAGCGGGGAGACAGCCTCGGGAAAATACCCTGTGGAAGCGGTAAGGACAATGTACAGGATTGCTGTGGCGACAGAAGAGTCCATCTTGACGCCTCCGCCTATGGACCTTGTAAATGTCACCAAACCGATTGCGGCAGTGTTGGCACGCTCACTTGTTGCCGCAACGTTGCAGCTTCCTGTAAAGGCCATAATCTTTGACACTTGGACAGGACGCACGGGACGCTATCTGGCCGAATTCAGGCCGAAAGTTCCGATATACGCAATGTGCTACAACGGATATACAATGAGGGAACTTGCCCTCACATACGACATATACGGCTATCCTTTCGAGGTTACAGGGACAAAAGAGGGATTCGTCAGCAACTCCATACGGCTGCTGACTGAGGACGGGAAACTCAAGAAGGGAGACCTCGTAGGCTTCATTGGAGGCAGCTTCAACGATGCCATCGGAGCCACCTATATGGAATTCAAATATGTCTGAAATGCCGTGATATGCCTGAACACTGCCTCAAAATAACCTTAGCGACTTTGCTGCTGTCACTGGCCTGCATATCGGCCTTTGCCCAGAAGCATTGCATAGGTACTGTTTACGGCTATTCAGGCATGGGACTGTATCATGAGCATGACACAGGTGACGGCAGTTTCACGCGAGTCACCCTATATGCGGAAACCGCAGAAGCTTTTTCCGGGCGCACGACAATTCCTGGCATATCCGCATCTTTCACATGGAATTTCACGCTTGCCGCAATGGAATCCGGATGCGGAAACAAGATAACAATATTTGCAGGCCCTGGCATAGCGGCCGGATTCTGCAATGATTTCAAATCAGACAGGGGCATCTTCTTCGGCCTGAAAGGCAGGGCCGGCATAAGGTGCATATACAGGCGCAACGTGGACATATCCATAAGCATAGCTCCCGTCATAGGCAGCCATCTGACTTTCAGGGAGGAAGCCGTTGACATGAGATATTTCAAGGGTGGCCTGATGAAAGCGTTCATGCCGGAAATAGGAATAGGATACAGATTCTGAAAATGAAGAAAAGACTTGCATATACGTTCATTCTGCTCGCCTGCACTTTTCTCAGTCTTGAGGCCGGGGAAAAGGCCAAGGGTGAATATGAGTACACACGCTTCACTTTCGGGGCCGAATGGAGCTACGTGGCCTCTTTCTGGTCCGGCTGGCATTACAATTTCTTCTCATCGGAAGGCTATAGGATAGACCAGAGAGGAAATGCGGCAGGATACACAAGCAGTGCCGAGGCGTATCTCCATGCCGGATACAACTTCAACAGGCATTGGAATCTTTCATTCTATGCAGGATATGCAGGCATAGGACATTATAACAGAGTCGTGCCGATGTCTTTCCGCATCACAAGGTATTTCGGCAAGAATCCGCTTGCAGACAGGTGGCTTACGTTCCTTGACATCGGAAGCGGCATATGCATAAAACCAGGCCCGCAGGAAATCGTAACGGCAAAAGCCGGCGGAGGATGGAGAATGTCGCTCAGCCGCTGCACAAAACTTGATTTCCTTGCATCTGCACGCGTTACATACACACATCCTACAGTGACATACGACAGCATCGCTGTCCCTGTTGATATGACTAACCGTAACGAGGCGCTTGTCCTGGCCTTGTCCGTGGGAATTTCACTGACATTTTAGCTCTCCGGCAAATCCTACCAGGCCTGGAACAATGGCCGGTCAGCTTGAACGAAGTGATTATAACGAAGTTTAAAATAAACGATTAAGCCGAGAGCAGAGGCAAGCCTGCTTGACTATGCCGAGGCGAAGTGATTGTAGATTGAAAATCTAAAATAAACGATTAAGCCGAGAGCAGAGGCAAGCCTGCTGTAGACGGAGTACAAGATAAAACAACAATATATGGCAATAAAAATCAATCTAAAGAAAACCGACAGGGTTCTTTTCTGCGCCAGCAAATGGTGGGGCGACCCGGACATGCCTGAAAACATGCAATATCCGACAGTACCGGTTACGGAAGACGGGGAAACATACGATTATCCCTTGACTTTCATCTGCCAGATAAACTGCGAGGACATAGCTCCCTTCGACCCGGAAGGAAAGCTTCCTCACGAGGGCATGCTGTATTTCTTCGCGGCACTGGACGAGTGGCTCGGATATGAAAATGCCACAGGAAACGGACCCGGGGAATGGAAGAAAGGGGAGTTTGTGGTAAAATATGCAAAATCCATCAATTTTGAGACATTCCAGAGCTGCATGCTTGTTGACGATGAAGACCAGCCGCTTACTGACCATGAACTTGAAATCACATTTTCCGCCTGCGCAGATAAGGAAGACGGGCTTAAACTGCTCGGGCTTCCGTCATGCGTCCGGACTTGCGAAAACTATCCCGACATGCTTAATCTTCTGCAGCTCTGCTCTGACCCGGATGCCGGCCTGCGGTTTCAGGACCGCGGAATGCTCAATCTGCTGATGAAGGAGTCCGACCTGCAATTCGGCAACTGGAAAAAGACCAAAGCATTCTTGTGCTCACACTGACAAATTACGGCCGCATACATAGAATTTCCCCCGGAGAAAGTCTTACAGCACTCTCCGGGGGAAATTTCAATATGAGCGGGCAATTCCACCGTCACCGCATCTTGTGATATTTTCCGAATGCAAAGCAAAGCATGAAAGTCACATTGGTATTCCAACTATCAATAGGAATAAACTGAGGAGCGACATTCATAATAGGAAGAAAAGAATCAGCACCGACGCAAAGCGTAAATCCCGGAACATGAAGATTAATCGCAGCTCCTGCAGACTGACCGAAATCAGATATAGCATAATTGCCTGTGAGACTGAGCCATTTCAGCGGCGCAAGATTAAGGGATACGCGTCCTTCAGTCCATGAAAACGCTCCGTCAAAACGGCGGGTTCCCAAAAGCCCTACTGACATTTTCTCGTAAAAAGGCATCCTGGCCTCCAAGCCCAAATGCATGGTCATCGCAAGGGCCTCCGAAGATTTGATACCTGCCTGCACACGCTCGAAATTGAAAGCCTGCAGCAGTTCTTCTCCCATTGTCCCGAACTGCTCTCCCAAAGTAGGAGCGCCTTCTTCTCCGATATTGCTGCCGAAACCGTTAAATTCCCATGCAGTATCCGGAGTGACGGCTCTTGCAGTATTGTTCCACGACATGAAACCAAGGTCCAACACTGATGCGGAAAGGGTGAAATATCTGCAAAAGTCCCATGAGACTCCCAAATCCAAGGCTCCTCCGAAACTTAAAATGCCGTTCATTATCTTGTTTGCGGCATCAGGAGCTTCAAACATAGACATATCCGGTTCGAACGAGATCAGATTGTCCTGCGAGGCATTCTCTGAAGTTCCAGCCTCAGCCATAGTCTTGAATGCAAGCATTCCGGAAGTCGTCATGCTTCCGTTTGCCTTTAAGGCCCAGCGGTCCTGCGACATCTCAAGGCTCATCCTCTGCATTGCAATCCTCGCATTAGCTATGCCGACAAGAAATTTGATGCGGGCCCCGGCATAAAGATTTCTGCCTATGCTTCTCGAATAACCGTATGCAAACTCGAGTCTCGAATCCAGGCGCGCACCGGCATTGCTGATGTCATATTGAGTCTGCCCTGTTGATGCTCCGTTCTTGGCAAACGCAAAAAGATCTTTCGGAAGATTCACTCCGGCATCGGCACGTAGAGAAACGTCTATAGTATGGTAGCTCTTGCCAGTACGGAAACCGGTTGACAATATGCCCAGGTCGACATTGACTCCGAGGCGGTTCATATCCTTAAGTCCGGAAAGGAAATCGTCAGCCGGGACAGAAGGGTGCAGGAAAGTGGCAAGAGAACCGTTTTCCAATGGATAAACCACATCGGACATGGCAATGGAGCTTTCCACGCCGACCCCGATCCGTCCTATGGCAGGAAGAGCTATATAACCGCGCTCTCCCTGGAATGCCGGGTTGAACTTATAGCGGTATGTATACCCGTCAAGGAAATATCCGCTCCTGAGGTTCTGTTGTGCATACGCGCTCGCGGAGGCTGCGAGGACCGCCATAATACCAAGTATTATATGTATTTTTTTCATTGTGCTGTCAGTTTTTATAGTTGCAAGTAAAAAACGGATGTCCGGGACCTGTCATCTGCCCAGCTGCATTTTATTCGTCTTCATCACCTCCAAGGTCCAATGTTATGCCTTCCGGAACTCTCAGAACCAGGTTCTTCATTTCTATGCCCTGGGCTTCATTCAGCGGGATTCCCGCGAGAGACGGCCCGCCCGAGATTGTCGACATACGCAGCCTGAGCCCGTCAAATGCGACATCGGCTCCTTCTGCTGACAGATTGAGAATAAGTTTTGATTCCGAAGGATTATCGAGGGAACCGGCTATAATCTTTCCTTCGAGAAGCACATCTATTCCGGATATGACATTAGCACCAGCATCTATCGCCTCGGCCTGGAGAGAGAACGGAACACTGCTCACGGCGTCAAGGGTAAGCTGCGCTTTTGTCAAGCCGAAATCAGACAGGTCAATGCCCAATCCTGTCATATCCTGAACGAAGGACATCTCCACATCCTTGCCGAACGCAAGGGGAGAGGCGAGAGAATAGTCCGCACTTATTTTATATGGCATTCCGAAACCAATCTCCGCATAAGTATCGTCAACAGAAACAGTCATGCCATAAATTCCTACCTGCTGCGGGATAATTCTCAGAAGATTATCGAAATCTGCCGTCCTTACATCAGCATAGCCCTGCGGTGCTCCTGTACCTGACTGTGAAAACGAAAATGCGCTCCTGGCAGTCTGCCCGAGTGCAGGAGCACTGAAATGCACAGGTCCGAGGGCAACAGAAGCCAGCGTACCGGAAGTGCCGCTTGTCCTTATTCCGGCCCTCATATTGCCTCCGAGCGGGAAAGTGTTTTCCACAGCCATATCAAGCCTCAGGCCCTGAAGGTCAAGCACAAGATTTTCACCGTTCAAGAACTCAGGCAGGTCTCCGACCATGACAGGGGAGACCGGAATCCCGGTTTCTTTAGACAATTTAGCTACGGCCCTGACAAACCTTGCCGGATTGAGCTTCAACTTACCGGTAATATCCGGAAAAGCATCTGCCTGAATATTATCTACACGCACGCTGCCTGAAAGCAGTATATCAGCCGTCATCTTGAAATGTCCAGGAGCGAGCAGGCCCTCGCCGTCAGGAACAGCCTCAAAATCAATAGCTTCTACCGGGAATATGAAATCTACGGAATTCGCGATAGGGAAGTCACGTGTGGTTGTGAAAACATTGGGGCCGGTCTTGCTGATTCCCTCCTGAAGCCCTGAAGCTATCACCAGAAATTCCGGGAAACGGATTTCAGCCCCAGAAGGAAGCGTTATCAGCCCTTGGCCAGGTGCAGTCTGCAATGACAGTTGAATGCTTGAAACCACCTCGCAACGCTTCAGACCCGTTACCTCTTCAGGAAGGTCATGCGATTCCATGTTACAATTGAAGTGTATTGTCCCGAAATCGACTGTACCGGAGATTCTTCCTGCGTCCGCGGCTTTCGTGAGTTCTGGAACAATCTGGACATTCTTGGTAAATCCCCCATACTCAAAAGAAGGAACCTTTATTTCTGTATCCATCTGTCCCTGGACAAAAGTAAGGTAATAGTCACCGTCAGCAGAAGTACCGACAAGCGTCTCGTCTGTTCCGAGTAAAATGTCCTTCAGATACAATTTCTTCACATTACCCACAGGCAAAGCCGCATCCTTTAGAAAATTAACTGTCATGTCAAACGGCTTGTCAATGTCATATTCGCTGTCGACACACGAAAAAGCGGCAAAAGGCAATGCACATAAAATAAGCGGCGCATATAATCTGTGCCTTAATTCTATTTTCTTCATGATATGTTTGGAATTTCCTGGTAATGTTTCATTTTGAATGTTGATTAGGAGGCCAAGGCAGTATATATATCAAGTCTTGTAAGATTACCGAAACGCAGGCGTATATGACTATGCACGAAGTTTAAGCCCTGCTAATATAGTATCCGGCCTGAACGAGAATACCGATGCCATCTCGCCTGACATGCAGAACCCGCACTGTGTGCATTTATCCGTACCGTAGCCAACGCAATAGCCACGCTTGCCGTCCGGATAGACAAAGTCAGTCACCCAGCAGCTGCGCTTAAAAGAATTGGTCTTCATCAATTTGAGTCCGGATACAGAATTCATTATAGGATAGCCTTTCTTCTTGTAGCCTATGACCATATCTATGATTCCGGCCCTTGTTTCCATATCCAGGGCAAGATATTCAGTGCCCTCGAACGGAGTATGGAAATTAATGGAAATGCTTTCTATGGCCGGGTTATTCTTCGCATATTCAATGGTCCCCGCTACATCGGTATAATTGAGAGTATTCACTACCATATTCACGCTGAGATGCTTATGGCCGCATTCCGCTATATTTTTCTCCAGCTTGGCAAATGTGCCTTTTCCACGCACTTGCTCATGGTAGCCTCCGGCTCCGTCAAGACTGACCCAGATGGAATCGGCATGAGAGCCTGCAAATGGCAGCTGCGCATTAGTGGTTATCGTGCATGAGAAGAAGCCTATCTCCTTGGCCAGGTCTATAAGGTCGTTTATTCTCTTGTCGCCGTCACGCCATATAGTGACCTCTCCGCCTTCGAAATCCACGAATCTGGAGCCTGCGTCATACGATTCCTGCAGATGCCCGCGCACCTGCTCATATGTCATATTATGCGGATTTTCAAGTTCATACACGCTGCAATGTTTGCATCTGAGATTGCATATGTCGGATATGAACAGGACTGTCTGCAGGGGAACACGCCTTCCGAAAAAACGTGCCCTGAGAAACCACCATCCAAGATAAAACAACTTTTTCATGTCATCATTCTTTATAAGTTTTTCAAAAATCCAAGGCCAGTCCATTATAGCCAATCAACGCAATTGCAGGACCGGGACAGGCCAGACCATTCATCGGAAAATAAGATTCACAACAATTATTATCATGCAGAACATCATCACAATGTTGCGAGCTGTAAGCCAGCGGAGCAGAAACCAGTCAACACCCGCCTTGCGGTACGCCTGGAAATCTCCCATTGGCCCCATCCATACCTTCGGCTCTATCGGAACCTCACGGTGATTGACGAAATCATCGAGAGACTTCACAAGCCACAATGAGAGCGGCAGGACAAGCAATACGGCCATATAAGCGGGATGCAGCTGTCCAAGAGCCACGGCAGCAACAGTCATGAGGTAGGGGAATGTGTTCAGAACAGCGGAAAATACTATCTGCCCTCTGCCAGAGCCCATGAGATGCGCCATCGTCTTTTTTCCCATTTTCCTGTCCGGAACCGAATCAAGCACGGAATGCGAATATACAATATTCGTAACCAGCAGGCCGACAGCCGCAGAGAGCCATAAAATTTTCCAGTCAAGCGTTCCCGTGACCGCATAATAAATGCCTGTCATCATCAGAGGACCGAAAATAATGAATATGACAAGCTCGCCGAGTCCTCGGAAACCAAGCTTCAAAGGTCCTCCAGAATATGAGACTCCGATTATCAATGCAGCAAAAGCCCATATCAGGATAGCCCGGCCCCTTATGACAAACACGACAAGCCCCATTAAGGCTGCAATCAGCATAAAGGCCGCAACAGCCCACAGCAATTGTTTCGGCGTTGCCTCGCAGGACGTCAGATAGGGATATTTAATCATCCTTCCTCTGAAACCTTCGTCGGAAACTTTCTGACGGGCCTCGGCAGAACCTTCACGATAATCAAACCAATCATCCAGCAGATTGAGGGAAAGATGCAGAAAAGCAACTCCTGCAACGGAAGCAATCGCTGCAATCCAATTGAACTCCGGAGCGCCGTAAGATAGTGCAAGCGCTGTGAAAGCCGGCAAAAGTGACTGCGGCAGTGAAATCGGCCGTGCATTTTGAAACCAGAATCTTACTTTATTCATACTCATGTTTTTATGAATTGAATCGTTCTCTTATCAGATATTTCGGGCGCAAAGATAATCATTTGTACAAGACTCCGCCATACATTTGTCATTCTTCCGGCAGAACAACAGGACGCGACTCCAGTTTGCTTTCTCCCCTTTTCAGTAATTTTGTTATACAATGTACATTATGTTAAGTACGCGAAATGAGAATAGAAAATATCCCCTTTTTTATCAGCGGTTTCAATTACAGCACAGAATTTGCATGGACGCGTGACCGTCCTAAAAACGGCAAACCGACAGAAATGACACACAGATTCCTGACATATGCAATGACGGTCATCTGCTTTTTTCTCTCAATCCAGGAAAAAGCAGTTTCCGAACATGCGGCTGACTCCGGAAACCTGATTCATGAAACTGCAGACAGTCCGGCTGACCACTCATGGTCCCGTGTCTTCCTGCATGACCTGTCAGCCTCGGATTCACCATGCAATCTAACCGGACCGACACATTATTCGGCTCCGCTCAGGACAAACCACAATGCAAAGCGCCCGACATGCGCCAAGACGGTAAACATGAATTTCATCAAATCAGGAAAGGCCTACAGCAGAGACAGCATTACCATGCTCCTGGACTGCATCAGACGTTTCCCGTCAGGTATTGAAGAGCCGTCACACAGATTCATAAACCTCAGAAAGATAGTTATTTAGCTTCCTCTCTCCCCTTTTTCCGGCAGTCTGACGCATATCCTTCCGCCGTACACAAATTCTTGATTGCCAAGCCTTTGAAAGCTAACGTCAGGACTGGTTTCCCATGTCCTGAACAAAAAGCGAGAGCATAAGGCAAGGACTAATCAGACATGCAATCACATATAACATAAATCCTTGATTTGCAGTGACATCATATAGCGGTGATGCCAATACGGGCAATATGCACAGAAATCATTGGAAATCAGGACAATATATAAAAATTCACATTATTTATTATGGAAAAGACATTCATCAGAATACGTTCTACAAAAGACCTGATCATATCAGTAAGCACAGCAATAGCAGGTGCAATCCTCATAGCACTCCCGACATCAGTATCTATAAACCTGGTCGGATTCTTCATGATATTCGCAGGAATCATAATGCTGCTCTTCATGAAAACCGGTTATAAGGATGTCCAGACCGGCACAAGATACAGCAAGAAAGAGAGCTTCTATCCTCAGAGCATGCGCGCAGACATCGAGACATGTCTCGAATCCGGGAAAGGCAAAAGCATATTCGTCAGCGAGGAAGGAAAAGGAAACGGACTCAGACTCGATGTTTACTGCTGCAAGTCAAGCGGAAAGGCATATGTCCAGCTTTTTGAATACGTGCCGTACAAATACGTGCCATGCACCTGCGTATATGAATATGACATTGCATACGTACCCCAGCTGACCGGAGGACGCTGATAAGACAACAGGACTATAACCTTATAATACAATGGAATACATTATAATAGCCGTTTCATTCTTCGGCATAATGTTAGGAGCCGACTGGCTTGTCAGCGGCTCCGTTTCAATAGCGAAACGACTGAAGATATCTGAATTCGTAATCGGTGCGGCAATAGTGGGCATTGGCACGTCCATGCCTGAGCTTGTCGTAAGCGTCATAGGAGCGGCAAACGGCAATGCGGACATTGCAATAGGAAATGTCGTAGGCTCCAACATCTTCAATGTGCTCGGAATACTCGGACTGACTGCCATGTTCTTCCCCATCGTTGTGGACAGAGCGAACATGAAGTTCGAAATCCCCTTCTGCATTTTCGTAACTCTTCTGCTCATTGCACTGATATTCAATTTCTTCAATGGAGATATGCCAATGCTCAGACGCGCTGACGGCATAATCCTGCTGTGCTTGTTTATGGTTTTCATGTCGTATTCGTTTTACCGCGACAGGAAAAAAGCCCCGGAGCATGAACCGGTCCATGAAGAAGCCGCTCCCCTATGGATATCGTCGGCCAAGACTGTGGCTGGCCTTGCTATACTGGCTGTCAGCTGCGACCTCTTCGTATCGAACGCCATCAAGATTGCCAAGTCATTCGGTGTCAACGACGCATTCATATCAATCACACTGATAGCATGCGGCACATCCCTTCCTGAGCTTGCCGCATCAGTAACCGCCGCCCTGAGGAAAAACACAAGACTCGCCCTGGGCAACATTGTAGGCTCCAACATATTCAATATTACATTAATATTGGGACTCACGCCTCTCATCACTCCGCTGCAGGCATCCGGAATAACTGCAACGGACTATCTTGTAATGGCATCGGCAGCGCTTATGCTGCCACTGATCTCATTCAGAGGCAAAATCGGCAGGGCAGCTGGCCTGGTGCTGTTTCTTGGCTTCATAGCATATAATGCACATCTGCTCTACAACCAGATTGCATAGCCAGATTGTATAGCCGGCTGGCACTGCAATGGTATGCCAGCCACTCAGCGTGGAGCGTATCGCATTGACTTTCAATATATTGTCAGAAGACGATTCCCTAAATACGGGAATCGTCTTTTTATAAAGCATTGAGAATAAACCATTTGAGTTCCACACTTGCCACATGCAATTTCACCAAGCCTTTCAAGAGCCTGATATGTGATATATTGAATTTATTTGATAATTTTGCACCCCCGGACAATATGGCCAGCCTTTTAAGCAGTCCATATGCGGTTCCGGTTTGACAAACAAAGCCGGAACTTTCGGACATTTCGGAAGACCGGCATAAATCCAGACACAGACATGGCAAAAAAGAAACAGGAAATCATCCTTGAGAATGTTGTAATAGAAACTGTTGCCGCAGAAGGCAAGGCTATCGCTAAAATTGACGGCACAGTACTTTTCGTGCAGTTCGCTGTACCGGGCGACATCGTGGACGTAAAAGTGACCAAAAAGAAGAAAAACTACATGGAAGGATTCATCCTGCGCATGGTAAAGCCCTCACCGCATCGTCTGGAGCCGTTCTGCAGCCATTTCGGAGTATGCGGAGGATGCAAATGGCAGCCACTTCCGTATGAAATGCAGCTTCAGGCCAAGCAGCAGCAGGTATATGACCAGCTCGTGCGCATAGGGCATCTCCAGGTACCGGAAATATCCCCTATCGTGCCTTCTGACGAGACTACATATTACCGCAACAAGCTCGAATTCACCTTTTCGCAGCGCAGATGGATTTACGAAAACGAAGACCCTGAGACTCTCAGCGAACAGCAGAGATGCGGGCTCGGCTTCCATGTGGGCCGCTTCTTTGACAAGGTGCTCGACGTTGACCACTGCTGGCTTCAGCCCGAGCCGTCCAATGAAATCCGCCTCTTCATCAAAGACTACGCAATGAAGAACGGCCTGAGCTTCTTCAACATACGCGAGCATACAGGTTTTCTGCGCAACATGTTCGTCCGCACCACCGAGGCTGGAAACGTAATGCTTATATTGTGCATGTATCATGAAGACGTGCAGGCCCGCACAGCCCTTCTTGACGCAGTCGCCGGGAAATTCCCGCAGATAACCTCACTGTACTATGTGATAAACGGAAAGGCAAACGACTCCATCGCGGACCAAGACTGCCACCTGTACAAGGGTGAGGATGCAATATACGAATATATGGAGGGACTGAAATTCAAGATTGGCCCCAAATCGTTCTACCAGACCAACACCAGACAGGCATACAAGCTCTATAGCATCGCAAGGGAATATGCGGCCCTGACCGGAAAGGAAACCGTTTATGACCTCTACACCGGCACCGGAACAATCGCACAGTTCGTGTCCCGCCAGGCCGGCAAGGTCATCGGAATCGAATACGTGCCGGAAGCAATCGAAGACGCCAAGACAAACGCCAAGGCGAACGGAATCACCAACTGCGACTTCTTTGCAGGAGACATGAAGGACATTCTCACGGACGGCTTTGTCGAGGAACACGGAAGACCGGACGTGATAATCCTTGACCCGCCGAGAGCAGGAATCCACCCTGATGTGGCACAGGTAATCCTGAATGCAGCTCCGGAGCGCATAGTATATGTAAGTTGCAATCCGGCTTCACAGGCACGTGACCTTGAGATATTGTGCAAGGACTATGACATCAAGGCTGTCAGGCCAGTTGACATGTTCCCGCACACCCACCACGTGGAGAATGTATGCCTCCTGTCAAGGCGATGAGCAGATGCTGCAGACAAGCTCACACAATGACAGTCCGTCAAGCCAAAGGCTCGCAATAGAGCCTTCCCTGCTCTGCAGCCAAGACCTTGAGCGTCGTGCCTTTTGACGCGAAGCCACCGAACCGCAGAGACGCCTCGATTATGCGCCCGTCCGTAGTTTTCACCTTACCGGACGGGCGCATGTCCGTAAAGGCCACCACAGGCTCTCCCAGCAGGCTTTCCAGCCCTGACACGACTCCGGTGAAGCCTTCTGCCGAATCAAGCGACTGCCTCAATGCTATATGATCGAAAGAACGCGTAGCATAAAGCTTCCTGACTATCAGTACGGCACCGAAAATCGCCAATGACGCCGATATGACTACAATCGAAACCGGCATGATAACCGGAACAAGAGTGAATGTCCCGTCCAAACGGAAAAGCTCCGAATTGTCAATCATGGCGAAAGCCAGCGAGAGCACAACTGCTATGATTCCGGAGATTCCGCATACTCCGAACCCCGGAATCACGAATATCTCAAGGGCTATCAGCACCAGTCCGGCAACAAAAAGCATAATCTCCCAATATGCCGCCAGCTGCTCCACAAGAAGCGGAGAGAAATATAAGACCGCTCCTGCAACGGCTATGGCAAGCGGAAGCCCGACACCCGGAGTCCTTATCTCGATATAGATTCCGCCGATTATCATCATAAGGAATATGGCCTGAAGGATAGGATTCAGAAGAAACTGCACCAGACGGTCAACCCATGTCAGGTCATCTTCCATGTTCCGTATCACGAAATCCCCGGAACCGCATACCGCACGCGCAACATCGGCCCCGCTCTCACAGATGCCCTCACAATAGCCCCTTGCCATGGCCTCTTCCGGAGTCAGGCTCAGCACATTGGCTGTGTCAACCATAGATTCTGCTACACGAGGGTCACGTCCCTTGGCCTGCGCCGTAGAACGCATCATCCCGCGCATGAATGACTGGTATTTGTCAGGCATGACCCTGCCTCCCCCGTCAACGACTGTCGCCGCACCGATAGTGCCGCCGGTCTTCATATATATTGAATCGCATGCGATGCTGATGAGCGCCCCGGCAGAAGCAGCCTGCATATTAACGAAAGCGATTACCGGTCCCTCATGACGAAGAATCGCGCTCCTTATGCTGTCAGCCGCATCCACTGCCCCGCCATACGTGTCAATGTCCAGCAGCACATAATCGGCGGACACCTCAGAAGCCTTCTCAAGCCCGAGTACCACCATGCGCTGGGCAGCACGGTCAATATTGCGGTCAAGCCTTATCCGATAAAACACGGCCTCCCCTGCGGAAGCTGCCGTACACACTGCCAAAACACATAAAAATGACAGGAAGCGTCTCATAGTAATCATAATCTTGGTTTGCATCATGCAAACATACACAAAATCTGATGATTCCGTTTCAGCAAAGCTGCAATTTCTCCCAAAATCATATCTGGGTGCCACGGGAACACCGTTTCCCCGACACTGCATAAGCACTTGTGCACCGCCGGAAAAACCAGCGGAAAACCATGTGTGCAGATTGATATTATCATATTATTTCATATCTTTGCCGAGATTGTTTCCTCTTACCGGAGGAAGAGCTAAATGCAAAATATGTTTATACAGTTTTTGATACTCGCAGCAGGACTGCTGCTCATACTTTTAGGGGCCAATTACCTTGTGGACGGTTCCTCAAGCGTAGCAAGGAAATCAGGAATAAGCGAGTTCCTCATCGGGCTCACCATAGTGGGGATAGGCACATCCACCCCGGAAATGGTCGTAAGTTTCATATCGGCATTCCAGCATAAGGCGGACATGGCCATCGGAAACGTCATCGGGTCAAATATATTCAACACCATGATGATTCTCGGAATCACAGCGCTGATTACCCCTCTCGTCATCACCAGAAGGAATCTCAAGAAAGACATTCCGCTCAATATCGCCGTGACCGGACTCCTTATAATGCTCGGAATGAAGAAAAGCCTGTTCGGCATCGGGGAAGACCGTCTCGGACATATCGACGGCATCCTGCTCCTGGCGATATTCACATGGTATATCTGGACCTCGTTCAGCCATGACAGCCAGAATGTTACAGAGACTGAACAAGAGCAGCCGGCAAAGCAATATCCGACTACTGTGGCCGTCCTTATGATTATCGGAGGCATAGCAGCCCTTGTGGGAGGCGGCAAGCTCTTCGTAAACTCGGCTGCAAACATAGCCGAAAGGCTCCATCTGTCTGAAAAGTTCATAGCCATAACAGTAATGTCCGTAGGCACTTCCCTGCCGGAGCTCGCCACATGCATAGTGGCTGCAATCAAGGGACGTGGACAGCTTGCGCTCGGCAACATACTCGGTTCCAACATATCCAACATACTCCTCGTGCTGGGAGGCTCGGCTGTCATAGCTCCGCTGTCCTTCAGCGGAATGTCTCCCGTGGACCTCGGTGCCATCATGATAAGCTCAATCTTCCTTCTTGCCAGCGCATATACCTTTGAGGTAAAGAAGCTTGACAGGTTTGAAGGAGGCATGCTGCTGGCCATGGAGGCGGCCTACATGACATGGCTTTTCACCAATCATTTATAATATCCCGCAAGCATAGACACCATCATGCAGGCTATGCCCGGGTGAAGTAATTTTTAAATAAGGATATATGGGAAAACTTTATGAAATGCTCAAGGAAGACTACCGCATAAAGGAAGGTCTCAAGACATGCATAAATTGCGGGACATGCACCGCAATCTGCCCAGCAGCCGAATTTTACAGGTACGACCCGCGCAAGATAGTTGATACCGTGCAGCGCGGAAACGACAGCGACATAGAGGAACTTCTCAAAAGCGACGTGATATGGTATTGCGGCGAGTGCATGTCCTGCGTAACAAGATGTCCCCGCAAAAACGGCCCGGGACTGGTCATAATGGCATTGCGCAACCTTTCGGCAAAGCTCGGATATTTCGTGCATTCGGAAAAGGGGCGCCAGCTCTACCCTCTCACGAAAATCATGACCGGAAATATCCTCAATTACGGATACTGTGTGCATCCTGACACATTCAAATGGGAAGACCATGTCGAGTCCGGCCCTGTATGGAAGTGGCACACGGAGCATCTCGAGGACAATTTCGCAAGACTCGGGGCCAATTTCAGGGGTGAAGGTCCGGGAGTCCTGAGGAAAATCCCGCAGGAGTCCCTTGACGAGCTAAAAAGCATATTCGATGTGACCGGAGGTACGGAAAGGATGAATGCCGTGGAGAAATTCTCCGAGGAAAAGGCACGTGAGATGGGAATGTCGATTGAGGAATATTTCACTTACACCTTCGGCCACTGCTCCGAAGGACATTTGAACGAGGAATGATTTTATGATTTACCAAGGCAAACAGAAGATATGGTCGGAATACCAGAAGGAGATTCCGGACGACAAATGGTTCTACGTCAGAAGCTGCATCAGGCAGAACTTCTTTCCGGCATCCGAAAGGATGTTCATGGAGATATGCCGTGACATCCTCAAAAAGGATTTCTATGAGACAGAGCATCATACGACCTGCGGAGGCATAGCCTACCACTGCGACACCATTCCACAGGAGACGGCAATGACGATAGTCGCAAGGCAGTTCGCCCTGATGACTGAGGCCGGATATGAAAACTATGTCGCCTCGTGCATAACGTCTTTCGGAAATTATACTGAAATCCTCCAGACATGGGAGGAATTTCCCGAGCTGGAGACAAGGATAAGAGAGATGCTCTGGAAGGCATGCCGCAAAGAATTCGACAAGCCGAAGTATCTTGCCCACGCCAGCGACCTCATATACAAATACCGCAACCTGATAGCGGAGAAAGCCAAGTTCCGTCTCGTAAACAAGGAAACCGGCGAACCTCTCAGAGTAGTGGAGCACATCGGCTGCCATTATGCAAAGATGTTCCCGTCAAAAGGTGTGGGAGGAGCGGAATATCCATACGTGCTTGCAGGCATGATAGAGGCATGGGGAGGCAATGTAATTGACTACCCTGAGCGCAGGCACTGCTGCGGTTACGGCTTCAGACAGTATCATGTCAAGGCCAACAGGGGCTATTCCATTTCAAATACGCACAAGAAATTCGAGTCGATGGAGCCTTACAGGCCGGACATGATAATCACCAACTGCCCCGGCTGCCCTTATTTTCTGGACAGGTGGCAGTATGTGATTGCCGAAATGGAAGGGAAGACCTACGGAAAGGACGGATTCGGCATCCCAGTCTTCACATACGAGGAGGTTGCCGGGCTTGTGCTCGGATATAATCCGTGGGATCTTGGACTCCAGCTCCATCAGGTGGCTGTGGAGCCGCTGCTTGACAAGATTGGAATCAGCTATAATCCACAGGAGAAATACAAAGGTCTCGACAGCAAGGACATAATGCGTCCCGGACTGCCACAGAACCTGAAATGCTTTTAGGAAAGCCCGGCAGCCGCATATCCAAAGTGCATCTGCCGGCAACATAAAACCAGACCTGTACAATGAAAGAAATCATCGTAATAATAGGAGGCGGAATCGCCGGCCTTGAAGCAGCCTCACAGCTTCTCAAACTCGGGTACTCCCCGATCATAGTGGAGAAAGGCCCTAGCCTCGGAGGACATGTCGCCAAATGGAACAGGCTGTTCCCGGACATGACTCCGGCCGCAGACATCGTTTCCGGACTTGTTGAAAGCACCAAGGAGGCAAATATTTTCCTTAACACAGAAATATCTTTCATCAACCGCCTGAGGGACAACTACAACGTGAAGCTGTCCAACGGTGTTTCGATAAGCACGAAATATATACTCTTCACCACCGGCTTCCGTCTTTTCGAAGCTGAGAAAAAGGAAGAATACGGCTACGGGGTATATGACCATGTTCTCACCAACGGCGATTTGGAGCACTGGTTCAACACTGGGGACGACATGCGCATCTCGGAGCGCGATATAAAGTCAGTCGGATTCGTGCACTGCGTCGGTTCGAGGGATGAGAAAGCCCGTAATTCACAATGCTCCAAGGTGTGCTGCATCACAGCGATTAAGCAGGCCATAGAAATGAAGGAGAAGTTTCCGGATGCGGAAATATGGTGCTTCTATATGGACCTGAGACTCTTCGGAAAGAAATTCGAGGATTTCTATACGAAGGCGCAGCGCGACTACGGAATCCATTTCGTCAGGGGAAGAGTCTCTGAAGTGAGCGAGGACATCAACTCCAGGGTAATTGTCAAGGCCGAGGACACATTGGCCGGAAAACCAATCAGGCTCACTCTGGACCTGCTTGTTCTCATGTCGGGTATGGTATGCAATCCAGACTGCACGAAAACAGCCGGAATGCTCTCTCTTCCGCTCGATTCGGACGGCTTCCTGAAAAGCTCTGACAATGTACTGCACATAACATCTTCCCCTAAGTCCGGAATCTTCTATGCAGGCGCATGCACAGGCCCGAAGACGGTTCCGGAGACCCTTGCGGAAGCCAGGTCGGCAGTCCTTGAGATTCATTCACATATAACAGGAAAATGATGGACAACATCTTCGGTTTCAAAATATCACCAAGCTCTGCCATTAACATGGACAAAGTCGATAGAGCTCTCTTCAGAGAGCTCTGCCGCGTCGAGCCCGACGCGGCACGCTGCATGGCCTGCGGGTCATGCAGCGCGACCTGCCCGGCTGCGGCATTCTCCGGGATGAGCATAAGGAAAGTCCTGCTGTGCCTCCAGAGAGGACGTGAGAAGGAAGCTTTCGGCATGATGTCCAACTGCATGCTTTGCGGCAAATGCATGATGGTGTGCCCCCGCGGCATCAATACAAGGCGCATAATACTTGCGATAAGCAGCATATATGGTAAGGAGGAAGTAAAATGAGGGAAATCTATCTGTCGGGATACAACAATTTCGTGCTCCCGTTCATGCTCGGCATGACGTTCTGCCTCGTATGGTGCTTCTTCGGGGCCGCAAGAATCATAATCCAGCTTCCGGGAAATGACCGCAAGAAATTCTTCCTGTCCCTCATCAACCCGAAGACGATGGCCAGGAACATAAGGGACTGGTTCTGCGACTGCCTTTTCCATGTAAAGCTGTGGAAGCGCAACAAGCTTCTCGGCTACATGCACTCCAGCATAGCATTCGGCTGGTTCATGCTCATTGTCATCGGCCACATCGAGGTAATGCTCTACACCCCTGACAGGGTCCACAAGATATGGTATCCGATATTTTTCAGATACTTCGTTGCCGTGACTGAAAAGACCATGAAAGGCTCTTTCTTCTTCTTTCTGATGGACTTCTTCCTGCTGGTGGTGCTGAGCGGCATCATACTGGCCATAGTGAAGAGGGCGCATTCGAAGCTCTTCGGCATGAGACGCACCACAAGGCCGAGCCTACCGGACCTGATAGGACTGTACTCGCTCTGGTGCATCTTCCCCCTGAGGCTTCTTGCCGAGGGCTTCACGGCTGACATCAGCGGCGGCTCATTCCTTACGAAATCGCTTAACGTCGTCCTGCATTCCTTCCTGAGCGACTCGATGAACATGCTCCCGACATGGTGGGCGTATTCGATAGCTCTCGGAATCTTCATGTGCGTGCTGCCTTTCAGCCGCTACATGCACATTCCGGCAGAAATCCTGCTCATCCCGATGCGCAACGCCGGAATAAAAATAAGCAGCGCAAGAAAAGGCTTCGCAAAGATTCAGGTCAATTCATGCCCGAGCTGCGGAGTCTGCATTGATGCCTGCCCGATGGGAGCAGTCAAGGCAAACATCAATGATACGACAGTCTATCTCAACAGGCAGCTCAAGCGCGGCAACTCAAGACGCATCGAAGAAATCAGCGACAAATGCCTGCTATGCGGCAAGTGCACGGCAGTCTGTCCTGTCGGTGTAGAGGGAGACAAAATCAGGATAGCACAGAGAGCGACAAAGAAATACAATCTGTGTCCCGATTATTCAAATATCGGGACAGAATTCTTCAAAATAGACTATAACAAAAATGTTTTAGAATCAAACAAAAATGTTTTCGGCATTGGAAATAAGCGTGTTCTGTACTTTGCCGGCTGTATGACTGCCCTGACTCCTGTTATCATGAAATCCATGACTTCCCTGCTCGGAAAAGCAGGAATCAGCTATGCTGTGATGGATAAGGACGGAGGAATCTGCTGCGGAAGACCTATGATGATGGCCGGAAGAAAGGAACCTGCGCTGGAGATGATTGCAAAGAATACGGAGATAATCAAATCCTCTGGCGCCGACATCCTGCTTCTGAGCTGCCCTATATGCTACAAGGTTTTCAAGGAAAGCTACAATCTCGAAGGAATAAGGATAATGCACCACACCGAGTATCTGGAAGGCCTCATATCTGAGGGAAGGCTCTCACTGAGGAAAAACGATGTGCGCTATGTATATCATGACCCTTGCGAGCTCGGACGCGGATGCGGAATATACGAAAGTCCGAGAAAAGTAATCTCGTCAGCCGGCTCACTCGTGGAGGCTGGAAAGCACCATAAGGAAAGCATCTGCTGCGGAGGAAGCGTCGGAAGCCTGTCCTTGGGATTCGACAAGAGAAAGGCCCTGACGGAAAGCGCGCTCACGAGCCTCACGGCAGAGTCGCCGGATGTAATCGTGACAGCCTGCCCGTTGTGCCGGAGCACATTCAACCGCTACTCGGACCGCCCGGTGAACGACATAGCGGAAATTGTGGACAAATCCACATTGTGACATAAGAAATAAAACGTAAAAACATAAACCCATGACATTCAAACCAACCAAGTACACCCTCAAATGCTGCGCTGACGGGCACATGCTGGAAGACGCAGGATGGACTCTTGAAGCCCCGGAATGCAAGACACCGAGCCTTGTGAGGGCGGAATATGAAAACAGGCAATTCAATCCACGCAATGACCTTGACGGATTCTACCGGTATGCGGACTGGCTCCCGATAAAAAAGACACTCTCTGGCTCATGCGCCCCTGTGACATACAAGAGCCAGGCTTTGGCGGAAAAACTTGGCCTGCAGAACCTATATATAACATTCTCAGGATGGTGGCCGGAAAAAGGCGCAAAAATGGAAACCTGCTCATTCAAGGAGACCGAGGCATACTCAGTATGCGCAAGGCTGCCTCAGGACAACAGCAAGGTGCTTGTAGTGGCATCCGCCGGCAATACTGCCCGCGCTTTTGCTAAGGTATGCTCAGACAACAGGATTCCCCTGCTCATATCCATACCGTATGACAATATCTCGGCCCTATGGTTCAAGAAGCCTCTTGACAGCTGCGTGAAAATCATAGCCTCACCCAAGGGGTCGGACTATTTTGACGCAATCGCTCTTGCGGACAAGGCATGCACCTCAAGCAAGTTCATGGCCGAGGGCGGAGCAAAGAACATAGCCAGAAGAGACGGGATGGGCACTACCCTGCTTTCTGCTGTGGAGAAAATCGGACGTATCCCTGATGCATATTTCCAGGCCATAGGCAGCGGAACAGGCACTATCGCAGTATGGGAAAACAATCTCAGGCTTATTGGTGACGGAAGATACGGCTCACACAAGATGAGGCTCTACCCTTCGCAGAACGACCCTTTCACCATAATGTATGATTCATGGAAACTGCACCGGAGGGACCTTGTACCGATGACTGCTGAGCAGGCCAGGGCCGCAGCGGCTGAGATTGACGCCAAGGTACTTTCCAACAGGAAACCTCCATACTCCATTGCTGGCGGGCTTTTTGATGCTATGGAAGACGCCACTGGAGAAATCTTCAAGATCGGCAACAATGAGCTTTCCCTCTGGAAAGAAGAGTTCAAACGCCTTGAGGGAATAGACATACACAATGCGGCTGCCGTAGCCGTGGCATCTCTTGCGGAAGCCTCACGAAGCGGCAAAATCACGCCGGAAGAAACCATCATGCTCAATATAACTGGCGGCGGTGAGGAACTGGCCAAGTCAGAGGGCGAAATAACATATGCCGAGCCTGATCTTGTGCTTGACCCTTCACTTCCTGCCGGGACAATATCGGAGCAGGTTGAAAGGCTCTTCATGAACTGACAAATATGAAGCTGCCCTGAGCAGTTTCCAAAATACAACACACAATGAAACTTTTTATTCCATTTGCAGCCGCACAGGCAAAAGACTCCCTGACGGTTGTACAGAAGGAGCTGACAAACGTGGCTGAGAAACTCGCGACCACACCGACAGACGAGCTGCTCGGCAATTTGCTTGACAAGGCAATAGCGTTCGGTATCAAGGTACTTGCAGCCTTCGTCATTTATTTCGTAGGAGCCTGGCTAATCAAGAAGCTGAAAGGCCTTCTCTCCAAGATTTTCGAGAAAAGGCATACAGATGCAGCCATAGCCTCGTTTGTGCAGAGCATCGTGAGCATAGCGCTTACGATTATACTTATTCTGATAACGGTAGGAACACTCGGAATTGACACGACTTCGCTCGCTGCACTTCTGGCCGGAGGTGGAATGGCCATCGGTCTTGCCCTTAACGGCACTGTGCAGAATTTCGCAGGCGGAATCATGATTCTCGTGTTCAGGCCTTTCAAGGCAGGAGACTTCATCGAGGCCCAGGGATATTCAGGAACAGTGACTGAGGTCAACATAGTAAGCACAAAGCTCACCACGACAGACAACAGAAACATCATCATCCCTAACGGAGCTCTTTCCAACGGTACGGTGAACAACTATTCGCAGAACCAGCTCCGGCGCGTGGACTGGACAGTAGGCGTAGAATACGGCTCTTCAGCGGAGCAGACCAAGGCCCTCCTTCTCGGCATCATGAACAGCGACAGCAGAGTCCTCAAGACATCAGACGGAGCTCCGGCTGACCCTTTTGTTGCGCTGAGTGCCCTTCAGGACAGCAGCGTGGTGTTTGTCATGCGCGCATGGGTCAGGGCTTCCGATTATTGGGACGTGAACTTCGGCATAAATGAGAGAGTATATACCGAGCTTCCGCAGAACGGAATACAGTTCCCTTTCCCTCAGCTGGATGTCACCATCAAAAACAAATGACGCCTCCCCCCTTCGGGACAGCACACAAATAAAGCGGCCTTCATCGGGCCGCTTTATTTGTGTGTCCAAACGCGTCTGAACCGAATCAGAGCAGGATGGCACCTGTAGTCTTCTCTTTCTCCAGAAGTTCCTTCGTAACCACCGGATTGGCATAGATGTCAAGGAATATGCGTCTGAGGTCTTCCTTGTTGATGTCCTTCTCCACCGTCTCCATCTGATGCTCCATGTAGGTGACGAATTTCTCCACATCACACGGATCATAGAGGTGGGAGTATTTGAAGGAGTTGTTCACTATGTCAAAGGCGACATAATTGTTCTTCCACAGCTTGTAGCCATCAATAACCCTGAGGTCAACAGCATGCCTGATAAGCTGGTAGCGGTCGTTCTTGTCGCATTTCGCAGCCTCCGCAATCTCATCTTCAGTCAGCGGCTTGCCGATGTTCAGATGTATGTTGCCTTTCTGCTGGGTTATTCCTACCATGATGCTGTTGAGATCCTCACCCTCTGCCTTGACATATTTGCGCTTCTTGGAAATGACAAGCTCACGGGCCTTCAGGATGTCACACGGCTCATATTCGTATGAAATGCTCATCGGAATGATGTTCAGTTCCTTGAAGTTCTGGAGGAAGTCAGACTTTCCGCTCATGTCAAGCATCTTGAGAAGTCCCTGCTCAGTAATGTCGTATCCGTTCTTTGTGCGGCCCTGCCTCTGTGCAAGCCAGATTGAACTGCGCTGCTCAGTGATATTGAGCCTTATATAACGGGAAAGCAGCTGCGAGGACAGATACAGCTCACGGGCGGAGATGCCGCGCATAACCTTAATCATACGGTTTGAGCGTATCAGGCGCTCGATGGTCTTGCTGGTGATGAGGTTGTCTCCTACGGCGATTTCAGTCATCGGAATTCCGTTCCTGTACAGGACAAGCTGCGTGATGGCCGGGTCAAGAATGATATCACGGTGATTCGAAAGGGCAAGGAACTTCTTGTCCTTGTCGATATTCGAGATGCCGTCATATGAGAAATTGCGTGCAGTATGCTCAAGGGCCCACTCCACGAATTTCGACATGACGAGAATCTGGAACTCATCAATGGTCTTTATGCTCTTGAGAAGGTTCTTCAGGAAATCCGGAGACTGGTCTGGAAAAAAGTATTTGCAGGCTTCGGAAAGGAGAGCGTGGTCAGCCAACTGGTTCAATGCCTCAGCTGCCTCAGCATCAGTATATGGGCTTATGCTCTCAAATTCAGATAAATCTAACATGGTTTCTAAATATTAGTACAATTTGCAAATTTATAAAAACATTGCAAACTATATCCTGTTTTTTATCAAAATAGGCAAATTTAGCCGTATAATCCGGCTTAAATCCCCCTAAATATACGTTTTAATTGCCGTTTTCGCAACGGAAAAGCATTGAGCTGTCCCCATAGCTGAGGAAACGGAAATCATGTCCTAAGGCGTAGTCATATATGCTTCGCCAGTCCCCTCCGACAAATGCTGATATAAGCAGGAGCAGCGTGCTCTGCGGCTGGTGGAAATTGGTCACGAGCACATCTGTGACCCTGAACTTGAATCCTGGCACTATGATTATACGCGTCCCCAACTGGAGCTCTTCCTTTCCGTTGTCCCTGAGCCACCCGGCAAGCGCGGATATGGCTTCCTGCGTAGTGTATGAGTATTCGCGGCTGTAAGGCTCCCACTGCCCAATATCTTCAGGAGCGCCGTTCTCTATGCATTTCACACCTGCATAATACAATGATTCGAGCGTCCTTACCGATGTAGTGCCGACCGCCACGACCTTGCGTCCTGAGGCTGCGAGCTTTTCCAGGAACTCACGTGTCACCACAAAAGGCTCCCTGTGCATGGTATGTCCGGACACTGACGAGCTCTTGACAGGCAGGAATGTTCCGGCACCGACATGAAGACAGACGGTCTCCATGCTTATCCCCCTGTTCCTTATTGCCTGGAGCACCTCTTCCGTAAAATGCAGTCCTGCAGTAGGCGCCGCTACTGAGCCGCGGAAGCGCGCATAAAGCGTCTGGTAACGCTCAAGGTCAATATCCTCCGTATCACGGTTCAGATAAGGCGGAATAGGTACTGAGCCGCATGCCTCCAGCACCTTTGAAAACGGGAATCCGTTAGTCCATGCAAATTCTACAATTGACGTGGCCCCGTCTCTTTCCACAAGAGCAGCGGAAAGCCCCATATCGTTAATCTGTTCGTCATTTAGAGGATTGTATAGCGACAGGAGGTCACCTTTCCATTTTTTTACATTGCCTATTATGCACTTCCAGCGGCATCTGGCAGTCTCTGAGAACATGCCCGCATATTCCTGCGGCAAGACAGGCTCAAGGCAGAATATCTCAATATGAGCGCCTGTCGGCCTGACAAAGCGGAGCCTTGCGGGAACAACTCTCGTGTCATTGAACACCATCATTGATTCTTCTGGAATAAGCGAGGATATTTCTTTGAACACCTTTTCTTCTATCTTGCCATTATCATAGCAGAGCAGTTTGGAAGAATCTCTTTCCGGCAGGGGATATTTTGCAATCCTTCCGTCAGGAAGGTCGTAAGTATAGTCTTCAATCTTTATTTCCGGTATCATTAGCGTGATTCGATTTTTTGCGTTACAACTATAATTACGGCAAAAATACGCAATTCTCGCGTCATTTGGAAATCTGCGTCCTGTGTAGCCTTATCCGTTACAATTGTAACACAGGCGCAAGCTCCAGGGTGCGTCACATCTATACCGCACAGGCAAGAGATTCGGCCGATTGCCAAACTTTATGTAACGTGTTAAATATGTGATATAATATTTACTTATATGCATTTTATAAATTACGTAACTAATTTAAAATCACGCATTTTATAACAATAATCTAAACTATTGGATAACGTTAATATTGTTACGTTTAGGGTTGTTGGCATCATTTTATGCAAATCAGCACAAAAACCGTACTTATATAATTACTATTGCATTAATAATCTGCATTTTATAAAATTTAATTAAAGTTATAATTCATGTTATTTTTCCCTATCACCATGCTCCGGTTACATCTTTGACGGCAATTTATATTTTACGGTTCTGATTTTTCTCGCTATATTTGTAATCATTTGTTTACATCTATGAACAAGAGGTTAGAGAAATTTCTGGCGGCTGAAAATCTGTCGCAGACACAATTTGCCGAAAGCATCGGAGTGGCACGCGCCGGCGTGTCTCACCTGCTCTCCGGAAGGAACAAGCCGAGCTACGATTTCATCGAGGCCGTGATGCAGAAATATCCGGCCCTCAATATGGAATGGCTTATTTTAGGGAAAGGCAAAATGTACAAGGATATGCAAGCTGCACCTGTCATTGATGAAGCAAGCAGTCTTTTCCCTGCTGAGCCGGAACAGGAGCAGAATGCAGTACAGCCGGTAAATGGCCCGTCAGAATCCGATAATCCCCTGCCGGTGGCCGATATGCCTGCAAATACCGCATCCTCGACCGGACGCGAAACTTCATGTGACATACGACAAAGCATTATAAAACAGCGCAATGTATCAAAAGTAATCATACTTTTTGATGACGGCTCGTTCCAGGAAATGTAGCAGGCTGTCCAAATTCAATGTCTGCCTATTAGCTTTTTCACTACTTGTGCTTGCGCACATATAGTGAATGTGCTTCGGCAAACATAAAATGAATTTTATGTCTGCTCTCAGCTTTTTTCACTATTTTTGCATGTTTTATGAACCGAAGCATTTCTGTAAGACATGTACAAGCATCTGATGAAGCCGATTCTGTTCAGGTTCAATCCTGAGACGGCACACAACATGACATTTTCCGCCCTGTCTTTCCTTAGGCGCATACCTTTTGCCGGCTCCGTGACGAGGGCCATATATAAAAAGGAATACAAATCCCTTCAGCGTGAGGTTTTCGGAATAAACTTTCCCAACCCTGTAGGACTTGCGGGAGGACTTGACAAGAACGGGGAATTTTACAATGACATGGCTAACTTCGGTTTCGGCTTTGTGGAGATCGGCTCCCTGACACCGAAGCCCCAGGACGGCAATGCCAAGCCGAGATGCTTCCGTCTCCCCGCTGACAAAGCCATAATCAACAGATTCGGAATAAACAACAAAGGAGTCAAGAATGCAGTTGAGCATCTGAAGAAAGTGCGCCCGGAAGTAATAGTGGCCGCAAACATTTCCAAGAACGCCTCCAGCATGAACGAAGACGCAGCCAAGGACTACGAGAAAGCCTTTGCACTGCTATACGACTTCGTGGACATGTTCGTTGTTAATGTCTCATGTCCCAATGTCGTCGGTCTCACCGCCTTGCAGGACGTGTCGTTCCTTTCTGACATTGTTGACAGGCTGCTTGACCTTAGGATGTACTACGACACATTCCGCCCTATTCTCCTTAAGGTATCCCCGGACCTCCCGAAACAGCAGCTGGATGACATAATCGACTATTGTCTCCGCTCCGGTATTGACGGAATAGTGGCAGGAAATACTACAAGAAGCCGAGATGGGCTCACCACAGACAATGAACGGATAGAAAAAATCGGCAACGGAGGCCTGTCAGGCGCACCTCTGTACCGCAAGAATCTTGAACTCGTAAGATACATACACGAAAAATCGGAAAGAAAGCTTCCCATCATAGGTGTAGGCGGCATAATGTCCGGCGAGCAGGCAAAGGAAATGCTGGATGCCGGAGCATCCCTTGTGGAGATTTACACCGGCTTCATTTACGAAGGCCCAGCTATCGTCAAAAAGATACTCCGCTATCTTGATGAGGCAAAAAGCAACAAAAAGAAATGACACAGGCATCCATATGCACCATCGGTGACGAGATACTGATAGGCCAGATTATCGACACCAATTCTTCACACATCTCACGTGCGCTCAATTCTGCCGGAATAAGAGTGACACGCATGCTCTCAGTCGGAGATGACCACGACACAATCGTCAATTCGCTCAAGACCGAACTTGAGAACAACAGCATAGTGATTGCAACCGGAGGGCTCGGACCGACAAAAGATGACATCACCAAAGCAGCCCTTGCCGAACTGTCCGGTTCAGAATCATTCCGCACAGATTCCGTCCAACTTGAGATAATACACGACATACTCGGGTCCCGCGGACTGGATGTGCTTGACGTAAACATCGCCCAGGCTGAAGTGCCGGACAAATGCGAAGTAATCCCGAACAGGCTCGGGACTGCCCCAATAATGGTATTCCGCTTTCCTGAGGCCATGTTCGGTCACAAGGCAACCCTGTATTCACTTCCCGGTGTCCCGTTCGAGGCTCTCGGTGCGCTTGATGACATCCTTGAGGACATACGCCGGCATAATCCCGTTTCCGACATCTGCCACAGGACAGTCATGACCTTCGGAGTCGCGGAATCGGCGCTTGCCAAGATGATAGCTCCGTGGGAGGAGGCTCTTCCTAAAGGAATGCACCTGGCATATCTGCCCAACGCACTTACCGGAGTTCGTCTCAGGCTGTCTATGTATGGAGAAGGAAACATGGAAAAGGAGGAGAGCATGATAAACTCCGAACTGGCAAAACTCAGCGTCATGCTCGGAGATATAATCTGGTCGGACCGTGATGACACTATGCAGGAATGCATCGGAAGGATGCTTACCTCGGCAGGCAAGACAATGAGTGCGGCCGAGTCATGCACAGGGGGAATGATTTCCTCAATGATGACCTCAGTTCCAGGTTCATCAGAATACTACCTCGGCTCTGTGACCTCCTATGCCAACAGTGTCAAGACCGGAGTGCTCTGCGTTCCGGAGGAAACCATTAGCAGTCACGGTGCGGTCAGTCAAGAATGTGTGGCAGCCATGGCAGAGGGAGTGCGGAAACTTACAGGAAGCGATTTCTCAGTAGCCACCTCCGGGATATCGGGGCCCGGCGGGGGAACAAATGAAAAACCGGTGGGTACGGTATGGATAGGTGTAAGTTCAGACAAAGGGACGGAAACATTCATGATGAGGTTTAAAGGAGACCGGAAACGCAATACCGAGCACTTCGCGGCACATGCGCTGAACTTTCTCCGCCAAAAGATATCTAAAGAACTAAATATTTGCCAACAAGTATTTAAAACAATAAAGTTATAAATACAAACTATTTTGTTACACAAATAAGAGACGATATATAAAAAACTGTCTACCAAAGAAGTATGAAATGGGGCTTAAAATGAACGAAATGAGTACTGCACACGCAAAATACGAGAAGAAAAAAAGACGGATAAGGGCCAACGGCATATTCTACGCCGCAATTTCATCCGCCTCATTCGGCTTCTCTCCAGTATTCACTCTCGCTCTTCTTGTTGCCGGACTGTCCAGCTTCGACACGCTGGCCTACAGATGGTCCACCGCTGCTGCCGTCCTGATGGCCTATGCTCTCTACAGAAACAAAACACTGCGCATATCATCACGGGAAGAGGCCTGGAAGATAATTATCCTGAGCATACTGAGGGCTGTGACCTCCATTACACTGCTGTACGGATATGCGAACATCTCAAGCGGGATAGCATCGACAATCAATTTCATGTACCCTGTTGTGGTAACGGCCTGCATGATGCTCTTCTTCGGAGAAAACAAATCCAAGTTAAACATACTGGCCGTAATCCTTGCAATCATCGGAGTATATCTTATGGCCTCCGGCGACGGCCTGCGTGTTCCAGGAGGCAATACAGCCCTCGGACTCACCTGCTCTATAATCTCTGCTTTCACATACGCGGCATATTTCATAGTGATGAAAAGGAGCAATGCTGATAAAATCGAGGCAGTAAAATTCACCACATGGATAATGATGCTGAGTGCAGCATACTTCATAGCAGGATGCTTCATTTCGGACGGGAGCATTACCCTTGTCACAAATCCCGTCCACTGGATCTATATCCTCGGACTCGGCCTTTGGGCCACTATGGTATCCAATTTCACCGGAGTAAAGGCTGTACGACGCATCGGTCCGACACTTACCTCCATCCTCGGTGCACTTCAGCCTCTTACGGCAGTATTGCTCGGCGTACTCTTCCTTGACGAGCATCTCGGTCCCAAAACCATAATCGGAATAATTCTGATACTCGTCACCGTCAGCATTATCGTACTGAACCAGAACAGCTCAAACCGCTAAGCCTGCGGACTTCTGAGAATACGCGGAGAAAATTGGCGCCGGCAATCTTTTCCACGTCCGGCTCAGAATATCCCCACCTGCGAAGTTCATCAAAAATCACCGGAAAACACGAAGCGTCCTCCATGCCGCGTGGTGTGACTGCTATCCCGTCAAAATCAGACCCGAGTCCGACATGGTCAATTCCCACGAGCGAAACCACATGGTCAATATGGTCGGCAATCTTCTTGTATGAAGGACGCTCCAATGCTTCAAGCTCGTCAAGCACCCCATACCATGCGGCACGTCTCGCAATGTCTGAAGGGCAGGCGATGAACTCCTGCTCGATAGCCTCCCCATACTCCCCAATCCCGGAATCGTCAAGGATTTTTCCGAAACCGCTGTCGAGAAAGACGGGAAAAAAATTAATCTGAATGACTCCCCCAGCAGCTGCAAGCGCCCTTATCATATCGTCTGTCATATTGCGCGGATGCCCAGCCAATGCCCTGCAGCAAGAATGCGAAGCTACGACAGGAGCACGGGAACACTCCAGCACATCATAGAAAGACTCATCCGAAATATGCGACACATCTATCATCATACCGAGACGATTCATATGCATCACTACTTCCCTGCCGAAAGGGCTCAGCCCGTTCCATTTCCTGACATCGGAAGCGCATGAGTCGCAAATCAAATTGTTTGCGGAATGAGACAGTGTCATATACCTTATTCCCGCGTCATAAAAGTCATACAGCTTATCAATAGAACTGCCTATGGGAGAGCCGTTTTCCAATGCCAGAAACACGGAGAAAAGCCCGGCTTCCTTATTGGCCAGAGCCTGTTCCGGAGACAATGCGAGAGCCGCCTTGTCCCGATTGGACTCCAAAACGGACATTACGCTGCCGAGCATCTCATATGCATATTCCTCCCCGGCCTCTGATGACATGCCAGCAGGAACATACAAGGCCCAAAAAGCACCGTCGATTCCCCCGCGCCTGAGCTTTGGGAAATCGACGTGCGAATGGTCATTGTCGAGGGTCATGTCCCTCAGACGGAATATCTGCGACGGAGTGTCGCAATGGGAATCAAGGACAAACATACCCTATTTCCTCTTAGGGTCGTCAGCCTTTATCAGCGTAGAGCCTACAATCCTGTCAACCTCAATGGCCGGCTTTCTCTTGAAAGTAAGCATGGAGCCTCCTGTAAGGGACACTTTCAGATGGTCAGTCACATTGACATAGCACTTGGAAGCACCTGTCTGCTCTATGTCGCCTTCCCTTGCCTCAAGCTGCTCCGCGTCTGTCCTTGAGACTCCGGCGGCCTTTACCTTAAGGACAGAGGCCGTTCCCATCATTGTAACCTCGCTGCTGTTCGCTGCATAGACATCAGCTTCAGCCATGCTGCCCTTGACCTTGACTGAGGAAGAGCCGGACGCATCTACAAAAACCACACCGCCGTTCTGCATCAGAGTCACGTCCGATGAATTCAAGGCATAGACATACAATTTCTCAGAAGAGTTGACTTCTACGGAAGCCCAGGCGCTTTTGGCAAAATCAAGCTCTGCTGTTGAGCAGTCAAGCCTGAACTGGGCCACCTTGGCATTGTCCGAGACAGTAAGGGCGAACGTGCTGGCATGAAACCTGTCGCAATGCGACAAAACTGCCTTATCATTGAGTACCATCGCACTGAGTGTCGGCATATAAACTTCTGCTTCAAGCACCGGCTCTGCCGCTCCCTTATGCCTGAGCTGCTTTTTAAGTTCCGGAGTATAGTTCTTCTCATCGAGAACAAGATAAAGAGTGCCGTTCTTCACATAAGCCTGAACATAAGGAGAAATCCTCTCATCGGAAGTTATCTTCACAGAATAGTCAGGAGCACTCCTAAGCCTTACGGTGAACTTGTCCGAAACATTTACAGTCTTGAAACTCTCATATTCCTTATGCTGAACAAGATTAGGCTGTGCAAAAGCAGACAATCCCAAAAACAGCAGAAGGACTGACAGCATATGAATTTTTCCCATGGCCATATTCCTCCCTATTGTTTTGCAAACCTCTGTCTCACAGCCTCATAAAGCATCACAGTAGATGCCGCCGCCACATTGAGTGAAGATATCTCCCCTGCCATAGGAATCGCCGCCTTGTCGTCAGCAAGATCCAGCATGGCCTTCGATATGCCTTTGCCTTCAGAACCCATGATTATAGCGCACGGGCCTGTCATGTCAACATCATAAATCTTCCTGTCAACTTTCTCCGTAGCCGCAATCAGGCGGAATCCGCTCTGCTTAAGATAATAGGCGGCCACACGCAAATTGGGCACCTTGCACGCGTCTATCCTCATAAGGGCACCTGCTGAAGACTTTATCGCTTCTGCATTTATGGCTGCCCCTCCTTTTGCCGGCACTATGATTCCATGTCCGCCCGCGCATTCGAGACTCCTCGCTATCGCACCGAGGTTACGCACATCGCTGACCCCGTCAAGTATCATCAGCACCGGATTCTCCGACATGCCCAGGGCGTCATTCACAAGCTGCTCAAGGTCAACATAATCAATCTGGGACATATAGGCGAGAACACCCTGGTGCGCTCCCCTTACGCTCCTGTTCAATTTCTCGACAGGAACGAACTGGAAGGGTATCTCCCTGATTTTCAGAAGTTCCATCAGTTCCCTGAACTGAGGCCCTTCAAGTCCTTGCTTGAACAATACTTTTTCAAGTTTTTTGCCTGTCTTAACTGCTTCCATGACAGGATGCATGCCGAACAGATATTGAGTCTTAGATTCTTCCATATCATTTCATTTAAATCATTCACCTATGCTTTCCAGAAGCCCTGCCCATTCCTCAGTCTTGAGGTCCAGCTCCCGCTTGTGCTCGAGATAGCTCCGTGTAAGCTCCATTATGTCATCGTCAAGACCGGGGTCCGCAAGCACCGACTCAATTTCCTTCATCTTGGCTTCCACCTCTCCTATTCCCTTCTCCAGGAACGCGATACGGTTGCGCACCTTCCGTTCCTCCTTGGACACGAACTTCTTTGCCTGATACTCCTGCTGCGCCTCAGCCTTCTTCTGCACCTGGTCATCTGAACGCGTTTCGGTAGTATGATAATGCCTTTCAAGTTCGCTAAGATTCTCAATGCGCCGTCTTTCAAGGAACTCCTGCACTCCTCCGAGGTGTTCACGCACCTTTCCGTCACGGAACTCATACAGCTTGTCGACAAGCCCATCCAGGAAATCCCTGTCATGGGACACTACGACCAGGGTTCCGTCATAAGACTTCAAAGCCTGTTTGAGAATATCCTTGGAACGTATGTCCATATGGTTGGTAGGCTCATCAAGCGCCAGGAAATTGTACGGCTTCAGCATCAGCTTGGCCATGGCAAGACGCGCCCTCTCGCCTCCGCTGAGCACCGCGACCTTCTTGTCAACATCCTCTCCTTTGAAAAGGAATGCGCCGAGGATGTCCCTGAGCTTCAGGCGAACGTCTCCGACAGCTATCCTGTCAAGCGTTTCCAGCACAGTGTCGTTCTTGTCGAGGATATCCTCCTGGTTCTGCGCATAATAGCCTATCTGCACATTATATCCGGGCCTTGATTCCCCGGACATCTGCTCCAACTCGCCCATTATGACCCTCATAAGGGTTGTCTTTCCCTCGCCGTTCCTGCCCACAAGCGCGACTTTCTCTCCTCTGCGCACCTCAATCTGAGCGTCGGAAAACACAGCCTTGCCGTCATATCCGACAGTCATGTCCACAGCCTTGTATGCAATATCCCCTGAACGCGGGGCCGGAGGGAACTTGACTGCAAGCGAAGACTTGTCCTCAATGTCAACCTCTATCCTCTCGAGCTTCTCAAGCTGCTTCACGCGTGACTGAACCTGGTTGGACTTGGAAGGCTTGTAGCGGAAACGTTCTATGAACTCCTCGGTCTTCTCAATCATCCTCTGCTGGTTCTCATATGCAGCCTGCTGCTGTGCTATGCGCTCCTTGCGCAGTTCCAGATACTTGCTGTACGGCACCTTATAATCATGGATGCGGCCGAGCATTATCTCCACAGTGCGGCCGGTCACATTGTCCAGGAACTTCCTGTCGTGTGAAATCAGCACAAGCGAGCCGCGGTAATCCTTCAGATAGCCTTCAAGCCACTCGATAGACTCTATGTCAAGGTGGTTAGTAGGCTCGTCCAGCAGGAGCACGTCCGGCTTGGAAAGCAGAATCTTGGCAAGCTCGATACGCATGTTCCACCCCTGGCTGAAAGTCTCAGTCGGCCTCTCGAGCTCATCGTAACGGAAGCCCAGGCCGATGAGGGTCTTTTCTGCCATCACACGCGGATTATCGGAGCGGTTATATGTCAATGCATCATTGACCTCATTCATTCTTATTATGAGGTCCTGGTACTCCTTGCTTTCATAATCCTGCCTGATGGCAAGCTCGGCCGCGATATTCTCCAGCTCATCCTCAAGCGAAAACAGGTCAGCGAAGGCAGTCATCGCCTCGTCAATGACACTCTTTCCCCTGTGATGCTCCATTATCTGCGGAAGATACCCTATCTTCACACCATTCGGCACGGCAACCTGTCCTGAAGTCGGACTCTGCAGCCCGCATATCAGCTTCAGTATCGTGGATTTGCCGGCACCGTTCTTCCCCACCAGGCCGATCTTGTCATTCTCGCTTATATGGAAATTCACGTCATTCAGCAAAGTGAATCCACCATAGGCGACAACAAGATTATTAACAGATATCATATTCAGTCATTAATATGTTCACACAGTCTTTCTTCAAAAACTTTCACGAGCATCTCCGGACAACGGACAGGCCTGCGTGTCTGCCCGTCAAGGAATCCGAGCACAACCTTTCCCTCACAGAGCAGGCTGCCGGAAGGCCCGTAAATCTCATTGCGGATGACCAGCTTTGCCATAGGCACCTTATCTATCATGGTCACTACCCTGATGCGGTCTCCCATCTTTGCCGGCATCCTGTACCTGCACTCCACAGAGATTACAGGCAGCACGACACCGGCTGCCTCAATCTTGTCAATCGGAATCCCGGCCTTGGCCATCATGTCAGAACGGCCGCATTCGAAATACCTTATATAATTGGAGTGATGGACAATGCCCATCTGGTCCGTTTCATAGTACCTGACGTCTATCTCAAGCTCCGATTTTATCATAACAAAAAAGTTATAATATCAAACAATGATGTTTTATCAACTATTTCTCAAAGCTTTGAGAGAAGCTTCTATACTTTCTATCTTTGAAAGCGAATCGGCCTCCTTCTTGCGCTCCACAGCAACCACGGCCTCAGGAGCATTGGCCACAAAGCGCTCGTTGGAGAGCTTCTTGCGGACAGAAGCAAGGAAATTCCTGTAATAAGCCAGATCAGCCTCGAGCTTCTTGACCTCCTCATCGACATTGACCAGTCCTTTCATCGGCACGAACATCTCCACGGTACCCACCATGAAACGCTGCGCAGCAGACATGTCTCCCTCAGCCTTAGCGACAGAAACATTAGCCAGTTTCACGATTACCGGAATCACTGATGCAGGGAAAGCTCCCTTCATCATAAGTTCAAGAGTCTCCTTTGGAGAGATGTTCTTCTGCTGGCGTATGTTGCGCACACCTGCAACAGTCTCGCAAGCCATGGCAAAATCAGAAATCAAGGCGGCGTCATAGCCTGCGGACTGAGGGTAGCGCTGGTTCATTATCGTCTCCCCTGCTTTCCTTTCAGCCATATTCTGCCAAAGTTCCTCAGTGATGAACGGCATCACCGGATGAATCATCTTAAGCAAAGCGTCAAAGAATCCGACAGTCGCCTCATATGTGGCCGCATCAATGCCTGCCCCGTATGCCGGCTTCACGGCTTCAAGATACCATGCGCAGAAATCATCCCAGAACAATTTGTATATCGTCATCAGCGCATCGGAGATACGGAACTTGGAGAAATGGTCCTCCACCGTCTCTATGGCCTGTGACAGCTTGGCATTGAACCATCTTACAGCCACGGCAGAAGCCTCAGGCTGCACTGCGGCACTGTCAACATTCCATCCGGTCACAAGGCGGAAGGCATTCCATACCTTGTTGTTGAAATTCCTGCCCTGCTCAATCTGGGACTCGTCATACAGAATGTCGCTTCCCGCTGAACTGCAAAGAAGCATTCCCAAGCGCACCGCATCAGCTCCATATTTGGCGATGAGGTCAAGAGGGTCTGGAGAGTTTCCGAGGGTCTTGGACATCTTGCGGCCCAGTTTGTCCCTTACTATGCCCGTAAGATATACATTGCGGAACGGAACGTCACTCATGAACTCGTTTCCGGCCATAATCATTCTGGCAACCCAGAAGAAAAGGATATCTGGTCCCGTAACCAAGTCATTTGTAGGATAATAGTATGCGAGGTCCTTATTAGGCTCTGCATCAGGATGACCTGCCTTGTTGGCGTCAAACACGGATATAGGCCACAGCCATGACGAGAACCATGTGTCAAGCACATCATCGTCCTGACGCAGTTCATCTGCAGTTATAGAAGGCATCAGCTTCCTGGCCTCTTCAAGAGCCTCCTGAGGAGTCTGCGCGACAACAACTTTTCCGTCAGGCAGATAATATGCAGGGATACGCTGTCCCCACCAGAGCTGACGGGAGATGCACCAGTCACGCACATTCTCCATCCAATGGCGGTACGTATTGCGGTATTTGTCAGGAATAAGGCGCACTTTTCCGCTTTCCACGGACTCCAGCGCATCCTTTGCAAGCTCGCCCATCTTCAGGAACCACTGCATTGAGAGCCTTGGCTCAATCACGGCGTTAGTCCTCTCCGAATAGCCGACAGGAGAAGTATAGTCCTCGACTTTCTCAAGGTTTCCTGCCTGCTCAAGCATCTGCGCAATCTTCTTGCGTGCTTCGAAACGGTCTTCACCTACGAGAATCTGAGCTTTTTCATTCAGACGGCCATGGTCATCAATGATGTCAAGCACAGGAAGGTTATGCCTTATTCCAATCTCATAGTCATTCACGTCATGAGCCGGAGTGACCTTGAGGCATCCCGTACCGAAGTCCATTGTGACATAGCTGTCCTCTATAACAGGTATTTCCTTGTTTATCAGAGGAATCAGGACTTTCTTGCCTTTGAGCCAATGATACCTTTCGTCTTCCGGATTGATGCAAATTGCCGCATCGGCCATAATAGTCTCCGGACGTGTTGTCGCGATTATTATGTACTTGTCTGTCGGCTTGCCGTTTCCGTCAGAAATGAAGTATCTCAGGTGATAGAACTTGCTGACCGTGTCCTTGTGGATTACCTCCTCATCGCTTACGGCTGTAAGTCCAATCGGGTCCCAGTTCACCATGCGCACTCCCCTGTAAATATATCCCTTGTTGTAGAAATATACGAAAGTGCTTATCACGGCATCGCTCAAGTCCGGGTCCATCGTGAACTTGGTCCTGTCCCAGTCGCATGACGCACCGAGCTTTCTGAGCTGGTTCAGGATAATTCCTCCGTGTTTCTCTTTCCACTCCCAGGCGTGCTTGAGGAATTCTTCACGCGTAAGGTCTTCCTTGCTGATGCCCTCAGCCTTGAGTTTGGCAACTACCTTGCTCTCGGTTGCGATTGAAGCGTGGTCCGTGCCAGGAACCCAGCATGCATTCTTGCCGTCCATCCTCGCCTTGCGGACAAGCACGTCATTCAAAGTGTTGTTAAGGACATGGCCCATATGAAGGATTCCCGTAACATTAGGGGGCGGTATCACTACCGTATAAGGCTCCCTTTCATCAGGTTCCGAATGGAAAAACTTGTTCTCAAGCCAATAGGCATACCACTTGTCTTCTGTCTCCGCAGGATTGTACTTAGCTGGAAGTTCCATAAAATATATACTCTAACAATTAATCTTTAGGCATATGCATCCGCTCACGCCATATTCCGATGGCATAAAACAAAGATGCACGATTCCGGGCCATAAAAGCGCAAAATCATGCAAATATACGAATAAGTCGAGAGCAGAACCAAATTTTATTTGGATTCTGCCGAGCGGAAGTATATTGTACGGAGTAAAATATACTATTTTTAGAAGCCGTTTGAAACTTTTGGGAGTGGAAACTGCCTTAAATTTTCATCAAAACCGTCCGAGAACTCCCGAAGCATTCAGCCCGGCATTCATTTGCCTCCTCTCCTGTCAGAAGGCCAGATAAAGTCCGAATCCGTTTCTCGCAGCACCGACATTAAGAGTAAGCTGGTTGGCCTGCGCACGGGAATTATAAGTGGCAGAAGCCCTTTTCGCGCGTGACTGGCCTACACAATAGATAGGAATACCGGCCGACAGGCAGGCTACTCCCGGGAAAATGCAAACGGCACCTGTAACGGTAGCAAAAGCTGCTCCTGGAGAAAATTCAGCATAAGCATAACCGTCACCACCATAATAAATATTGTTTGCCGCTGCTGCGGTCCCTGCAACCATAAGTATGATGCTGGCTCCTGTGATGACACCACCGGCAATCATGAGCTTCTTTCCGCTGTTGCGCATCTTCAGTCCTCCGCTGGCCTGCCTGTACAAGTCAAGAGGCATGCACGCCTGCATATCGCTGTAAGTAAGCTGCTTTCCGTCCAGATAAATCGCCCCTTTTTCATAAATCATCCTTCCGAAAGGAACAGGCTCAGCCGACACAGGCGAAAATGCCACTGACTCCCCGAAAACCTCCTCAGTACCATTGGCGAATGTGATTTTGGATATTTTAGAAGCAGACATCTTATATACAGGACCGTCCGGATTATCATAAGCCTTATAAACCACCTGGTCATCATTTATCTCAATGACAGTGGCCTCAATCACCTCAGAGTCCGTCATCAGGATAATGTCCTGGGCAAATGCGGAATGTGCAGACAGCATGCATACGGCAGCCGCAACCAAAGAAAAAAGCAATTTTTTCATAATTTCAGTTTTTTTTAATAGCGGGGACAAACTTACGAAAAACATTTGTTTTTTCTACTTAATGGAATAATAAATATACTGCCCCTACTTTTAAAACCTCATATTCCTCCATATATGATAAATATCATTTCCCACTTGGCAAATTACTTACAAAAACTCAATGCGATATTTTGGCATATCCGATAATTCAGGAGCATACTGAACAAACTACTTTCCAGGTAAATAAGTCATTGAATAACAGCGAAACAAAAAAAACTCACCACGTAATATTTATTTTTACCAGTTTACTTGCAAAAGTAAAAAAATACACATATATATATGGCGTGATTAGTTTTGCTTTTAAAACTACCGATCAGTATGACAAATATTGCTATTAATCACGTTGCAGAGATCTTGCACGGAAGATGTTCCGATTCTTCGTCCGGCTGCAGAAGCGGCTCAGCATTTGTTTTGAAAATGGTTTGGCTTCTTGCGTGCATATGCGTTTTTTGCAATGTCTCAGCTCAAAATCTTTCGTTATCCGGAAACGTACTGGACGAACACGGCAACTGCCTTTCGGACGTTTACCTGATTGCCATCAATCCTGAAACCTCAGAAGTGCTTACTGTCACGGCTTCTGACGATTACGGAAAATACATCCTTCCATCCGTGCCATCGCGCTTCATACTCAATATTACACGTATCGGCTATGCGAGCCAGAATATCCCGATAAACTGCGAAGCGGATTTGAATGCAATCCAGACGATTAGGATGCAGGTAGCCGACACACAACTTGAAGAAGCGACAGTAACAGCTGATGCACCACGAATACAGCGCGAAGTTGGCAAATTCGTCATACGCAACATAGCATCCTCTCCATTCGCCAAAGGAAGCAGTGCCCATAACTTTCTTCGTTTCATGCCTATGGTTGATATAAGGCCAGAAGGCGGAATTTCAATTTTAGGAAAAAACAACACCAGCATCCTTATTGACGGACGCAGTGTCGGCTCCACCCAAATGGCAGAGCAGATGCTCAAGGGAATTTCCGCAAACGAAATTGCACGCATCGAAATCATTCCCGTAACAGGAAGTTCTCATACAGCGGAGAATCGTAGCAGCATCATAAACATCGTACTGAAACGCCCGGACGAAGGGTTGCGGCTCACCGCCACGGCAGAGGATAAGCAAGGGTATTACAATAGTCCACAAGGCGTACTTTTTATGAATTATGCTGGGAAAAGGATATCTCTGACCGCAGGGATGACAGCCTCATACAACCAACTGCGCCAGGAGTCCGACCACAAGTACGATTATTTCCAGACAGAGCTTACCACCCGTTCTGAATTCCGCGAAAGAACCCAAACGCTTTATGGAGGCGGATATATCAATATGGATTATAGGATTGCCGACCGCCACCGTCTTGGTGCACAAATCAATCTGAGCGGCACTAATTACCGCAACAATTTCTCTTCTGTGAGTTCTTACAGCAGAATTGGCAGCAATTCGATTGATTCAGTCAATACGGCCCGCGTACAGACCAAGAGTCCAATCCCCAATATCAATTGGGGTATGAACATCAATTATGTCTTCTGCACTGATGACAGAGGCTCCCGGCTCAGTGTCGATTTTGATTTCAAAGACAACACAAACAAGCGCAATATTTACAGCATCTACAATAGGGATTCCGGCTTTTCGTCAGTAATAACGGACGACTTCCTCCAAAAACCCGAAACGGATACCAGGGTATATGGCGGACAGGCCAATTATGTGCACTATTTCAACCAAGACAATATGCTTCGAGCCGGAATGAGTGCATATCGTGGCAAAGTGAATAACGATTTCTTCTACGGCATGCGTGCCGGGGAAAATTATGAAAGCGACACCGGGCGTTCCAATAGGTTCATATACAACGACTACAACCTTGCCTGGCATGCCAGTTTCCAGCGCATCTGGTCAGAAAAGCTCGAGACAGAAATAGGTGTGCGGGTGGAGAAATATCATGCACAAGGCATACAGCAAACCACCTCGGAGACCATCATGCGGGATGAGTGTGACATTTTCCCCTCACTCTCAATACTCTATATGCCATCCGATAATCACGAGATTTCACTCGATTTCTCAAGTTCAATCGCCAGACCATATTACGGACAGCTCAACCCGTTCATCACCTATACTTCGCCATCGACATACGTGCAGAACAATCCATCACTCCGTTCGTCAAAGGGGTATGAACTAATGCTGACATACACGTTGTTCGATGACTATATGCTGACGGTTGACTACCTCTATGATGACGATCTATGGACGGATTTCATCCTGCCGGCAGGCAATATGACGCGCACGTACACTGATAATTATGGCTCCAACCATAGATTGGATATTTCCATGCTCGTGTCCAAGAGCCTGTTCAGAAGCTATTGGACCCTTTCAGCCGAAGCGGCGATAGGCTATGAGCGTGCACGCGGCATGGTTGAGAACCGACAAATAAACATTGATGACATCAGTTACGGTGTCACAGTCAAGAGCAACCTGGCCCTGTCAAAAAAGCACAATTGGTACCTCAACCTAAAATACCAATATTCGAGCAAGAGCCGAAAAGCGGCCTTTGAAATAGGCTCTACACACGAGATGGAGCTATACGTGATGAAACAGTTCCGCCGGGCCTCCTTCTCGGCCGGGGTGTACAATATTCTTATGCCCAACGTAATCTTGGACAATACATTCACAGACTACAGTTTCTCTGTCACCAACAAACGATACGTCACAGGTGTAGTAACATTCTCTTACACTTTCGGCAACCAGCGCGCCCGTCGCGTGGAGAAAAGGATGAATGAAAACATTGAACAACGCATGCAATAGATGATCGATCACAGCGGTTCCCGAAAAGCTCACAGAGTAGGGATAACTCAAAACTCAAATCAAATGAAGCAAAATGAGAAAATGCGGGATTTCATAAAATCTCTCGAAAACAATCAGCTTAGCAAGGAGCAAGAGGCTATGTTGCTCGTCAGCAAAGCCGATGACCTGCAAGCAGGAAACAACCGCTCCTGTGAAAATAAAGCTAACGTGAGTTCGATGAATTATAACTAAAAGAGTGACAGCTGAATAAGTCCGTT
>ERZ778517.463-NODE-463-length-44086-cov-8.327451_pt1 | contig 44086 bp, 29 predicted proteins | sample MGYA00510341_ERZ778517 | MGnify/ENA primary metagenome ERZ778517 (study PRJEB29527, sample SAMN07138964) | mouse gut metagenome | material: feces | host: mouse | place: China:Nanjing | collected 2016-01-25 ...
AATCTTATAGGTCTTGACATAGTGATAGAGCTGGTCTCTTGTCATGCCAAACTTTGCCATAGCCTCGGCAATCGTGTATTCTGCCGGAGGTTCAGGCTCCGCCACGCCTTTTGCCACATCAAAATGATTCTTTGAGTAGCGTACTTCTTTACCGACTTTAGTTTTCGGAATACCTTCTTTAGAGGCAAGGTTATAAATGGCAGATAGGGTCATGCCGAATTTCTCTTGAATTTCAGCAACCGTGTACCACTCTGTAATTCCTTCTGGAGATGGTTTCTTTGCAAATGCCCGGTCAACATGTGCTTTGCTCCACATATTTTTCCCACGATACACAGTCTTTGGAATATTCTTTTCTTTACAGACTTTCCAAAACCAGCCGTTGGATACTTGATACTTGTCAAGAACCTCCTGAGTTGTATAGAACTCAGAGATTGGCATCTCCTCTCGTGCAACAGTTACCCGTTCCGTCGCAGCGAATAGTGTATCAATATCGCTTCGCTTGACAAGGGTCTTACGGTTGAGTTTCCATGCTTTGATTACACCTTTATTGATATAGATGTAAAAGGTCTTATAGCACAGACCAAGATACTGAGCTGCCTGACGGGGAGTGAGAAATTCTTTCTCGTCAATTTCTTTCAACCCGGTCTGAACTCGACGCACCTCTTCCTTGCACCGTTCCATTTTCTCTTTGCGCTTTCTATCCTTATAGGCATGTTCAGCACATCGTTTGGAACAGTACGCAGTCTGTGTAGTCCGGGCAATGAAGTTTTTCCCGCACCACTGACAGACTTTTTCAATTTGAATGTTACTGCTCATACTGGCTTTATATTAGTGGTTATTTCGCCAATTATTTTGCCAAAAGCGTGTATGGGCGTGTATCGACGTGTACTGACGTGTAAATCCTCCATCACTTATCTCGCGCTATAGGTCCCGGGTGACTGGCGAAATACAACCGGGATACAAAAATGGGCGAAAAAGGGGTCAGAATCCGTTAGAATCCATCAGTAAGGGTATGAAAAAAGCGTGCTGTAAAGCACGCTGTACTAATGGATTGTGATGGATTGTGACGGTTTGTGACAATTACATCATTTGCCGATGCAGAAGTTCTGGAAGATGGAGGTGAGGAGGTCGGTGGTGGTGATGGTGCCGGTGATGGCGGAGAGGTGGTGGATGGTTTCGCGGAGGTCCTGGGCGATGAAGTCGCCTGAGAGGTTTGCTCGAAGGCCGTCAAGGACGCAGGCTAATGATTCTGCGGCGAGTGTCAGGGCTTCGTAGTGGCGCGCGTTTGTAACCATGAGGTCTGCTCCCGCAGAATCATTGGTTCCTGATAGGGTGTGGAGTGCTTGGGTGAGCCGGTCTATGTTGTGGCCTGTCGATGCAGAGATCAATATAGGCCTTTGTGTCGATTTTTCTGTTGTGACAGGCTCTTGTGATTCAGTGAAAATGTTCTGCAAAGGGTGGGGGAGATCGGTCGGTGAGGCAAGTAGGTCTGTTTTATTCAGAACTGTAAGGAGGGTTGCTCCTTCTGCCAGATGTTTTTTTATTTCGGTATGCAGTTCGGTCAGTTTCTCTTGACTGATGTCTGGTGTTACGAGCCATATGACTATGCGTGCGCGTTCGATGGCTTCAAATGAGCGGCCGATGCCGAGGTTTTCTACGTGATCTGAAGTTTCGCGTAAGCCGGCTGTGTCGATGAATCGATACATGACGCCGTCGATCTCTATTGTGTCCTCGACGGTGTCTCTTGTGGTTCCGGGTATGTCGCTGACGATGGCGCGTGACTCATTCAGCAAGGCGTTGAGCAGGGTCGATTTGCCTGCGTTTGGTTCGCCTACGATCGCTACCGGGATGCCGTTTTTAAGTGCACTGCCTGTTGAGAATGTAGCGGCAAGGCTGCTGATTTCAGTGTGGAGGTTTTTGGCCAGTTCTGCCAGGTGGATGCGCGAGGCGAATTCAACGTCTTCTTCTGAAAAATCGAGTTCGAGTTCGAGCAAAGAGGCTATTTCGATCAGTTTTTCTCTGAGTGTTCCGATCCGTTTTGAAAAATCGCCTCTCATCTGGGATGACGCAAGGCGGTGGGCGCTTCGGGAGGTGGCGGCAATTACATCGGCCACGGCTTCGGCCTGGGCAAGGTCGAGTTTGCCGTTGGCGAATGCGCGACGTGTAAATTCTCCGGGCTGAGCCAGACGGCATCCTGTGCGTATAAGCAGATTGATCAGTTCGCGCTGTATCCATACGGAGCCGTGGACCGAGATTTCAACTACGTCTTCGCCTGTGAATGTTCCGGGAGCGCGAAACACTGTGGCCACTCCGCTGTCAAGCGGTTCTGTCGGGTTTTCAGGGTCTGTTATTGTGCCCAGGTGGGCGGTATGTGTGCCGACTGATGAGAGAGGTTTTCCGCGCCAGATTTTATTGATGATGCTGATTGCATCGGGTCCGCTCACGCGGATTACTGCTATGCCTCCACAGCCGGGGGCGGTGGATATGGCGCATATGGTGTCTGAATCGTTATACTGATACATAAGTAATTCTTCGAAATTGAACGATACAATGATCATCGGGAACTCTTTCAGTGGATTGTTCCTGGAGTCTATCTGCAAAATTAGCAATTTATTCCCAAGACGCAAAACAGGCTATCGCGATGGAGAGGTGCGATAGCCTGCGGTCAAAGATATTAAGGTAGAAGAATGTCAGATTTGCAGTCTGATCACCGGGGTGCGGTCAGGCAAACGGGGTAGATCAGTCTTCAGACTGTGACTTTTCGGCATATTCTTTCAGGAGTTTTTCCTGGACGTCAGCCGGAACGAGTTCATAGGATGCGAACTTCATTGTGAAAGCCGAGCGTCCGCCGGTGATTGAGGATAATGCGGTCGAGTATGACGACATTTCTTTCAGAGGTACTCTGGCCGAGATCTTTTCAAAACCATTGTCGCTTGACATGCCCATGATTATTGCTCTACGGCCCTGCAGGTCGCTCATGACATCGCCCATGACATCACCGGGCACCATGACTTCGACGTCATAGACCGGTTCGAGCACTTTGGGGTTGGCGTTGCGGAAGGCTTCGCTGAAGGCGTTTCGGCCGGCCAGGCGGAATGAGATTTCGTTTGAGTCAACCGGGTGCATTTTACCGTCGTAGATGCAGACTCTTACGTCGCGGGCATAGCTTCCGGTCAGAGGTCCCTGTTCCATGCGGTCCATGAGGCCTTTGACGATGGCCGGGATGAATCGTGCGTCAATCGCACCGCCGACAATGCAGTTGTGGACCACGAGTTTTCCGCCCCATGAGAGTGGTAGTTCCTGAGTGTCGCGGACGCTCATCTTGTATTCCTGATTGCCGAATTTATAGGTGTCCGGTGCAGGCATGCCTTCTGTATAGGGTTCGATAATGAGGTGTACTTCGCCGAACTGGCCTGCGCCGCCTGACTGTTTCTTGTGTCGGTAGTCCGCGCGGGCTGCTTTTGTGATTGTCTCGCGATAGGGGATACGCGGTTCATCGAAGATGATCGGGAGTTTGTCATTGTTTTCAACGCGCCATTTGAGAGTGCGAAGATGGAATTCTCCCTGGCCTGACAGGATGATCTGTTTCAGTTCCTTCGACTGTTCGATTACCCATGTAGGATCTTCCTCGTGCATACGTGTGAGGATGCCCATGAGCTTTTCTGAATCGCTCTCTGTCACGGGGCGGATCGCACGGCGGTATTTCGGCTCAGGGAAGCGGATGAAATCAAAGCTGTATTCGCAGTCCTTACCGTCAAGAGTGTTGCCGGTGCGTACATCTTTCAGTTTCACGGTTGCGCCGATGTCTCCTGCGCAGAGTTTATCGACCTGAGTCTTGATGTTGCCGCAGACGCAATAGATCTGAGCGATTCTTTCGCGTGAACCGCGTGTGATATTTTCGAGGTCTACGCCAGGAGTCAGTGTGCCGGACATGACTTTGAAGTAGCTGACTTCACCGATGTGCGGTTCTACAGTGGTCTTGAAGAAGTAGAGTGAGAGCGGACCGTTGCTGTCAGGCTTCACTTCCACTCCTTCTACTGTCTCAGGAGCCGGCATGTCTTCAACAAACGGCACTACGTTGCCGAGGAATTCCATCATTCGGCGTACACCCATGTCCTTAGCTGCGCTTACGCAGAACACCGGATAGATCGAGCAGTCAATCAGGCCCTTACGTATTCCTTCGCGCATTTCGTCTTCGCTGAGATGGCCCTGGTCGAAGAATTTTTCCATCAGAGTCTCGTCATTTTCAGCCGCAGCCTCTACGAGGGCCTGGTGGAGTTCTTTGGCGCGTTCCATTTCTTCGGCCGGAATCTCTTCGATGGTCGGAGTGCCACCGTCAGGGCCCCAGGAGTATTTCTTCATAAGCAGCACGTCAATCATGGCATTGAAGCCGGCTCCGCACTGCAGAGGATATTGTATAGCCACGATCTTATTGCCGAAATGCTCGCGCATCTGCTCCATGACGTTTTCATAGTCGGCCTTGTCGCCGTCAAGCTGGTTGAGAGCGAAAATCACTGGCTTTTTCAGAGACTGGGTTGTACGGAAGATGTTCTGTGTGCCTACCTCCACGCCATATTGCGAGTTGATCAGTATGACACCGGTGTCGGTCACATTGAGTGCGGTGATCGCATTTCCGACAAAGTCATCGGCTCCGGGGCAGTCTATCACATTAAGCTTCTTCCCAAGGAATTCCGCATAAAAAACTGTCGAGAATACGCTGTAGCCATACTCTTTCTCAACAGGGAACGAATCACTTACAGTGTTTTTTCCTTCAATGGTGCCGCGGCGTTTTATAACTCCACACTCGTAAAGCATAGCTTCGGCGAGTGTGGTTTTACCAGAGCCTTTGCTCCCAAGCAAGGCGATGTTTTTAATCTCGTTTGTTTGATAGACCTTCATATTTAATTTAGGTTTTAGTTTTAGGTAAGAAGAAAACGTCCGCAAAATAGTAATAAATTTTCGTTTTCGGTGCGCAAAAAAATGTGTTTTACAACATACTGACGTTTTTTACTCTCTCGATGCTCCAACGTCACCATAATATTATTACCTTTGCGTGTATTATTTCCAAAGAAAAAGCCTATGGATATAACAAAACCTTGCATCATTCCTCTTCCACGCATATATGACCCCCGCGGGAGTCTCACTTTTGTCCAGGACAATGATCAGATACCGTTTGAGATCGCCCGGTGTTACTGGACCTATGATGTCCCGGCTGGAGAGGCCCGTGGCGGACATTCCCACAAGGAGGCTAAATCGCTGCTGGTGGCTGTCAACGGATGCTTCAATGTGAATCTCTTTGACGGTGACACCTGGATGACCTATACGCTTAACCGCCCGTATGAAGGGCTGTATATCCCCCCAGGCTATTGGCGTACGCTCGATAATTTTGCCTCCGGAAGTGTGTGTGTGGTCATGACTTCAATCCTCTATGATCCGGATGAATACATCCGTGATTACGAAGAATTCAAGCAACTGGCCTCACGGCAGAAAGGACCCTATTTATGAAATATCCTTTCCTGGATCTTGGCTGTGTGAATGAACCGTATGCCGACAGCCTTGTAGCCGCGGCAGAGCGTGTGATACGCAGCGGCCGTTATATCGGAGGCCCTGAAGTGGAGGCTTTTGAATCGCGCCTTGGCGAAATGCTTGCCTCTCCGTTTGTGATAGGTGTCAGCAACGGTCTCGATGCCCTACGGCTTATACTGAGAGCCTATTGCGTGATGGGGGTTTTCAGTCCGGGAGACGAAATCATCTATCCGGCCAATACCTTTATAGCTTCAGTGCTTGCCATCAGCGATGCCGGGCTTGTTCCGGTTGCGGTAGATATAGATGAGAAGACCATGAATCTTGACACATCTCTCCTTGAGGCTGCCATCACGCCACGCACTCGTGGAATAATGGCAGTGCATCTCTACGGGCGTGTGGCCTGGGATGCGACTCTTACAGACTGTGCCGAAAAACATGAGCTGAAAATAATTGAAGACTGCGCGCAGGCTCTCGGCGCCCGCACTCTGGCTGAGGGCCTTCACGCATCGCCGTTTGCCGGTGCGCTTGGCGATGCCGCGGGAATCAGTTTCTATCCCACCAAGAATGTCGGAGCTTTGGGCGACGGAGGTGCGGTTGTTACTCATGACGCCGGTCTGGCCAAAACTGTGAGAGCACTGGCTAATTATGGCACAGAGTCGCGTTACAACAACATATTCAAAGGCTTCAACTGTCGTCTTGATCCATTGCAGGCGGCTTTCCTCAGCGTGAAACTTCCGTATCTGGCTCAGGAGAATGCCGACAGATTCGCGAGGGCACTGGCTTATCAGCGCACCATCTCGCATCCTGACATAGTGTTGCCATATATGTCATCAGAAGTCACAGACCACGTATGGCATCAGTATGTGATAAGGGTCACAGGCGGAAAACGGGATCAGTTCCGGCAGAAACTTGCCGAAAGGGGAGTGGACACTGACATCCATTACGCCGTGCCCCCGCATTGTCAGCCTTGTTATGCAGATCTGGCACATGGCCCGCTGCCGGTCACAGAGCGCCTTGCCGGAGAGATAGTAAGTCTTCCTATAGCCACCGGTACATCCGTGGCCGATGCGGCCGAAATAGCCAGTATTATCAATCAGGCTGACCTTGGCGGCTGAAAAATCATTCATAATATATGGCAAAATCAAGAAGGAGAACAAGAAAGAAAAAAGTAGGAAAAAGTATCAGAAATATGTGGCGAGGACTTATAGCGGTAATCCTTATGGCTGGATGTGGTTATCTTGCCTCACACCTTAGCGGTCAGGAAACAAATGAACAGGTGCTGTCCGCACATTCTGGGGACTATGGAAATCTTCTCGAAGTCAAAACAAGGCCTGGAACACCTTCGGTGCTCAAAAGTTACCGTGGGATGGATCTGTCATTCAACCCGCAATGCCATATACCCAACTGGGTTTCATGGGAATTGACCGCCGAGGAGACAAGCGGCTCCGCATCGAGGACAAATAAATTTGCGTCAGACCCTGACGTTGAAGGCTGTGCCGATACCTGGGACTATAGTTATTCCGGTTATGACCGCGGGCACATGGCGCCTGCGGGCGATATGAAATGGAGCGCTGAAGCAATGGCCGAGACATTTCTGCTTACCAATATATGTCCTCAGGCAAAGAGCCTTAATGCCGGCTCATGGAAAGGGCTTGAAGAAAAATGCCGGCAGTGGGCAGAGGCTGACAGTGCCATCTATATAGTCTGCGGGCCGGTTATAGACGGAAATCCGATTGAATATATAGGTGACTCGCGCGTCTATGTTCCGAGAAAATTTTTCAAGGCTATTATCTCACCTTATTCTGTACCGGCGAGAGGTATCGGATTTATCATGCCGAATGAAAAAGTCAAAGGCGGCATGCAGGCCTGTGCGGTCACAATTGACTCCATTGAGGCTCTTACCGGGCACGATTTCTTCTCCTCGCTGCCTGACGAGATAGAAAAAGAGGTGGAGAGCCAATGTAATTTCCACTATTGGAGCACTCACCGCAAACGGTAGAGCGCGGTAAAAACAAAAACAGACAGAAAACAGAAATGAGCCACACAGCTGTTGAACTGCACGGATTGTTGACCGGCTATCAAGGGCGTGACGGGAGCGTCAAAGTTTCCGGACCGCTTGATGCGTGTCTGAACAAAGGGGAGATGACATGTCTTCTCGGTCCGAACGGCGCCGGAAAATCAACTCTTCTTAAGACCTTGTCAGGTATGCTTTCTCCTCTTTCCGGATCAGTGACGGTTGACGGCAAGTCTCTTTCGGACTATTCTGTCTCTGAACTGGCCAAGGTGATAGGGCTGGTGCTTACGGAGAAGCCTGCTGTCGGAAACATGAAAGTGGAACAGCTCGTAGCTATGGGGCGCAGCCCTTACACAGGCTTCTGGGGGCGTCTGAGCGACGATGATCGGAAGATTGTTGACGATGCAGTGGGTCTTGTCGGTATAGGCCCGCTGTGTGGACGGCCGGTTGCTTCGCTCAGTGATGGCGAAAGGCAGAAAGTGATGATAGCCAAAGCGCTCGCCCAACAGACTCCGGTCATATTTCTCGATGAGCCTACTGCTTTTCTTGATTTTCCAAGCAAAGTCGAGATAATGCGGCTGTTGCGTTCTCTTTCACGATTCAGACAGACCACTGTGTTTATTTCAACTCACGATCTGGAGATTGCTCTTCAGATTGCCGACCGCGTGTGGTTGCTCGACAAGCATCATGGCCTTAAAACGGGAACACCCCGCGGACTTGCCGCTGACGGCAGTCTGGGGGTGTATTTTGACCGTGAAGGAATCTGCTATGATCCTGTCGGCGGGCATTTCCGCATACTGATGCAGGATCAATGATCTGTGGCGGTTCCTTCCGTTCTGCTGAGCGGGGCTGATCAGGATTTGTTGGCGCGCTTACGTTCGATTTCGTCAAGAATGATCTTGCGCAGGCGGAGGTGATGAGGGGTCACTTCCACATATTCATCCTCCTTGATATATTCGAGAGCTTCTTCAAGCGAGAATACTACCGGAGGGATGATGCGGGCCTTGTCATCGGCGCCGCTTGCACGCATGTTGGTCAGTTTCTTTGACTTGGTGACATTGACCACGATATCGTTGTCTTTGGCGTTTTCGCCTACCACCTGACCTGCATAGACTTCTTCCTGAGGGAAGATGAAGAAACGTCCGCGGTCCTGAAGCTTGTCAATGGCATAGGCATAGGCGGTTCCGCTTTCCATTGCGATGAGCGATCCGTTGGTGCGGCGTTCGATGTCACCTTTCCAAGGCTGGTATTCATGAAAGCGGTGAGCCATAATGGCCTCTCCGGCCGATGCGGTCAGCACATTGTTGCGCAGGCCTATGATGCCGCGTGAGGGGATGAGGAATTCAATATGGATGCGGTCGTTCTGAGTCATCATCGAGACCATCTCGCCTTTGCGGCGGGTCACCATGTCGATGATCTTTGATGAATATTCTTCCGGCACGTTGATGGTCAGCATTTCGATCGGCTCGCATTTCTGCCCGTCGATTTCTTTGAGGATGACCTGAGGCTGGCCTACCTGAAGTTCAAAGCCCTCGCGGCGCATTGTCTCGATGAGCACCGAGAGATGAAGCACACCGCGTCCGAATACAGTCCATGAGTCCTCGTGGTCAGCTTTGGTTATGCGCAGTGCGAGATTGCGGTCAAGCTCTTTTGTCAGGCGGTCATGGATGTGGCGTGAGGTTACGTATTTGCCGTCCTTGCCGAAGAAGGGGCTGTCATTGATAGTGAAAGTCATTGACATTGTCGGCTCATCGATGGCGATACGCGGGAGCGCCTCCGGATTATTGAAATCAGCCACAGTGTCACCGATCTCGAATCCTTCGATGCCTACAAGGGCGCAGATGTCGCCGCTTTTCACTGACTGCACTTTCTTTCGGCCCATGCCTTCGAAGGTATGCAGCTCCTTGATGCGCTGACGTACAACTGTACCGTCTTTCTTGCAGAGCGCTATGTCCTGGCCTTCGCAGAGCTCACCGCGGTGTACACGGCCTATGGCAATTCGGCCTACATAGCTGCTGAAGTCCAGTGAAGTTATCAGCATCTGTGCATCGCCTTCAAGCACTTCTGGTTCGGGGATATATTCGATGATGGCGTCAAGAACGGCAGTGATGTTGTCAGTCGGCTGGGTATAGTCGGTGCTCATCCAGCCTTGTTTTGCCGAACCGTAGACGGTGGGAAAATCAAGCTGATCTTCGCTTGCATCGAGATTGCACATAAGGTCGAACACCATTTCCTGCACTTCGTCAGGACGACAGTTGGGTTTGTCGACTTTATTGATGACAACTACCGGTTTCAGGCCCATCTGGATGGCTTTCTGAAGCACGAATCGGGTCTGGGGCATCGGGCCTTCAAAGGCATCGACAAGGAGGAGGCAGCCGTCGGCCATGTTGAGCACTCGCTCTACCTCGCCACCGAAGTCGGCGTGTCCCGGAGTGTCAATGATGTTGATCTTGTAGCCGTTGTAGTTGATTGAGACGTTTTTGGAGAGGATTGTTATCCCTCGCTCGCGTTCGAGATCATTATTGTCGAGTATGAGTTCACCGGTTGACTGATTGTCGCGAAACAGTTTTCCGGCCATTAGCATTTTGTCTACGAGCGTGGTTTTGCCGTGGTCCACGTGGGCGATGATGGCAATATTTCTAATCTTCTGCATTGTCCAAAAATTTTTCAGGGTGCAAAGTTACAACTATTTTCGCTAATATCTGCTTTGTTGCGCCAAAAATCGGCGTCGGAGGCCGATTTTGCTATTCTGAGTGCCTCTGTCAATACATCTGATAGTCTACCGAGAGCACTTGGAATTCAGTCCGGCGGTTTATCTGGTCTGCAATTTCCTGCTGCTCTTCCGGAAGGCTTTCAATGAATGCCTCGTCAAGTACCCGGCCCTCTTCAAACAGAGGAAACTCGCGGGCAAGACGCTTGGTGATCTTTTTCGGGCGCGATTTGCCATAGCCCTGATACTGAAGCCGAGCTGCCGGAATTCCTGCCTCTATCAGATAGTCGACCACGCTTTTTGCGCGGCGTTCGGAGAGGCGTATGTTATATTCGTCAGACCCCCAGCGGTCGGTGTGTGATGCCATTTCGATTGTTATGTTGGGGTTGTCGCGCAACATCTGCACGAGGCTGTCGAGAGCGCCTTTTGATTCAGGCCGCAGAGTGGCTTTGTCAAAATCGTAGAAGATATTTTCCACGATGTTTGGTTTTGAGATCGAGGCCAGTATGAAGTCTATGCCGTATTCGGCGTCTTCTTCGGCAGTATCTGATGTGAATTCCTGTTTGGCGTTGAGATAACCTTTTGCGCCGGCGAGCATCACATAGCGCACTCCGCGCTGCAGCGGGAAGGAGAACGATCCGTCGTTGCGGGCTACGGCTTTCTGGTTGGAGCCGTCATTGCCTACGATGCGTATCACGGCGTTCGGCACAGGTTCTTCATCTCGGTCCAGCACCCAGCCGCTTATCTGAATCTTGAGATCGGGGAGTTCGAATGAATAGAGATGGTCATATCCACGGCCGTCGCCGCGATTTGAACTGAAATAGCCTGACTCTTTGCCTGGGTTGGCGAAGGTGATGCCGAAATCGTCACCTTCGGAGTTTATGGGCGAGCCCATATTCTCTACCAGCCAGCCGCCGGAAGGGGTCAGCGTGGCCCGGAATATATCAAGTCCACCCAAGCCGGGATGTCCGTCAGACGAAAAATACATTATAGAGTCGGTGAGCATGTAGGGAAATACCTCATCGCCTGGTGTATTGATCGCGTCTCCGAGATTTTCAAGGCTTCCGGCCCGCTCGTTAAGTTTGATGCGCCAGATGTCTTTGCCCCCGTGTCCGGGCATGTCGGATGTGAAATAGAGATACTCTCCGGAGGGGCTTACTGCCGGATGCCCATAGCTCGAAAGCGTGTCGTTGGTGATCTCAAGCTTCACCGGTGCGCTCCATTGTGCATCGGAGCGGCGCGAGGTGTAGATGTCTACGCCCGTATTCCGGTCGGGCGTACGTATGGCGCGGGTGAGATACATGGTCGATCCGTCAGGCGAAAACGAAATGATGCCTTCGTCCCATTCTGTGTTCACTTCCCCCTCCACGGCTTCGGGCCGCTGCCAGTCGCCGCGTTCGTTCTTGCGCACCATCCAGATGTCGCTGCGTTTCATGCCGGTGATCTCGCTGCGGTTCGATCCGGTTACTTTCTCATTGGTCGTTGTGAAATACAGCACCTCGCCGTTAAACATGGGAGAGAAGTCGGAACGGCGGGAGTTGAAGAGTTTTGCATTTCTGACCACGTGGCGTGTCTTGTTGCGCTTGAGCTCTGCTGCTCGGCGCGCACCGGCAAGAGCCTGCCGGGCATGGCTGTCGTCCGGTTTGATCTTCAGATAATCTTCATAGCTTTTGATTGCTTGGGCGTAGTTGCCTTGCCCGTGTTGGGCGCTGGCAAGCTGAAGGAGTATTGTGGAGTCAGGGTATCCGTAACGCAAGGCATTCTGATAGGCGGCAGTCGCACGTGCGTCCTGGCCAAGGCGTGTGTAGCATTCGCCCATCTTCAGAGCCACTTCAGCCCGCTGGCTGCGCTGTTCGCGTGGATTGAGTTTGTTGTAGATTTTTCGATAGGTTTTCTGGGCATCGAAATATTCGCCGCGGGCAAGCTGCTCGTCGGCTACACTCATCTTTGCTCCGGAACATCCGGCCAGTGCGCCTGCTATAAGCGCTATATATATAAGGTGGTATAAACGGGTCATGACTGGTGATGATGGAAGTTTCTTATAAGGCTTGTACAGCCGTTCAGATATGCTTTTGATAATTTAACGTAGAAATCATGTGAATATTTTATTTTGGAAAAGCGGCGAAATCATTGTATCTTTGTGCGATAATTCAGCATGGCCCGACTTAAACAGCCTCTTAAGCCTGAGCGCATTCTGACAAATTGTAATTGTCAAAATCTTTAATATTAAATCACATACCTATGGGTCTTTTTGAAAAACTTACCGCTAACGCAAAAGCAAAGCGTCAACGCATCGTCCTCCCGGAAGGCACAGAACCCCGCACTCTCACCGCTGCCGACCGCATCATAGCCGACGGTATAGCCGACATCATTCTGATCGGTGATCCGGCCGAGATCATGACAATGGCCAAGGATCTCAATCTTGAGAATATCGGCAAAGCTACAATCGTCAACCCCGCTGATGAAACAGTGATTGACAAATATGCCCCTATCTATTTCGAACTGCGCAAGAAAAAAGGCATCTCGATGGAAGAGGCCCGCATGACTTCTGCCAATCCTCTCTATCTCGGCTGTCTTATGGTGAAGGCCGGCGATGCCGACGGCCAGGTTGCCGGCGCGCTCAACACTACCGGCAACGTGCTGCGCGCAGCGTTCCAGGTAATCAAGACCATGCCCGGCATTGACGTGGTTTCAGGCGCTTTCGTGATGGTGCTCCCCGAAGGATCTCCCTATGGCACAAACGGACTGCTGATTTTTGCCGATTGTGCGGTTGTGCCCGAACCCGATGCGGCCCAGCTTGCCCAGATCGCAGTGTCAGCTGGAAAAACCGCGCGTGACATCGCAGGCATCGAACCCCGTGTTGCCATCCTCAGCTTCTCAACCAAGGGCAGCGCCAAGAGCGAACGTGTCGACAAAGTAATCGAAGCTACAAAGATCGCTCATGAAATGGAACCCTCTCTCGTTCTTGACGGCGAACTTCAGGCCGATGCAGCCCTCGTCCCCGGAGTGGCAAACAGCAAGGCTCCCAACAGTCCGCTCTCAGGCCGTGCCAACGTGCTCGTATTCCCCTCGCTTGAAGTCGGCAATATTGCCTACAAGCTCGTGCAGCGTCTCGGCGGTGTTCAGGCTGTAGGTCCGGTTCTTCAGGGTCTTGCAGCTCCCGTCAACGATCTTTCGCGCGGCTGCTATCCCGAAGATATCTACAAGACCATCATCATTACCTGCAACCAGGCAATCGGTCTTAAGGAAAACAACTAATCATACCTCTCATACGCAAAGACAGACTAAAGAATGAAAATCTTAGTATTAAACTGCGGTAGCAGTTCAGTAAAATATAAGCTTATCGACACAGCGGACAACAGTGTGCTTGCCGAAGGCGGCGTTGAGAAAATCGGACTTAACGACGGATTTCTCAAGTACAAGAAAAACGATGGCTCAAAGGCTGTCATCGAACTTGGTCTTGTTGACCACAATGGTGCTGTGCAGGCTATTCTTAACCTTCTGACTGATCCTGCGGAAGGCTGCATCAAGTCATATGACGAAATCGACGCAGTGGGCCACCGCGTAGTTCACGGAGCTGAAAAATTCAGCGAAAGTGTGCTTATTAACGATGAAGTCAAAGATATGATCAAGCAGTGCTACGACATCGCGCCTCTCCACAACCCCGCCAACATGACCGGTATTGACGCTATCACCACTCTCATGCCCGGCAAGCCTCAGGTAGCAGTCTTCGATACCGCTTTCCACCAGACAATGCCTGCAAAGTCGTTCCTCTATGCTTTGCCTTACAAGTATTATGAGGACGACGGTGTGCGCCGCTACGGTTTCCACGGAACCAGCCACCGTTATGTTTCTCAGCGTGTTTGCGAATTCCTCGGAGTAGACAGCAAAGATCAAAAAATTATTACCTGCCATGTCGGCAACGGCGGCTCGATCACAGCTGTTGACGGTGGAAAGAGCGTAGATACTTCTATGGGCCTCACCCCGACAGAGGGCCTCATGATGGGTACCCGCGTGGGCGATGTCGATCCCGGAGCGCTTGTTTATCTTATGCTCAAACACAATCTGTCAGCCACAGATCTCCAGAAAATCATCAACAAGGAGAGCGGAATGGCAGGCGTGACAGGCATCTCAAGCGATATGCGCGAAATTGAAGCCGCTGTTAATGCCGGTGACGAGCGCGCTATCCTCGGACTTGCCATGTATGAGCAGCGTATCCTCAAATACATCGGTGCTTATGCCGCTGAAATGGGCGGTGTAGACATCATCGTATTTACCGGCGGCGTAGGCGAAAATCAGACTTCACTCCGCGAAGCAGTCTGCGAGCCCCTTAAGTTTATGGGAGTCGAAATAGATAAGGAACTGAACTCTGGTATCCGTGGCAAGGAAGCAGTTGTTTCTACAGCGGCATCTAAAGTAAAGGTCGTTGTCATTCCTACTGACGAGGAATTGATGATTGCCCGCGATACTGAAGCGATTGTTTCCAAGAAATAATCAGAGACTATAAAATTTTTGATTCCGCGCCGGATCACTGCCACGTTCCAAGCTGGCATCTCAGGCGTGGAATCATTCTGAGATTAATAATGCAAATATGACAAAGATCCGTGCCGCCGTAGTTGGCTACGGCAACATCGGCCGCTTCTCGATTGAAGCTCTTGAAGCAGCCCCTGATTTTGAAATTGCCGGCGTCGTACGCCGCAATGTGGCCGAAATTCCGGCTGAACTTGCCCCTTATAAGGTTGTCACCGACATCCGTGAACTTGGTCATGTGGATGTAGCAATTCTCGCCACTCCCACACGCGAAGTTGAAAAATATGCTCTCGAATATCTGGCAATGGGAATCAACACCGTTGACAGCTTCGACATCCACACTTCGATCATCGGCCTTCGCCGCTCCCTCGATGCCGCAGCAAAAAAGGCCGGCCGCGTGGCCGTTATTTCTGCCGGATGGGATCCGGGAAGCGATTCTATCGTGCGCACACTCCTTGAGGCAGCCGCTCCGAAGGGCCTTACATACACTAACTTCGGCCCAGGCATGAGCATGGGCCATACAGTATGTGTAAAATCGAAAGCAGGTGTGAAGAATGCACTTTCAATGACCATGCCAAAAGGTGACGGCATGCACCGCCGTATGGTCTATGTAGAACTTGAAGACGGGGCACGTCTTGAAGATGTGGCAAAGGCTGTTAAGGAAGATCCTTATTTTGCGTCTGACGAAACCCATGTGATGGCAGTTGAAAGTGTCGATGCTGTAAAAGACATGGGCCACGGCGTGCACATGGTGCGCAAGGGCGTTTCCGGCAAGACCCAGAATCAGCGATTTGAATTCAATATGTCGATCAACAACCCGGCTCTCACCGCCCAGCTGCTTGTTGGAGTGGCCCGCGCATCAATGCGCCTCACACCTGGAGCATATACAATGGTCGAAATCCCCGTGATTGATCTTCTGCCCGGCGAACGCGAAGATCTGATCGCACATCTTGTCTGATCGATAATCATTCAGATATATATAGCGTTCAGCCCGTCAGTTGAGACCTCAACAGACGGGCTGAATGCCATATTTGAAATAAGGTTGGATTGTCAGTCAGACACTCCGTCAAGAATGATCTGTCCGAAGTACTGAGACTGATGGAAGTCGGGCTCAGGAGTCGGCACCGGAGCCCAGCTGAGATAGTGAGGCTGAGAAGTCCCGGAAGCACATTTGTAGAAGTTGCCACTAAGTTCGACCGGCTTTCCTTCAAACTTGATTCCAAGAAGATTCAGCGGAATTGCTGCAAGAAGGTCCCAGGTGAACAGTCCTTCCACTTCACGGAACGGCCGGCGTCCGCATGACGGAAGCACGGCTATAGTGGAGATCTCTGAATCAGAGAGGGGAGTGACGTTGACAGCCCTCGACTCTCGGTGAGAGGCTTTGATCGCACCGATGCAGTTGAACTCAAAATTCCAGTATTTTTCAGATCCGTCTGGCTTCACGAAAAACATAACGCAGGAGTCTTCGTAGACAGGTGAATTGTTCTCGAAATTCATGGCACGCAGATAGTTGCAGCGTACAAAGAAATTGATGTAGATATGGTTGTCCGAATGTGCGATGGTAAACGTGGTGAGCGGATGGTAAGGAAACAGATCCTTCCAGTTGAGTTCACCTATGCTGTGGCGTACGCCTGATGATTCCAGACGGTTGAAAATAGCATCAGTATTTAAAAAATCAAGATCAGCTATATAGGGTACGTGTAGTGTCTTTTGCATATTTGCTGTTATGAAATAGAGTGGGGGATAGAATCAGTTAATTGAAAAACAGATCTTTAATACCGGTAATGAATCCAATAGCGCCCATAATGAGAATGATGGCGGCTAAAATGCGGTTCAGCAGCCACATGGAGCGTATGTTGAAATGGCGGCGCACCTTGTTGACAAAATATGTAACGCCAAACCACCACAGCACAGCACCAAGGAATATTGAAATGTAGCCGGCCACATAGTGATAGGCCTGAAACTCAGGAGCAAGAAAACTGAAACGGGCAAAAAGGCCGATGATGAAGAAAAGTATCAGAGGATTGGAGAAAGTGAAAAGAAACCCAGTCCCGAAATCTTTCCAGTAGCTTGCCGGCTGCATTGCCGCCGGCTGAAGAGCCCGCGATGGATTAGCCACAAACAGATAGGCGGCATAGACAATCAGAACAATTGAACCGATCACCTGCAGAACGCTCTGATTTGATTGTATGAAATCAGTTACAAATGACAGGCCAAGTCCGGTCAGCAGGCAGTAGAGCAGATCGCTGACACCGGCGCCGACACCGGTGAAAAACGCCGGCCAGCGTCCGCGGTTGAGCGTCCGCTGGATACACAGCATTCCGATCGGCCCCATCGGAGCCGAAACAAGAATGCCTATAAGCAGGCCTCGGAATATTATGACAGGCAGATGTATCACAATCTGCAAAGGTACAAAATCACTCCGAGGTCTCAAAATTTTCAGCATGATTGATGCCCGGCAAAATGCAATTTAGAAGTTTTGAGTAAGTATTGAAGATAGCTTCGTTGGTGGCGTAGTGGGTGACCGATCGGCGCGTCAGTGCATATCAGCGTTGGTAAATGGAAAATAAATGCAATTGGTTAAAAAAGCGTCTCTGTTGTTATATGGCTGATATGCCACCGGATATATAATGTTATAATACAAAATAAGTAATATTTGTCAAAGACATGTAGTCACTTTTGTTGGGAATTACGAAAAAAGTTGTAACTTTGCACCGCAAAAGGCTGGTCCGGTAGCTCAGCTGGATAGAGCATCTGCCTTCTAAGCAGACGGTCCCGCGTTCGAGTCGCGGCCGGATCACAAGGTGTAGTCGATTGATATTCAGTTGGCTACACTTTCTTTTTGCGCTATTTTTTATGCAGATTCAAAAAACTTTTTCTCCTTTCAACACTCTGATTGAGGGTTTTGTGTGCTCCTTAATGTTTAAATTGGTTTAAAACTAAACTAAAAGGACTGACTCCTGCAATAGGTGCCAGTCCTAATTTTGTTTTGCCTCAAAAAGTTTTATCGGACAGCAATAAAACTATATACAACTTCGAAGTTTAGGTTGCCTGGGAAGCCGAATCGCCGTCAGTGCTGTGCAGTGTAAGTACAAGTGTGGTGTCAGTTGTCTGGGTGGCACTCCATATTGAATGATGAAAGCCTATGGACCCATCATGGAGACAATGCCCATAGTTGTTCTGTGGCAGTTGATAATCTATTGAATCGAGCGTAAAGCGGCCTCTGTTGATTCGGTTGCCGTATCGTCCGATAATCGCTCCGAAGTTGCCGTCGATCTCGAGATAGTCACGGATGTTGTCATGTCCGAGCACGACATCGCGTGGTCGGCCGTCTTTATCCGGAACCATAAGCGACACAATTCGGCCTACGTAGTTTGTGACGCAGACTTCCATATCGCCGTTGTGCAAGGTGAACAGGGATATTTTCTGATTGTTGACAATGGTGTCAAAATCATTTTTGTCAAGGCCTGATAAAGTCGTCTTTTGATTTGATGCGCAGCCAACCATTATCAGTGCGGCTGCGAAATAGATGATATGTTTCATTGTTTTATTCGGCATAAAAAATCAAGGATTGAAGATCCTTTGAGTCTGGACCCACCATAACGCGGAATTCACCCGGATCATAACCATATTTCAGCTCGTTGTCATAATATTTGAGCATGTCGCTGTCTATCTCAAAGCTGACATTCACGGTCTCGCCCTTCGGGATGAATACCCGTTTATAAGATTTCAATTCTTTGACAGGACGGGCTATCCGGGCAACTGGATCATTGATATACAATTGCACAATTTCGTATCCATCGTAATCCCCGGCATTGCTGACATCTATTGAAAGCGATATAGCCCCTCCTTTTGCCAATCGGTCGGTGCTTATATATGGTTTTGAATAAGCGAATGTGGTATAGCTGCATCCATAACCGAACGGATAAAGAGGTTCGTTGCTCACGTCGATATAGTTGCTTCGATAGGGGTTAAACTGCGTGGAATCAAAGTCGGGATGACTTGAGGGCAGATGATTGTAATACAGCGGTATCTGGCCGATTGAACGCGGCCATGTGGTAGTCAGTTTCCCGGACGGCACCTTTTCTCCGAAGACAACGTCCGCTATGGCATCGGCTGCCTCGCTGCCTCCGAACCACACATTCAGTATGGCTGGAATGTGATTGTCCTCCCAGTCAAGCACAAGAGGACGGCCGGTGAAAAGCAACAGTATTACAGGCTTCCCGGTAGCGTATAACTGTTTGAGAAGATCGCGCTGAGTATCGGGAATTGTGATTTCCGCTCGGCTCGACGACTCACCGCTCATTTCCGCGCTTTCGCCAAGCGCACAGATTATGATATCTGCGCTATTTGCAATTTCTATGGCCTGACGATGCATCTCGTCATCGTTCCCGCGAGCGATAGAACGGCCCCAGTCGCAATTTCGTTGGGTAGTCTCATCATAGTAGATATTGCTTCCCTGCGCATAAAGCAGTTCAGCATCGGTGCCGAGGGCGTCGCGGAAAACGTCAAGTAGCGACTTGTGATTTTCAGGCTTGCAATAGCCGCTCCAAGTCCCGCTCATGTTGTTTGCGGCATTGGCGAGAGGACCGATAAGCGCAATCCGCCCTTTCTTTTGCAAAGGAAGGAGATGCTTGTCGTTTTTAAGCAATACAAAGGTTTCGGCGGCTATATCCCGTGCAATCTTGCGATGTCGGGGCGTGTACATATCTTTAGCCAGACGCTCAGGCTTGCAATATTTATATGGATTGTCGAATAGTCCGAGCTGCTGTTTGGCTGTCAGGATGCGACGGCATGCGTCATCTATCATCTTTTCAGTAACCTGTCCGCGCTCAAGAGCACATTTTAAATCGTTGAGATATCTGCCTGTAACCATATCCATATCTGTACCGGCCCTTAATGTGACAGCGGCGGCATCTTCTTTATCTGCCACTCCCATAAGCGGCAGCTCGTCTATTGAGCCGTAGTCAGTGACAACAAAACCGTCAAAACCCCAGTCGTTACGCAACACCCCGTTGATAAGCCACTCAGAGGCAGTGGCGTGCTGACCGTTGATAAGATTGAACGATGTCATCACTGAACCGATGCCGGCATCCACGGCAGCCTTATAAGGGGGCATATAATAGTTGAACATACATTCGCGGCTCATGTCAACGCCGTTGTAATCGCGTCCGCCTTCCGCCGCTCCATATAATGCGTAGTGTTTCACACAAGCCATAAGGGATGAGTCAGAACGCATCCCGTCGCCCTGATATCCATGAACATACGCTTGGGCGAGAACACTTCCGAGATACGGATCCTCGCCGGATCCTTCGGCGATACGGCCCCAACGCGGGTCTCGGCAGATATCGACCATCGGGCTATAATTCCAGTTTACACCGTCGGCTGTAGCCTCGATAGCTGAGATACGGGCCATTTCGGCTATGGCGGTGCTGTCCCATGAACACGACAATGCCAAAGGGATTGGAAAGACTGTCTCATAACCATGTACTACATCAGCTCCCACGAGCAAGGGTATGCCGTGAGGTCCTTTCTCAACTGCCAACCTTTGAAAATGGGAAACCGCATCAACTCCTTTGACATTGAAGAAGCCGCCAATTTTTCCTTGCATGATAAGAGAGTCGAGCACGGCTGCCTGTGCTGTTCCTGACACCACATCTCCGCCGACGGGCAAATTCAGCTGCCCGATTTTCTCCTCAATGCTCATCTCAGCCATAAGACTGTCGATGAAGCCTTTGTTATCTGTATCACGAGCCTGAGCGGTAGCGGCAGACAGTAAAAGCAGGACGGCTGTGGTTATATTAGAATGATTCATACTATTGCTTCGGTTGGTTCAGAATTTTGTTGCTGGCACCCCTGTGAAAGTCATCTTCACGGGGTGTATTCTGCCATTTGAGTCGAAATGAAGCTCATCGACACATATGACGCGGTCGTTACCGTCGGTCGCTCCGAGCGGATGGCGGTGGTAGACAATATAGTATCTGTCTGTTTTCGAGGACCGGATTACGGAATGATGCCCTGCCCCCGTTCCTATCTCGGGGTCTGATTCCAGAATCGTGCCTACTCGTCTAAAAGGACCAAAAGGGGAATCAGCAATTGCATAGGCCACCCGGTAGTCATCTTTTGTCCAGTCGCCTTCACTCCACATGAAATAATATTTCCCGTCCTTAACAAGCATGAACGGCCCTTCTGTATAATCCTTTGGAGTCACTTCTTTGTAGAGCGAGCCGTCGGGGAAAGGGACAAGAGATTTGAAATCGTCGGCGAGACGGACCATGTTGCAGTGTCCCCAGCCTCCGTAATACATATAATAACTCCCATCCTTGTCTTTGAAAACGAACTGGTCGATTGGCTGCGCCTCGTTCACGATCTCATTTATCAGTGGTCGGCCAAGCAGATCCTTGAACGGACCTGCCGGCTTGTCGCTGACTGCGACACCAATACCGCCGATTTCGCCCTCGTGGACATCGTTTGCCCCGAAGAAAAGATAATACTTCCCGTCCTTCTCAAGCACTGCCGGAGCCCACATCGCACCACAGGCCCATTTGACATCTTCTGTACTGATGATGTTTTCATGTTTAGTCCAATGGATGAGATCGGTGGTAGAGAAGCAGTCCATTGCGGTCTGCTCCTTGAAAGGAAGGCTGCGCGTAGGATATATGAACACCGTGTCGCCATACACGATTCCCTCCGGATCGGCATACCATCCGGGGAAACAGGGATTTCCCCCTATATCGGTCGCACTATCATATTTCACAGCTACTTTATGTGGTAGGTCGGCAGATGACGAACCTACGGAAAAGACATATTTACCATCCAGTATACATTCGGATGCCGTTTCCTCGTCATAATAAGCCAAATAAGAGAACGGAATGTCAACAGACACACTGCGGGTTTCGCCCGGCGCGAGATCCACTTTTGAAAAACCAACAAGTTTCTTCTTTTCCCTAAGCAGTCCTTTCAATTTAGGAGCTGATACATAAACTTGCACTGTTTCCGAACCGTATATGGACCCAATGTTGGTTACATCCATTTTCAGGTTATAGCCAATCCCAGTTCGGGTCACTATTGGTTTGCCAATGTTGAAATCCGTATAGCTGAGGCCATAACCGAACGGGAACAGTACAGGGATATCATTATAATCATACCAACGGTAGCCTATGAGTATGCCTTCATCATAATAGATGTCACAGATGGCTGAATCATCGCGCCAAATACCCGGATAGCGGCGCTGGCCGTGGGTGGGCAAGTCCTCAATGCGCATAGGGAAAGTAAACGGTAATTTCCCCGACGGATTGACTTTGCCTGTAAGTACATCGGCAAGACTGTTGCCGGCCTCACTGCCGAGATACCAGTCCTGGACGATGGCGGCAACCTTATCCGCCCAGGGCATCAAAACGGGTGTGCCGGAGATGTTCACCATAATCAAGTTCGGGTTAATATCGGCGATAGCTGAAATAAGATCATCCTGGCCATATGGTAGCTGTAAGGTCTTTCTGTCGGCATTCTCGGTGTCCTGGCAGTGAGAGTGGTTCAAGCCGCCAATGAATATCACGACATCGGCGTCTTTCGCTTTTGCAAGCATATCGGTTTTAAGTTGCTCTGGAGTTCGTTCTTCGGTCAGCATCTCAACGTCCTGACTTGTCACATTGTCTTGTACCGTACTTCCTGCTCCGATATATCCTCGTTCCCAATCGATATTCGCGTTTTCCAATGCCGATTTCAATCCGGCCAAGGGGGTAACCTCATGCTGTACCTTCAAAGAAGCCGAACCTCCTCCGACGGTCATCATCTTCACTGCGTTTTCACCTACTACAAGGATTTTGCGTATATCCTGTTTAAGAGGCAGTATGCCGTTGTTCTTTAATAGAACAATTCCTTCGGAGCCAATCTTTCGGGCTGTGGCATAATGTTCGGGACATGTGAAACGGCCTTTCCAACTGGAAGGAGCCATTGACGTACGGAAAATTGTGCGGAGTATGCGCCTCACTCTGTCATTGAGATCGTCAACGGATTCGCGGCCATCCCTCAGCCGCTCAAGATATGGGTTGGCCATATAGTAGCTGTCGTAGGCATTCATATTTACCGACACGCCGTCAGTACCGGTTCCCATTTCAAGGTCAAGGCCGCCCTCAAGAACAGCGTCGGTGTTGTGCACTCCGCCCCAATCGCTGACTGCGACACCGTCGAATCCCCACTGCCGTTTTAATATATCCCTTAAAAGTCGTGGATTCTCACAGCAGTTGCGGTTTTCAAAGAGATTATAAGCCGGCATAATAGCCCACGCACCACCTTCTACGGCAGCTTTGAACGGCTTGAGATATATTTCATGCAAGGCACGTTCTCCGACATGTACATTCGTCGTATAACGGTTGTCCTCGTTGTTGTTCAGCGCAAAATGTTTGACACATGCCGCGACATTATTGCTTTGAACTCCCTGAATATAAGGCACGACCATTGTTGACGTAAGGAACGGATCTTCGCCCATGTATTCGAAACTGCGACCATTCAGCGGTGTACGCATCATATTCACCCCGGGGCCAAGCAGAATGTCTTTGCGGCGATATCGTGCTTCTTCTCCTAAGGCTCTTCCGTATTCACGGGCTAATTCCGGGCGCCATGTGGCGGCAAGGCAGCTTAGTGCCGGGAACGCCGTGCATGAGTCATTGGTCCACTCGGCACTGTTCCACTCGTCCCATAATACTTCCGGACGGATGCCGTGAGGCCCGTCAATACACCATAGTTCCGGGATTCCGAGACGGGGCACACCGGCAGAGGAAAATTTCGACTGGGCATGAACCATCTTGACTTTTTCCTCAAGAGTCATACGCGAGAGTGCATCCTCGATACGCTCTTCCAGTGGAGCCGAATAGTCGAGGTATTTCGAATCAGCCGCTTGTGCGGTGAATGAGCATAAAATGGCGGTTGCAATGACGAATTGTTTTGTAGCCATGGTAGAAATGCGTATTGTTTGTTTCGTGAAATGAAAATAGTAAAGGTTGCAGTTCATACTCAGTCGATGGACTGCAACCCCCGATATTGTATTATATCCCTTTGTTAGCGGATGATAACTTTTCTGACTGTAGTCCCGGTTCGCTGAATGTATACTTCCCCGGCAACAGGATTCATTACACGTATACCCTGAAGGTTAAAGTATTCGCAGGTGACATCGCCGCCATCTTGAATGATCTCTGTTATTGATGTCGTGGGTTCGTTGTTGGCTGAGACTTTCATTTTGTTGAGATCGAAGCGGATTTTGTAAGTGCCCGGTTCTTTGATTGCCCAGTTGTAATCTTCGTTCTGATCCGTCTTGATATCCAGACCGTCCTTGTTGTCGATTGCCAACTCTGTATTGTCTACTTCGGGGCGAAGATGTGTTCCCCATACGGGAGCCATCGATGCGCGGAATCTTTTGCCGGACTCGCAGTTGTCGAAAGTCGCCTCAAAGACGTTAGGCGAAACCTGTTCCATTGGCTGGAAAGACCAGTTTGTAAGGTCGCCTACCAGATAGAGATGGTTAGCGATAACTTTGTCGCTGAGGTATTCTGCGCTCATCTCCATGTTACGCAAATCAAGTGTAATTTTGTACGTTCCTGCATCAGATACAGTCCACTGGTTGTCGTTCAGGTCGGCTCCGCGGAATACTTCCATAGCGCATTTTTTCAAACCGTCAGCACCGAAGGCGGTGTTCTGTACTGGATGAATCCAGTTACCATCCCATTCCTTATCATTGCGCAGGCTGAACTTTAAAGCTCCCCCCTTCATATATGTCTGATATGTGAAAATGTAGGGGTCAGTCTCATCCACTGTCAAAGGAGTGCCAAAGGCTGGAGTCCAGCCTCCTACAGTCGCATCTCCCACAGCGTATATGCTGGGAGTAATCACGGGAAGTACCTCGCTGAAGTCCTGGGAGATGGAAACGCGAGCATTCTCTAGGTCGAACACGATACGGTAGTTACCGCTTTCGCTGATATACCAGTTCTTATCGCCGCCTTCCATGTTGCCATAGTCGATCACGGCAGTGGGCGATGTCGCGGGGCTGAGGAGAGTTTTGTCCTCGACGGCATGAACCTGAGGACGGCTGAATACTGCATCCCCACCGAATGGGCTGGCGCGGAAGCTCCCGTTGGAGACGCCATCGCCGCCTTCCACCTTGCCTTGGTAGAAAAATACGTGATCGGATGTTTTGATGAGTTCGAATGCGCTCCACGAGGTTTGATATCCGACCATATAGAGCTCGGAAATTTCCGACAAGGTTGCTTGAGCTGATGCACTGCCTGATATTGACAGGGTTGCAACAGCGGCTAACCAACAGATTTTTTTCATGATTAATTGTTGTTTTTCGGAGTTGAACTATTTGTGTTATTTGGAAAGCCTTACTATTTTGCATCCATGGGGCTCGATTTGCGCGCTGATTGCCGAGGCGGAGCCTTCATCAACATGTTTCCATAGGTCGCGTACTTTCATCTCACCGGCTATCCCCAGTTCCGCGAAAGACACATCGAATTTCTTGGGTTCATCTTCCCTGTTGAATAGACCTATGATATAGTCTCCATTGGTCATTTGGCCATACCAAATATTGCTTCCAGGCGACATAAGAGTAGCATCCAAAGGTTTTCCAACGAATCGGTCTTTGTTCAGAGCCAACATTTCCTCATTGGTGTAATATGCGACATCGCCATCACCAATGGTGCAGTACTGATCTGTCACGGCTATCGGACCACCAGCCATGAGTTGGATAGATATTGCGAACTCTTTTTCTGCCGGCGTCTTATAGCTGTGCATGATTGTGAAGTCGCCATCCAGAATTACCTTGCCTCGGCCCGAAATACGGCTCCAATAGGTAAAACCGTCATATTGGTTTTCACAATTCGGCCAAGAGAGCCAATACCGACCCTGGTCTTTTGAAGAAGTGAAACCCCAACCTCCGTTGAAAGTGTCGTTTACTATCCTTACCATATTTCCATATCTGCTTTCGATTTCAGCATCATTGTAAAGATGAGGCATTACCAAGGATAGATAGATTCCATATTTTTGTGCGGTCTTGCATATGTAAGCAAGTGCATCGGCATACATCTGTCTGCCATACCCTTTACCAACCGGAGTATCGGAATGACGGAATTCACCATCTTCAAACCACGATAGGAAGTCGATTCGGATTAGCTCTACACCCAAGTCGTTATAGTGCTTGAAAAATCCGTCAATATACTCCTTCGCACCCGGATGAGAGAACACGATGTATGTATGCCATTTGTCCTTGGCCTTTGGATGCTTTACTTTATCTATGGACTTATCATACAGAAGTGAACCCACCGTATAGTCCGTCCCGGGAATCAGGGTTTCCGGATCGCACCACATTTCCAGAGGAGAGTCGTAGATTCCCACTCGCAGTCCGCGCCGCTTCGCGGCCGCTATGAGATCCTTGATGGGGACCTGCCCCAAACGTGTCATATATGGCTGTCCGCCATCGCAGTTAATTGGCAGGAATCCGTCGGTGCAGACCATATCATACCCGTAGGGGAGCAGTTCTCGGGCAACCCAATCAAAGTTGAGTTCCCATTCTTCGAGGGGAATGTTGCGGCTATCCCAATCATCGCCGTCGAGTTCGTAGGCGCGTTCGTAGACACTCCAATATAGGGGCGCCTTGAATGTATGTATATTGCCGACTTCCTCAAGAGTCGGATGCTCGTGTTGGTTGGGGAGCTGCATGTCGGAATAATCCTCCTTGCAGGAGCACAAACCGAAGATTGCGCAACATGCAACGCCCGTGATTATGAATTTCTTTATCATCGTAACTATATTTTTCAATTATCTAAATACTCAAATTTTGCAGTCCAGTTTTCAAGATTGAAGGTAATGCGGTAATTTCCCGCATCAACTATATTCCAGTTGAAATCGGGGGTGGCTATATTTACGAACTCCTCTGAGGAACATCCATTTTTGCCTACCTCAAGATTGGCGACTTTGGGGCGGATATGAGCACCCCAGTCCCGTACAGTCGATGCCCTCATGCTTCCGACATTGAGCTTGCCCTCATACGTGAAGATGTATTCGCCCTGTTTGACGCAGGGAGTTGCTATTGAAATGTCCCAATTGCCCGGAGTTGCATCGCCAAGGATATATAGGACGTCAGTCTTAATCGGGGTTACCTCGGGCCAATCATACTCTGCTTCCCCAAGATAAACCGAACTCATCTTGTATGTGCGCAGGTTGAATTTCAGTCGATATTTCCCTGCCGAAACGTTCCATTTATTATCGGGCCAGGCAGTGTAAATGAAAGAGGCGTCCTTTATGTCGTCCCGGCCTATCGGCGTTCCTGCAACTGTCGGCCTGATTGCCGACTTTCCATCATAACCACCTAATTCTGTATACAGTTTCAGTTCTCCTTCCGATAGCGTGCCTTCATAGGTGAACACATACGGATCTGATGAATCTTGCTGCAACGGAGTCATTGCGTTTCCGTCCCATCCGCCCTTGGTGCTTGTACCGAGCAGGAATAGTGTGGATGTCTCTATGGGGTCGACTGGATTTACGGGATCATCCTCTCCGTCTGTCAGATATTTTGCAGAAATCTTCCAATGTTCAAGGTCAAAAGTTATGCGGTATTTCCCTGCCTTTGTTACCAGCCAATTTATATCCGGGGTTGCGACATATATGAAATCCTCGTCAGCAACACCATTCTCGTTGATTTCGGCCTGATTGTCCACAGGGCGGATATGGGTTCCCCACGAGCGTTCCGTGCATGCGCGGAATTCGCCCTCGGTCAGATTGCCCTCATATACGAAAACATATTCGCTCTGTTTTATCGTTTCGATGGCTTCGTCAATATTCCACTGAGCTGCTGTGGCGTCCCCGATAACATAAACCGACTCGGCATGAACCGGCACCACATCAGGCCGTTCCGGGCCTTTCAGATATTCGGTGCTGAAGGTCCAGTGCCTCAAATCAAAGGTGAGCCGGTATTCGCCGGCGTCGGTCACATTCCACTTGTCATCAGGAGTGATGTACATCGTGAACGGCTCGTCGACAAGATTGGTCTTGCTAATTTTTTGTCCTACTACGGTAGGCCGTATGAATGTGATGTTCCAGTCTTCCGATGGTGTCAGCAAAAGCTTCAGTTCACCCATACCGAGAGTTCCCTCCCATGTAAATATAAGAGGGTCTTCTTTAGTTGGTGTAAACGGAGTAGGGTCAGTAATCGACCATCCGCAGGGGGCGGCACTGCCGAGCATGTAGAGCGTCTCGGACATTATGGGTAAATCTTCCTCGTAAATAACGAGTTCTTTCTCGCTGTCACAGGAAGAGAACCATGCGGTCATTCCAATGATGGCCAACAATAAAAGTATATTTCTTAGTTTAATCATGATTCTTGGTGATTGGTTATACGTTAATTTAATCATTATAACCCGGATTTTGCTTTAGCGCAGGATTGGCATTGAGGACGTTTCGCATCAACGGGAATATATCTGTATGATGGTCTGCGTCCGGAGTCTTATCCCACCATGAGCTTGTGGAGAATTTGCCAAAACGGATTAGGTCGGTTCGGCGGCGTCCTTCGGCAAAGTATTCGCGTCCCCATTCTGCCAACATTTCCTCCATATCCAACTTGGCCCTTCCATCCGGCAGATACAGGACTTCGTTCAGATTCTCGGATGGATAGTTACGCTTCCGCACACTATTGAGAAGTTTGCCGGCACCCGAAGCATCGCCTGAACGAAGCTTACACTCGGCAAGTGAGTAAATTATTTCAGGAAGACGAATTTCCGTATAATCACTTTCAAGCTGATGTGCGTCAGCATCGGTATACATCGGGTATTTTACAAAGTGCCATCCCGAATTATGGTCTCCGTTCATCAGATTGCTTGTCTGACCTTGTGGCCATGTATCAGGAGCCATTCCCTGGAAATTTCCGACCGCGTCGCGGATATATAGATCATAGGAACGTTCCGGCGCACGTACACGAGCAGTCTTGCCATTATCGTCCACATATTCCAGGTAGCCAAACAGAAACATACCTTCTCGTTTGCTGTTACCGAGGTTGCGGTACAGTTTCATGCGTTCATCGCCGGGATATTTGCGGAAATTCTGTATGGGCATACCCAATTTATAATTATACAGAGTGCCATCGACATCATAGCTGGGAGAAGCGGCATATTTCACGTTATGCTCACCTGCTTTGCATTTGGAATCCTTAAGATAGAAACGAGCCTGCGAAGGAACTGCATACCAGTAGACATCGCCCGAATAGTGCCAATATGAGTAACCGGAACTTGCCGGGTAGCCGAAAATTACCTCGTCGCATGTATTGTTGTCCCAGTCAAAGGCTGCGTCCCAACGGTCGGAAACTTCATAGGGCCCATATACGCCGTCAAGTATATTCTGACAGAGTCTGGCGCAATCGTCATATCTTTCCTCGCCAATATATACCTCTGCATTCAGATAAAGGCGCACAAGCAACGCAGCGGCTCCAGCCTGAGTCCATTTACCTTGTACAAGAGCCTGAGTTCCCAATGATTCCTTGCGAGCAAGCTTATTGACACAGTCCTTCAATTCGTTTTCAATAAATGTAAACAACTCTTTGGGCGCTACCTGATAATCGGTGTTTTCGGTCTTGTCATTGAAACTTACTACAAGCGGGCAGTTGCGGAACGCATCCAACAATGTCAGATAGAACATCGCTCTGAGAGTGCGGCACTGTGCCTTGTAATCGTCGAAATCCGATTCCGTCAGGCCGAATTTGGCCGGGTCAAGAGATTCAAGATCCTCAATCACATAGTTACATTGACCTATTCCTTGATACTGACCGTTCCAAAGATAAAGGATGTCGGTACCATCTTCGGCATTCCATGTGTGGTAGTGGTACCTGCGCCAGCGGCCACCGTCATCCCACCATCCGTCACGGGTTGGTGTGATCAACTGATCCGCCGTGAGTTCCTGAAGAACCTGACGTTGTTTTATCGTGGCAAAAGCATGTTCAAACGGGCGTGCAACAGCACGTTCGATATCACTCTTCGTGTTGTAGAAATTTTTAGTTGCTACCGAGCTATAGAGTGTCTCGTCAAGATCGGTGCATGCGCATCCCATGGTCAACGCCAGTAGGACAAATGCGTACTGTATGAGTTTACTTTTCATGATAGTCATTAATTATATTAGAAGTCAACTTGCACACCAAGCATGAACTGACGTGTAGATGGGAAATAACTGCGTGTGGCAGTCGTACCCGATGTGCCTGGTGTCAGTCCGTTGACTTGATATGTTGAAGGATCAACGCCGGAAAACTTGGTAAGAGTAAACACGTTATGGATTGTACCATATACTCTGACCTTATCTATAAACCGGGCATGCTGCAAATTGATTGTATAGCCTAAGGAGAGCATGTCGAGCTTGAAATAATCACCTCGCTCAAGGAAGTAATCGGTAACGGCATGTGTTGCCGTCGGACTAATGGCAAAGTTCTTGCTGTATGCTTTCTTAAGGACATTTCCTGTGAATTTACGTGTCCCATAATAGAAATCATGTATGTTGAATATATCGAAACCGAAAGCGCCACGGAAGAACAAGGAGAGGTCAAAATTCCTGTATCGGAATTTATGTGTGGTGGACATCGTGAATTTAGGCAGCCCGTTGCCGACTTTTTGACGATCTTCCTCGGTTCCTTGGCCGGCTTTGATGACATTGCCATCCTTGTTTTCAATAAGCCACTCGCCATCAGTATCCACTCCCACATATTTCCACATATAGAAATTGCCGATAGACTCTCCCTTCTCTATGCGTTGGAGATAGTAATTTGCATATGGCGCTTCTGTCATACATAAGGAGTAGTAGTCCTGTCCGACATATTCCGAATTGCTGAAATCCACGAATTTATTGGCCATTGTCGAGCCGATCACACTGAAATTGTAGCTGAAATCTTTAGTTTCGACAGCGTTAAAGTTCAGGTCAAATTCAAATCCATAGTTTTTCATTGTGCCCACGTTTACAAACGTCTCGTCAAAGAGATATGGTGGCACCGGCACTTTATAATATCCCAACAGGTCTTCGGTTCGGCGGTTGAAATAGTTGAACGATCCGTAGAATCGGTTGTTGAACATTGAAAAGTCAACTCCGACATTCCAGTTTTTAGCTTTTTCCCATTTGAGGTCAGGATTAACATTGTTGGCCGGTCCCCAAACTTGAAAGTCTTTGCCTCCCCAATTATAATAACCAAAACCTTGCATTGTGGCTATTGACAGGTAGTTGCCGAAATCCTGATTACCTGTGACGCCATAGTCGGCACGGAGTTTAAGGTCGTTGAGCCAACTCCTCGATCCTTCCATGAAAGTCTCTTGGCTGAGGCGCCATCCTATCGACACAGCGGGAAAATTACCCCATTTGTTATTGATGCCGAATTTTGAAGAGCCTTCACGTCTGATGGATGCTGTCATCAGATATTTTCCGTCGTAGTCATAGCTTAGACGACCAAAGAATGATATAAGTTTGTTGTCATCGCGATAGCTCTCCATACAAACTTCTCCTTCGTCTTTGGCAAAGGAGCCCGAACCGAGATTGTCGTACCCGAGGCCATCGTTGGGAAAATCCTTATTTTCCGCATAAAGGCGCTGATATTGAGTATATTGATAGGAATAGCCCAACATAAGTTTCGCATTGTTCTTTCCCATTCTGAATCCAAGATTGGTAAGCCACTCCACAATGTACTGGCGTGTCTTATAATATTCTCTGCTTGCCTCGCCTTCACGACCGCTGTTAATGGCTATTGTGCTTGTCGAGGGACGGAACCAGGAGTTGTTATTGTCATATTGATGGTCGGCAAACGTTACCTGACTGTTGAGAGTAAACGGACATTCTTTTTGAGAGTTCCATAGTAAAGGAAGCAGATTGATTTTCGCCGTTGCATCCCAATCAAGCAGCTTTGTTTCTCCATGATTCTTTTCAAGCTCCTGAACTTCAACGGGATTGTAAGGACATACTTGTCCTTGGAAGTTATAATAAAGCTGAGGACTATTCACATCCATAAGCGGAGTGGTTGGATTTGCCTGCTTGGCATAGCCGAACACATTCCAGTCGGCATAGTCTTTGTAAATGATGCGGGGTGCAACATTTATATTAAAATCAAAAAGATCACCTTTCGACTTCAATTCCATAGAGGCACGCGCGCCGTACTCTTCGCGATTTGAGCGCAAATCCACGCCATTTGAATTACGATAATCTGCACTAACTCTAAAATTAGCACGCTGTGTACCTCCAGAGATACTCAAGGTGTGTTTTTGGGCGAATCCTGTGCGGCTCACACCTTTGAACCAGTCATAGTTGCCACCAAGGTCGGTACCACTGTCACTCCAGCCAAGACGGATATTACGGTAATCGTCAGCGTCCATGAAATCAAGCTCATCAATAATTTTATCCCATGCCACACTTCCCGAATAAGTTACTTTGTAGCTTCCATCTTTTGCACCTTTCTTAGTGGTCACTACTATCACACCATTCGAGCCCCGCGTGCCATATATAGCAGATGCGGCACCGTCTTTCAGGATGTCAAACGAAGCAATATCATTAGGGTTAACATTGGTTAGATCTCCTCCGGGAACACCATCTATAACAATCAATGGACCGAGACCGGCTGAACGCGAAGACACACCTCGAATCTGGATACTTGCTTGATTATTAGGATCACCTGCACCGGTATTGGTAATTGACACTCCGGGCACTTTTCCTTGTATGAGCATTGCGGGGTCCGAAGAGCTGATAGTCAAGAAGTCTTTCTCGCCAACATGGCTTATCGCCGACGTCAGTTCTTTCTTATCCATTGTGCCATAGCCGATGACCACGACTTCACTTAACAACTGAGAGTCTTCGGTTAGAGTGACATCCAGTACCCCGCTTTTCTCTGCTTTCTTTTTTTCGGAGCAATAGCCTACATATGAAAATAGAATGTTACTGCCGGCAGGCACCTCTATTTCATATCTGCCATCAATATCGGTTGACACACCGACTGCTGAAACGTCACTCCTTACCGAGGCTCCAATCAGAGGCTCCCCGGAGGGATCCGATACAATACCTGAAACTTTAATCTTATTACCTTTGGATGCAGAGTCTTTTTTATTTACCTTAGTCGACCTACTGTTGAGTACAATTTGCTTTTTGTCGATAACATAGCTTATACCATGCGTGGCAAAAAGTTTATCAAGGACAGATGTTAAGGCCTCATCCTTGACTTTGAGTGTTACGGGAACATTTACATTTATAGTCTCTTTGCTATAAATAAACCGGTATTTTGTCTGCTGTTCTATGGATTTAAGAACATTTTCCAAGGCAATTCCATCGACATCAATGGATACCTTGCTGTTGGATGCGTAGGCCGATAGCCCATAGCCAAACATCATCAGGAAGAGCATAGCCCTAAACATCAGATGCCAACGGCTGCGCATTGGATGTGAATTTGTTTTTTCCATTATTTTGATATGATTGGTATTGTTTTCTGGTATGATTTTTGAGGTAATTTATATATTTTTATGGTAATCTAAATAAAGAACGATTGTGAAAAAATAATCCACATCGAGAAAGTACAAAATTTTCAATTTATTCATTTTTTGTTTGAAGTGCTTGGAAGCGAGCGTAATAATGATTAACTTCGCAACAAATATCATAACATGGAAAACGAAAAATTTGAAAACGAAATGCTTTTAGTGGCTGCCTTGAAGATAGACAGCCATGAAGCGTTTGTTAAAATTTTTCGACATTATTATTCAGACCTTGTAATCTTCGCATCCCATTTCATCCCGGATAAGGAGACATGCGAAGATATAGTCCAGGAAGCATTTGTGAAAATCTGGACGAACCGAAAAGTTCTTGAAATTCGAACATCACTGAGGACATATCTTATATCCTTAGTACAGCATCTTGCTTTAGACGAAATCAAGCACCGCAAGGTTAAGACCCTATATCAGGATATGAACCATGAGATTATCATGTCTCTGCCAGCTGATGAACATGTCCTGTATTCGGAATTGAGTGACGCTATTGATAATCTGCTCTCACAGCTCCAGCCGGATGTTCTTGAAACATATAGGTTGTCAAGAACACATAATCTGAAATATACCGAAATCGCCGAGAAACTCAATATCTCGGTCAGGACTGTGGAATCTCGCGTCAGCAAAACGATAAAATTCCTTCAACAGAATCTCAAAAATTATAAGATCATCATATATTGGATTCTAACGTTTCAACACCTTTTATAAGAAATTACGATGGATAATAACATGAATAATACGATAGATTCCTTAATTAGCCGCTATCTGATGGGTAATGCTTCATCGCATGAGATTGAGGAATTACGGCGTTGGATTGAGTCGGATGAGCAGAATAGAAAATACTTTCAGCGACAACAGGATATATGGGCAGTCTTGAATCCGACTATAGATATAAACGATATAGATACCGTAAGCGCAGAATTGAAAGTGCTTCGTAAGACCGGTATCGTATCTTCACGTTTTGCAATATTCAAGAAATTGCTCGGATATTGGTCGCGCATTGCAGCTGTTGCTATTTTGCCACTACTTGCAGTGGTAGGATATCTGATTTATAGGCAATCGGAGGGACGAGATATTGCTGATGTGACAATCACCACATCTTTTGGCTGTCTCAGCAGCACGGTTCTTCCAGACGGCACAATCGTATGGCTTAACGCAAACAGCTCATTGCAATATGACCCCATGATGGATGACAATGTGAGGAATGTGATATTACACGGAGAGGCATACTTTGATGTCAAAGCTGATGCGAAACATCCATTTAATGTAAAGACTCCATATATGACAGTCACGGCAACCGGTACGGAATTCAATGTAAATGCCTATGACTCGTCCGCTTCCATAACATTAGTCGATGGTAAAGTAAGTGTAGAAGTAGAAAGTAAATCAATGACACTTAATCCCGGCGAACATCTGGCAGTAGCAGATGGCCGTCCAACAATTAGCAACCATATAAATACAGAAAAATATTGCTGTTGGAGAAATGGCACGTTAATCTTTGAGGATGAACCTCTTTTTAATATCTGTAATAGGCTTCAGCAAATATATGATGTTGAGTTCGATATTGCACCAGAATTGAAAGAGAGAACATTCCGGATGATTCTTAACGGCGAGAACATAAGCGAGGTGGTGCGTTTCTTTGAATTGGCCGCTCCCGTGACGTGTGAATTTGAGAACCTGAAATCCCCCGACGATACAACCAAATTTAAATCAAGAATCCGCATAATGCCTTCCTAAAATCATATAATCGAATCTTTCACATGAATGTGCCTATAAAATTATTCGCTATTGCCCTTGTCCTTACCGGCTGTAGCTCTACCACTGAAAATCTGCTTTCGCCAGACGGCAATATCGAGATTGCCTTTACTCTTACAGACAAAGGCGAGCCATCCTACTCCGCAAAGTACAAAGGCAACGACATCGTTCTGCCTTCTTTGCTGGGCTTTGTACTTAAAGATACAACCTCTCTAACCGACAATTTCAAGATAACAGGCATCGAACGCTCTGATTTCAATGAGTCATGGACACCAGTATGGGGTGAAAATGACAGTATAGAGAACTGTTACACACAGATGATCGTCAACCTCCAACAGGGCGACCGGAAAATGGACATCGAGTTCCGAGCATATAATGACGGCTTCGGCTTCCGATATATATTCCCTGAGCAGACGGCCAAAGCATTTGTAATCGCAGACGAAGCCACACAGATAGCAATGGCTGGCGACCATACGGCATGGTGGATCCCCGGAGATTATGACACCCAGGAATATGAATACACTACATCACGCCTAAGCGAAATACGCGCCCACGCCGATGACAACTTCATGGATAATGCGTCGCAACAAAGATTCTCACCTACGGGAGTGCAGACAGCCTTGATGCTAAAAACCAACGATGGCCTTTATCTTAATCTCCACGAGGCGGCATTGGTCGATTTCCCTGCGATGAGTCTCGAACTCAATGACACCACAATGACATTTAAAAGCCATCTCACGCCCGGACAAGGCGGTACGATCGCGACTATACACACTCCCTTTAAAACGCCGTGGCGCACCGTCACCGTAGGAGAGAAAGCAACTGACATTCTCGCATCAAATCTTATTTTAAATCTGAACGATCCCTGTGTTTTGGACGACGTATCATGGATTCATCCTACCAAATATATGGGAGTATGGTGGGAAATGATTACCGGCAAAAGTTCATGGAGTTATACATGGGCCGATAATTTCGATCTTGCGACTTTTGATTATTCAAAAGCCAAACCGAATGGCATTCATGGGGCTAATAATGAGAATGTGCGGAGATATATTGATTTTGCAGCAGAGCATGGTTTCGACCAACTTCTTGTCGAAGGCTGGAATATCGGTTGGGAGGATTGGTTTGGCAAAGAAAAGGACTATGTATTCGATTTTGTCACTCCTTACCCCGACTTTGACATCGCCGCACTCAATGATTATGCCCACAGCAAAGGCATCAAATTGATGATGCACCATGAAACTTCCTCATCAGTCGACAATTATGACCGGCATATGGATGCTGCCTATAACCTAATGAACCACTACGGTTACGATGCTGTAAAAAGCGGATATGTAGGCAACATTATACCAAAAGGAGAACATCACTATAGTCAGAAACAGGTAAAGCACTATCTCGACGCAGTTAAAAAGGCCGCAGACAAACATATCATGGTAAATGCACATGAGGCTGTACGCCCGACAGGCCTATGCCGCACATACCCCAATCTCATAGGCAACGAAAGTGCTATGGGGCAGGAGTTCGCCGATATGAGTCCGCAACACTGCACCATATTGCCTTTTACCCGCCTTAAGGGAGGCCCTATGGACTTCACTCCGGGCATATTCCGTATGAAGATAACCGACTTTGCTCCCGGCGGTCAAGGTAGACAGAAGCGTGCGACCATCCCCAACCAGCTTGCATTGTATCTCACCATGTACAGCCCCTTACAAATGGCTGCGGATATGCCCGGGCACTATCAAAAGCACATGGACGCATTCCAATTTATCAAAGACGTACCGGTTGATTGGAGCAAAAGTGTATATCTTGATGCAGAACCGGGAGAATTTATTGTAGTCGCCCGCAAAGACAAAGGCAGCGATGCATGGTATGTAGGAGGCGTTACTGATGAAAATGTCCGAGACTATACACTTGACTACAACTTCCTGCCACTTGGCAAAACGTATGAAGCAACCATTTATGCCGATGCTCCGGATGGCGACGGTTTTGACAATCCCGAAGTTTATACCATTACCACCAAGACGGTAGACAGTACGTCAAAAGACAAAATCCATATGGCTCGTGGCGGCGGATTCGCAATTTCAATAAAACCAGTAGAATGATTGGCAAATAGGTACAAACCACCGTTATATATCTGAGCAAAATGAAAACTATATCTCTACTGCTGACGCTTGGTGTCATCTTCGGTGCCGGAGCAACCGAGTGGGAGAATCATCGTGCTTTTGCCGAAATACGAATGGCGCCGAGGGCTACGTTCTACCCTTACTTTTCCGTAAATGAAGTGCCCGATGGTAATGTATGGCAGTCGCAGAAAAATCCCGACGATTTAACCAGATATAAATCAAAAATCCGTATAATGCCTTCCTAAAGCCAAAGTAGTTCAATTTATAAGACTTACATATGAGATTATTGAGCATTGTTTTAATATCAATAGGTGTGACATTTGCGGTCTCGGGTGCAGAGCATCGCTTTTATGCTATTGAGGCATCGGGTGATAGCATTGCCGAAGGGATTGAATCCACAGTCAATGTGGACAAATCTGGCAATACTGAAACCATAACACTGCGATTGCGCAACACCCGCCATACACCATTCCAGCCCGTAAAGGCTGGTCTTAAACTTGGAGTAGACACCTACATGGACACCTATCCGGAATGGTACGGCAAATTTTTTCCAACACTCGCAGTTTGCGAACCGGACCATTTCTACGGCTACATGCAGTCGCCTGAAGGCAAGAAAAAAGCAGTAGTATCCATCGACCCGATAGCTTCATGGAGCCTTGATTACAACTTGGGCTATCAGGATCCGGAACCGCACTGGTTCTGGGGACACCGCATAGAATGTATGAATCTCGATATGTTATGTCAGGGGCCATTGCCCGACCATCATCCGAGCCTCTGGAAACTTGAACCGGGAGAGGAGCGAACATGGACGGTGAAAATCATTGATCTTGACAATAATGACAATTTCGAAGAGACGGTATACCGTAATACCGGAGCTCCCGTAATTGCAATGGAGAGTACATCCTGTGCTCCGGGGGATACGCTTGCAATTGATATTTTCGGAAACGCTCCGGTAATGACCATCGAAGGCAATAAGACCGACTTAAAGCAAATCGATACGGCATTATGGCGTGCAATATACCATGCCACCGCTCCGGGTATCAAAACCATTGAAGTAAGGGACGGAGAGAGAAAGGCTCATGGCACGGTGGCGGTGCGTCATCCCTGGTACAAGACTATGGAGTTGGCACGTAAAGCCGTAGAACAATACAAACAGAAACCTACCTCGCACGTAGAAAGTTGGTATGGCTTCCATACCGCCTTTGATGTCGCACGGATCATGCCCAATCACAGTATAGACAGTGTTCTAAACAGACGCTTCGACATGGTTGTCGAGAAGGTGTTTGATCTTGACACAGGTGAACCGCATGAATGGAAATGGCGAATACAGAATGTATCTTCCACCCTCGGAATGTTGGCGGACCGCTATCTCGCTTACGGCAATATATCCGATCTTATCTTAGGGGAACGCATGGCCAATTATCTTATGAGCTGTCAACGGGCAGACGGGGCTTATATGAATGGTAATACAGACTACACCTCTGTAATCTATCCAGCCAAAAGTATGTTTGAATTTGCTGATGCGGAGCGCATTGCAGGGCGAAAGAAACAAGCGATACGGATTGAGAAATCGGCAAAACGAGCCATAGAACACCTTGCTGCGGTGGACGGCAATCTCGAAACCGAGGGGCAACTGACCTATGAAGACGGCATGGTGAGCTGCTCGGCACTGCAGCTCGGTGAACTGGCCTTGCGCAGCAAAGACACCAAGGATAAGAAACGTTACACCGATGCAATGCTCAAGCTGCTTGAGGGACACGATTGTTTGACACAGTTGCGGGTGCCCGACGGGCGGCGCAGAGGCGGTACGCTTCGCTTTTGGGAGGCACAATATGACGTATTCATGCTACCGAACATGATTTCTTCACCACATGGGTGGAGCGCATGGCGGGCTTATGCGACTTATTATGCCTATCTTCTCACGGGTGAAGAGCGTTGGCTTCGCGAGACTTTCGATGCTGCCTCGGCTTTCGCAGCCCTCATTGACCATGAATCCGGCGACCTCAACTGGGCTTTTGTCATCGACCCGTATGTCCGCGCGCGGCAGGTATGCGAGCCGCATCCAAACCACACGTCCGATGATGCGACATACGGCAATCCGCATCCTGAATGCTATCCCAACCGGGAATTCATTGTAGGGGAGCAGTATGTACCGATGATTGCCGATTGGCAGACAATAGTTTCGAGTGACAACGATGTGCATGAATGTTTCAAATTCATTGCAGAGGCAATACTCTGCAACGCTTTCATCGTAGAGCGTCCGGACGGCAGCATCGCGGCCTACAATTGTCGTGTCAGCCGGCAGGATAACATTTTGCATGTCAACGCGGATGAATCACAAATTTCCACCCTGTACGCAAACGTGCGCACGCCGTATGAAATCAAATTCGACGGCGATATTAGATGATTTAAAATACACCATCGTTATACATCTGAACAAAATGAAAACTATATCTCTACTGCTGACGCTTGGTGTCACCTTCGGTGCCAAAGCTGCCGAGTGGGAGAATCCTCGTGCTTTTGCCGAAGGGAGAATGGCACCGAGAGCCACTTTTTATCCATACTCATCCGTAAATGAAGCGCTTGATGCCAATGTGTGGCAGTCGTCTCGTGTGACATGTCTCAATGGCCGGTGGGCATTCTGCTATTCTCCAAATCCTAAATCGCGTCCTGCCGATTTTTACAAGACCGATTACAATGTAAGCCGGTGGGATAGTATCGATGTGCCCTCGAATTGGGAATTTCAAGGCTACGGCATACCTATATACACCAATACAACCTATGTTTTTCCAGTCAATCCGCCCTATGTGCCACACGACGATAATCCCGTTGGCAGCTACAAGCGCACCTTCACGCTCGACAGTGCCACGGTGAACAACAGCCGCACATTCCTTCACTTCGATGGTTCAACAGCCGGTATGTACGTGTGGGTGAACGGGAAGAAGGTGGGATACGTACAGTCGCAGAAAAATCCGGCTGAATTCGATATCACCGACTTTGTTAAGCCCGGAGGGAACGAGTTGGCCTGCGAAGTGTATCGCTGGACCGACGGCTCTTATCTCGAAGATCAGGATTTCTGGCGTCTCTCGGGTATTGACCGCAATGTATATCTGTACAATACCGACAAGCGTGGTCGTATCGCCGACTTCTTCGTGAAAGCCGACCTCGACGGCAGATATCGCAACGGGCTTTTCAATGTCGATGTAAAGCTTGACTCATCCGAGCCCTTGACGCTCAGTGCCACGCTATATGATGCGGGTGGGCGTAAGGTGTACAGTACGGACAGGAAGGTGGGCGCAAATGAAACCGTGAGCTTCAAGAGCACGCTCACGAAAGTAAACAAGTGGAACTACGACTCTCCTTATTTGTATCGCCTCGTACTCGATCTACGCGACGCTTCCGGTAAAACCGTCGAGGCGACATCGACCAACGTCGGATTCCGCAAGGTAGAAATCAAGAACTCGCAACTTCATGTCAACGGTATCCCCCTAGAGGTGCATGGGGTAAATATGCAAGAACATCACCCCGATAACGGCCATACCATCGATGAAGAGACTATGATAAAGGATATCCGCACAATGAAGCAACACAATATCAACGCTGTACGCACCTCACACTATCCGCAGCCACCGTTGTGGTATGACCTCTGCGACCGCTATGGTCTCCTGCTGGTCGACGAGGCCAATATTGAGGCTCATGGCCTTGGTGTGTATGATATAAGTGATGAAGCCAAGAAAACGCATCCTGGTCATGCTGAGATGTGGCGTGATGCAGTCCTTGACCGCGAAATCAGTCTCGTGGAACGCGATAAAAATCATCCATCGGTAATAATATGGTCACTTGGTAACGAAACATCAAATGGGAAAAACTTCATCGACAGTTACCATTGGATAAAAAAACGAGACAATACACGCCCCGTGCAGTTCGAGCAAGCTGGCGAAGGTGAGAACACAGATATCGTGTGTCCGATGTATCCCCCCTACGAATGGATTGCAGACTATGGCAAACGCGAAGGGGTGACACGCCCTTACATTATGTGTGAGTTCGCCCACGCTATGGGTAACTCCACTGGCAATTTCCAAGATCTTTTCGACCTCATCCGCACATATCCCACGCTTCAGGGCGGATTCATCTGGGATTGGGTTGACCAGGGATTCCGGATGAAGGACGAGAACGGCCGCGAATACTGGAGCTATGGCGGCGACTATGGTGCCACCGGCTACACTCACGACGAAAACTTCTGCATTAATGGCCTAGTAAATCCCGACCGCAAGCCTCACCCCGGTCTGAGCGAGGTCAAGAAAGTGTATCAGGACATCCGTTTCTCCTCCGACAATCCCATATCAGGTGAAGTGACCGTAGAAAACCTCTTTCCATCGCTCTCCACCGAGCCCTACGAATTCTTCTGGGAACTCCTGTGCGACGGCAACGTGGTGACCGAAGGTCGATTCGAACTCAAGGTCGCCGCCAGATCATCGAAAACAATACGACTGCCCCTTCCCCCAATAGACAAAGGAGCCGATTACACTCTGGACATATACGCCTGCGCTAAGAAAGGAGACGAGATAATCCCCACAGGCCATGAAGTGGCCCGCGAGCAGTTCATTCTCGCGCAGAAAGACCTTGGCGCGACTTCTCTTGCAGAGGCCAAGGCCAAGATAATCCACGACTGCGACAACTGGACTGCCGAGGCTGCCGGAGCCTCCATGACATTCGACGCACTCAGCGGAGAGCTTACCGCATATACAATAGATGGAAAGAATCTGCTGTCCGGAGCTATGATGCCATCATTTTGGCGTGCGCCGACCGACAACGATTTCGGGAACAATCTCCATGTGAAATCCAACGCCTGGCGCACGGCTGCGCAAAACCGCCGCCTTGTGTCGTTCGCCAGGGACGGAAATTCCCTTAAAGCCGTCTACCGCCTCCAGGAAGTGCCGTCGGACTACACCGTGGTCTATACCCCTCTCGACGACGGCAGCCTAAGTGTAGCCGTAGCCTGGAAGGCGGACGATGGCGCGTTCACGCCCGAGCTGCCGCGTTTTGGCATGATTATCACAATGCCCAGGAGTTTCAATGACTTTGCTTGGTATGGACGCGGTCCACAGGAGAACTATTCCGACCGCAAGACTTCGGCGTTTCTCGGCCGGTACAGCGGCAAAGTTGCGGATATGCGCTGGAATTATATCCGTCCGCAGGAAACAGGCAACCATACAGATGTGCGTGAAGCGTCTCTGACTGATGCCACAGGCTACGGCATAAAAGTTCTGGGCCTCCAGCCACTCGAAGTTAGCGCTCTTGACATCCTTCCCTCCGCACTTGACCCAGGCCTTATAAAGCATCAGCAGCACAGCAACGACATCTCTCCTTCACTACGCGATGTATATCTCTATGTAGACCTCGCGCAGCGTGGCCTTGGTGGTGACAATAGCTGGTGGGCCCTTCCTTACGAACAATATCGCCTTGTTGGGAAGGAATATAGTTACTCATTCGTCATCAAACCGATAAAACCATGAATCTCTCAGATTAAAAATAACTTAAAGGCTTCCAAAATAAACTGCGCTGCATAAAAGTTTTTCTTATAACTTTTGCGGTGCAGTTTAAATTTTACCCAATTATATACTTGAATGTACCAAATAACCCTACATCCTAAGTCGCTATACATATTTCATAATCAAACTCTCCAATCTGCTTAAGTTCAATCTCGTCATCATAATACAGATTATATAAGCAATGGTACACTTTATCAATCATATACCATTCACTTAATTGGTTACGCATTGTCTTTAGGTTAATTCTGCAATTATTGCAACAATACTGTTTGACAAATGATAACACATCTTGTTTGATTTTATGATTTTCAATCATAGCGCTCTTATTTTAAGATAATTCAAAGAGGCTGGAAATTTCTATGAATTATCGTGGTTCTAAACAAAGATAGACAAAATATCTTTGATAAGCAAATCAAACAAACACGAGGCTGAGTCGTAAAACCTACAACTCAGCCTCAATTTGTCTATACTATGGCAAGTCATAACGGCTTGCCATTTTTGTTTACCAAACAAAGTACATATCCTCAGTCTCTGAATAATCTGAGTCTGTATACTTTGTTGTCAACTTGGTAGGGAGTCCTTTATCATTTATGCTCCAAGTATAATCTTCAAAAAATGACTCTCCATCAAAATATCCTTCTTTCTTAACAGGCAGTGATATTGTAGACTTACCAAGCAATCCCGCATAATAAGAATACTGCATATCATCATCCTCAATTCCAAACATAGTTAATATCATTACTCCTCCATTATTTTTTATCGGAGTGCTACCATAGGATATTTTCATTGTACCAGCAGGAGTCATATTCATGCCAATGATATTCCCTTTTTCATAGATATATTCAACTGTTCCGTTACCTTCACAAGTTTGCACTTTTATCTTTTTCAACTGATTGTCTGAATTGTATTCAAACCAATACTCGTCTACAACCCCGTCATCATAGACACGTTTCCAGTACTTAGAATAACCTAAGTCATTTAGAGTTACATACACTGTACGCTCAAGTTCGGGTTCAGATACATTGATAATAACATCTGCCTCATCAGCACGGCTCATGCAGGGATACTCAAACGTAACTTTTACTGATCCATCAGTCAGTGCAGACACAAGACCATCACTGTTTACAGTAAGGTTCATTCCACCAACTTTCTGTGGGATACCATTGGCGAACACTGTAGCAGGATTTACAGTTCCGTTACCCACCACCCCGCTATCGGGTTCATCTTCTTCATTGCTGCATGACGTAAAATTCATGCAACAGGTAATGCCGATTGTCAACACTACCAAAAACTTTAAGAGTATGTTTGAATTTAAACCAAATTAAACATTAATGGGCATAACAAACCCT
>ERZ778517.484-NODE-484-length-43028-cov-10.075652_pt1 | contig 43028 bp, 21 predicted proteins | sample MGYA00510341_ERZ778517 | MGnify/ENA primary metagenome ERZ778517 (study PRJEB29527, sample SAMN07138964) | mouse gut metagenome | material: feces | host: mouse | place: China:Nanjing | collected 2016-01-25 ...
AGAGTATCTAAGACGGAGTCAAAGATACGAATAAGCGAGCGCAAAAGCAAGCGTGCTTGCTTTTTGCCGAGCGGAAGTATCTTGGGTGAAGAAGAATCGGAGATTCATAATCCGCCGTTCACAATTTCGCGTGCGCGGCGGCTGCGGAGGTGTTTTTGGCCGGAACCGGGAGGTGCGGCCGCGGATGGCGGGACTGAGAAAGTCTTGCGGTCCGAGATGGATTCATCGCTTCGCTCGGAGTGACGGAACAAGCGCTCGGAATGACAAAATGATTTTTTTTCGTTGCCTGGCTGGGGCGGTCGTGCAAAGCGCGAGCCGGGCAACGAGGATAATATATATTGAATGATTGTGCCGGGGCGTCTACTCGAACGACTGCATCTCGATGAGTTTGGCATAGATGCCGCCCTTGGCCATGAGTTCGGCATGGGTGCCTTGCTCGGCGATGCGGCCGTGGTCGACCACGAAGATACGGTCGGCGCTGCGGATCGTCGACAGCCGGTGGGCGATGACGATCGACGTGCGGCCGACCAGCAGTTTGTTCAGCGCCTCCTGCACCAGTTTCTCGCTCTCCGTATCGAGGGCCGAGGTGGCCTCGTCGAGAATCAGAATGTCGGGGTTTTTCAGTACGGCGCGGGCGATCGAGAGGCGCTGGCGCTGTCCGCCCGAGAGCTTCGAACCCCGGTCGCCGATGTTGGTGTCGTAGCCATCGGGCGATTCGCGGATGAAGGCGTCGGCATTGGCGATGCGGGCCGCCTCGACCACTTCCGCATGGGTGGCTCCGGGACGTCCCAGAGCGATGTTGCTTTCGATGGTGTCGTTGAAGAGCACCGTGTCCTGCGACACCACGCTCATGTGGGCGCGCAGACTCTCCTGCCGGTAGTCGCGCAAGGGGATGCCGTCGATCAGTATGTCGCCCGCCGTGGGGTCGTAGAAGCGGGGGATCAGTTCGCTGAGTGTCGATTTGCCGCCGCCCGACGGACCCACCAGAGCCACCGTCTCGCCGCGGCGGATTTCGAGCGACACGCCGTCGATCACCTCGCGGCTGCCGTCGTAGGAGAAGTGGATGTCGCGGAATTCGATCTTCTCCTTCAGCCCCCGGAGCTCCTGCGCTTGGGGCTTGTCCTCGATTTCGCTGCGGGTGTCGATGATCGAGAAGATGCGTTCGCCGGCGGCGATGCCCTGGTTGATGTTGGCGAACTGGTCGATGAACGTGCGCACCGGGCGCGTGATCTGCGAGAACATGGCGATGAAGGCGATGAATCCGCCCGCATTGAGCGACCCGCGGACCACCAGCGCACCGCCGAAGACGAGCATGACGCCCACGGCCGTGATGCCCAGGAATTCGCTCATGGGCGATGCCAGCTGCTGGCGCCGCGCCATCGAAAGGGTGATGCGCGAGAGGTCGGCGTTGATGGCGTAGAACTTGCGCTTGATATAGTCGGTGGCGTTGTAGCTCTTGATGACCTTGATGCCCGAGAGCGATTCGTCGAGCGCCGAGACCAGCTCGCCCATGCGCTGCTGGTTCGTCAGGGCCGGGTGCCGCAGCCGCTTGACGATGCTGCCGATGAGCAGGGCCACGATCGGGAGGTAGAAAAGCGAAAAAAGCGACAGCTCCCACGAGATTCCGACCATCATTATAAGGTAGAAGATGATCAGAAACGGTTCGCGGAACGCCACCTGCAGCGTGTTGGTGATGCAGAACTGCACCACGTTGACGTCCGAGGTGATTTTCGAAATGATGTCGCCCTTGCGCTGGTCGCTGAAGTAGCCCGCGTGCATGTCGATCACGCGCGTGAACATGTCGTTGCGGATGCGCTGCAGGGTTTTGGTGCGCAGCTGCTCGACGGTCCACGACCCCAGATAGCGGAAAAGGTTGCTCAGAAAACTCGACCCCACGGCGATGGCGGCCAGCAGGATCAGCACGTTCTCGATGCGGAACCGGGTGAAAAGGCGGCCGTAGCAGTAGTTGAACAGCGTTTCCAGATAGGCCGAGTCGAGTTCCACGGGCGGCAGCTTCTCAACGACTTCGAACGCATAGTCGGGCTTGAACATCGTGTTCAGGATCGGGATGATCAGCAGAAACGTGCACGAGTTGAAAAGCGCGTAGAGAAGCGAGTAGAAGAAGTAGGGAACGGCATAACGGCCGATGGGCTTGGCGAATCCTAATAGCCGCAGGTATGTTTTGAGCATCCGGGTCGGGGTTTTGTGCGGCGAAGATACGAAAATAAAGTGAAAGGTGAAAAGCGGAAGGTGAAAGGTTCGTTTCTTCGGTCGATCTGTCCGCTTCGGTTCTTTTGCGGATGCGCGCACTGCTTTGCGTACTTCCCGGCTTGGCAGAAACACCCGTTTATCTCCGGCCTTTCACTTTTCACCTTTCACCTTTCACTTTCCGAAGTCGAACGCCACGTCGATGCGGAGTCCCTCGTCGCCCTTTTTGATCCGGATGTTGCCCGGCTGGCTGTTGGGGCCCTGCTGTTCGATGGGTTTGAACGAGCGGATGGCCGGTATGTCCAGCAGCAGCGAGAGGTCGCCCTCGGGGAATGCCGGCATCGTGGCGCCTCCGCCGCCGGCCGGTTCGCGGGGCGTGAACATCCGCAAGAAGATGCCGTCCGAGAGGGCATGCACGCTCCATGGTGCCGGGGTGCCCTCGATGGTGGCCCAGTAGAGTTCGGCGTGGTAGCCCTTGAACTCGGGATATTCCAGCGCGTCGAAGCTTTCGCCCGTGACGGTGTCGTTGTAGGCTTTGTGCCAGATGCCGTGGCGCGTTCCCTCGATGCGGTTCTTCCATACCCGGTAGGGGCCGCGGCCCAGCCAGCGCATGCCCGTGCAGGCGCTTTCCGGATAGGAGAAGGTGAGACCCAGACTATGGACTTCGGGGTCGGTGAAGGCGTCGTCGAAACCGCCGCCGCCCGATGCCCTGTTGAGCAGCAGGGCTTTCATCTCCAGCAGTCCGTCGGGTGTCAGGCGCCAGACGATCGAGTCGACGCCGCCCCGGTAGCGGGCGCAGTAGACGGCTCCGTCGGGTGCGGTGCGTATGCTGCCGCGTTCGGGTTGGCAGATCATCTTCATGCCCACGGCCAGGGGACCGTCGGTCAGCGGTATGAGGCGTCCGTGCGAGCGGATGCTGCGGAGCATGCCCGTGGCGGGATCGAACGTCGCTTCCGTGTCGCGGTTGCGCAGTACCACGGCGTCGGCCGTGCGTATGGCTTCGGGCTGCGATGCGGCCGCCCGGGGCGCTTCGCTCCTTTCGCGTTCGAAATAGGCCCGGGTCCGGCGGATCGGGTAGCTCCACGTGCAGACGCTGCGGCCGTCGGGCCCGAAAGCCTCCAGTTCCAGCAGGTCGCCGTCGCGGAAGCCGGCCGGAAGGTCGAAGCGTGCCGTGCGCGTCTCGCCCGGTGCGGTTTCGGGCAGCCGGACTTCGCCCTCGGCCACGATGCGGCCTGCCGCGGCGCTCCCCCGCAGCGGCGAGGGGCACGTGCGCACGGTGTAGGCCATGCGGCATTGCGACAGATCGGTGAAAAGGTATTCGTTGCGTACGCGGAACGAGCCGTCGAAGCGTTCGGTCACATGGAAAGGCGCGATGCGCACGGGCGACCATTGTGCCCGGATGGCGTGGTAGCTCCCTTCCTTTTCGCGGCGGGGCCCCACCACGCCGTCGGGCGCGTTCGAGCCGTCGGAGTCGAGCATGCCCCCGCGGTCGGTGCGTTTTGGCGCTTCGTCGCAGAAAGCCCAGATGAAACCGCCCGCAAAGTAGGGCGAGGAGAGCCACCGGTCCCAGAAGTCGCGCAGCCCGGCTCCGCCGCCCTGGTCGTACATGGCGTGCATGAACTCGGTGGGCAGGAAGACCTTGTAGCCGTTCGTGAAACGGCCCACGCCGGTGAGGTAGGCCGGGTAGTGGTGGGTGTCGATGCCGTCGAAATCGGCCCACGGGTGGATGACGTGCCGCCGCTGCAGGCGGTCGTGACGGGCGAACAGGGTGTCGATTCGGGTGTTCCAGCCGCCCTCGTTGCCGTTGCTCCACAGCACGATGCAGGGGTGGTTGGCGTCGCGTTCGACCGTCTCGCGCACGAGGCGCCGCCCTGTTTCGGTGTCGTAGGCGTCGTGCCAGCCCGCCAGTTCGTCGATGTAGAGCAGTCCCAGCGAGTCGCACATGTCGAGGAAATGTTCGTCGGGCGGGTAGTGCGAGCGCACGGCGTTCATGTTCATCGAGCGGATCAGTTCGGCGTCCTGCCGGCTCAGCGCGGGGCTCGTCGCCCGGCCGCCGTCGACCGAAAAGGAGTGGCGGTTGATGCCTTTCATCACCAGCTTGCGGCCGTTGAGGTAGATGCCGTCCTGCGGCACGAATTCTACCGTGCGGAATCCCACGCGCGTCTCGCGTTGCTGGATCGTCCGCCCCGCAGGGTCGAGCAGTTCGAGACGCGCCGTGTAGAGGTCGGGGGACTCCGGAGTCCAGGGGCGGATGCCGGCCCATGCGCTTTCCAGCAGGGTTTCGGCGCTCCCGACCGGCATCGTCGCGCTCGTCTCGCCCGCCGTGGTCATGACCGGTTCGTCGTCCGCCAGGTTCCGCAGCGAGAGACGCAGTGCGTGGCCGCCCGTGTCGCCTTCCAGCTCCGCCAGCAGCCGCAGGCGCCCGTCGTGCGAAGCGTCGAGCAGATAATGGCGGATGTGGGTCTGCGGCACGACTTCCAGCCACACGGGGCGGTAGATGCCGCCGTAGAGCCACCAGTCGGCCTTGCGTTCGGCCGCATTGACGCTCTTGTTGGCCGAGTGCTTGGCGACCCGCACCTCCAGCAGGTTGCGGCGCCCGGGCCGCAGCAGGTCGGTGATGTCGTAGCCGAAGCGGTAGAATCCGCCCCGGTGGACGTCGCCCGCCCGGCGGCCGTTGACCAAGACTTCGGTGTCGGTCATCACGCCGTCGAAGACGAGTTTCACCCGTTGTCCGCGCCATGCCGCCGGAACGTCGAACTTCCGCCGGTAGATGCCTTCTTCGGCGCTGGGTTGGGCTCCCTTGACCGTATACCAGCGGCCGTAGGTGTAGTCGCCGAAGCCTTGCAGCTCCCAGTTGCAGGGCACGCCGATCGGGCGCCACGCGCCGCTGTTCTGCCCCGCCGAGCAGCGGAACTCCCAGGTCACGGGGTCGTCGGCGCCGCAGCCCGAAAGGTAGATGCGTTCGGAATGGGGCGCCTGCGCGGCGGCGGGGCCGCAGGCGAGCAGCAGCAAAAGAAGAAGCCGGCGTATCATGTCGTTATTGCAGTTTATAGACCTCCGATCCGGCCAGCAGGAAACAGCCCAGGCCGAAATCCTCGAAGTCGGGCATCGAATCGTAGCGCACGGGCTGTCCGTCCTTGGGTTCCTTGCCCGTGCCCTGCACGTAGCCGATGAATCCGTTAGGGTGGAGTGCCTCCTCCGTCATGGCGTTCCAGGCCTTGACCACGACGGGCAGGTACTCCTTGCCGTCGAGCAGGCCGTTGTTGATGCCCCACGCCATGGCATAGACGAAGAGCGCCGTGCCGGTGGTCTCCTTGCCGCCGAAGTTCGATTCGTCGTGCAGGCTCACGTTCCAGAAGCCGTCTTCGCGCTGGCAGGCTTTCAGCGCCTTGCACATGGCCTTGAGGTCGGCAATGTAGGTGGCGCGGTGCGCCTCGTCGGCCGGCAGGTCCTGCAACACGCGCACCAGCGCCGCTGCTACCCAGCCGTTGCCGCGCGACCAGTAGCAGTTGCGGCCGTTGGGTTCCTTGTAGGGCGGCACGAAGTCCTTGTCGCGCCACCAGAGTCCCTCCTTGGCGTTGTAGAGTCCTCCGGCCAGCGTGTTGCGGCTCCAGGCGTACATCTCCCACGCTTTGTCGAAGTAGCGCCGGTCGTTCTTCACGCGGCCCAGCTTCGTCAGCACGGGCATGCCCATCTGGATGGCGTCGATCCATGTCCAGTCGTCCACCTGCGGGGTGTTGACCAGCCGGTTCATCGACGCGAGGGTCTTGGTCAGCATGTGCGGCTCGGGGCAGAGTTCGTAGAGGTCGATGTAGGTCTGCGAGCAGCAGTAGTTGTCGGCGTTGCGCGTGGGGGTGTCGTCCTTGCGCATGCCCCACTTGTGGAAGTCGGCCCACTGCCGCGCGTAGTCGTAGTAGCGGTTGTCGGGGTGGATGGCGTAGAGGGCCATGAGTCCTTCGTAGTAGACGGCGCGGGTCCAGATGTTCGATTCGTAGACCTTCTTGCGCGAGTAGTAGGGCATGACGGCCGTCGGGTCGGCATATTTGCGCATGAAGTAGTCGTTGGCGCGCACCAGGGCGGCGAGGGTCTGCTTGCGGGCGGGGAGTTCCTGGGCCCGGGCTGCCGGCAGCATGGCCGCGAAGAGCAGCAGAGCGAGTAGTTTTTTCATGTTATCGGATGTTTTTCGTCGTTACGGGTATGAGTTTCACGGCCGAGCCGAGCCCCGAGGGCTCCGACGGCCAGGCCGAGGTGTCGAGCGGGCCGTTCTGCGCGCTCACGATGTTGGCGTCCTTGAATTTGCGCCACTCCACGCCGCGGCGGTCGTAGGCGGCGATGAGGTTGGCCGGGAGGTTCGTTACGTCGATTTCGATGCGGTTTTCGCCTGCCCGCAGCCATCTCCCCACTTCCAGCCGGAACGGCACCGACCAGGCGATGCCCGCTTCGTGGCCGTTGACGCGTACGCGAGCCGATTCGCAGACGGCACCCAGGTCGAGCACCCAGCTGTCGGCCGCTGTCGGGTCAGCCACGTCGAACAGGGCCGTGTAGCGGCCCGTGCCGCAGAGGTCGGCCAGCTCGGGCGCCAGATCGTTCCACGTGCGCGGTCCGTCGAGCCGGAACGTTTCAGCCACGGCAGGTTCCGAATCGGGGAAAGAGAGCTGCCAGCCGTGGCCTTCGATCGCCGGACCGGCTGCACCGGCATAGCGCCAGGCCGGCGTGTCGGCCGCAGCGTCGGTGCGGGTCTCCAGCAGGAGCGACTGCCCCGGTTCGAGTTGGAGGTAGATTTCCGTCGTGCCGCGACCGGTGGGGCGCGATGACGCCGTGCCGCGCCGGCCCGTCAGCGGGTCGGTGAGGATGACTTGACCGGCGGCAGTGCCGATCTCGTGCCAGCCGTCGAGGGCCGGAGCACCGGTCAGCCAAAGAAAGTAGCATTTGCCGCCCGCTTCGCCGTTGCGCCGGACCAGCTGACAGCCGGCCGCCTTGAGCGGTTCGTTTGCGGCGCCGGTCGCTGCAAGCAGTTCCGGCAGGTCGCTGCCCGTGAGCAGGCGGCCCCGGCCGAAGCGGTGTTCGGCCAGCGCGCCGAAGTCGGCGGCGGGCAGTTGGCGCGTCAGCTTGCGGAGCGCCTTGCGGCGGCTCTCCAGGCGGGCGAGGCCGGCCACGTCTTCCGGATAACGTTCCAGAAAGACCACCGTGGCGCCTTGCCGGGCCAGCCGCAGCACCTTGGCCAGCGTTTCGTGCGGAATCAGCCTGCATGCGGGCAGCACGAGCGCCTTGTAGCGGGTGCCGGCCTCGGTGACGAGCGTCCCCGTTTCGACCCGCAGCCGTTGTATGTAGCGGTCGGAAACATAGTCGGCGTCGTAGCCGCCGCGCACGATGGCGTTCATCGTGCGTTTGAGTCCCGGCATGGTGCGGTCCATCTTGTGGATGTCGAAGAGCAGCAGGTTCTTGCCGCGCTGGGCATTGCCGATGTCGTCCATCGGGATGTAGAGCAGCACATCGTTGTCGGGCGTGCCGGCCTGCAGGAACTTCTGGCAGCGGGCTACGTAGTCGAGCATTCCCTCGGCGTCGCGCCACAGCGTGGCCGTGGGCGAGAGGTTGATCGAGGCGTAGAAAAGCCAGCCCGGGAAGGGGGTGTCGGCGGGCGAGTAGGGAGCGCCGTGGAAGTAGACATGGTTGACGCCCGAAGCCAGGATCTGGTCGATCTCGGGCTTGCAGCGCGCCAGCGAGGTGCGGAAATGCTCGGTGAGCCACGTCAGTGTCTCGCACGAGGTGAGCCGCTTGCCCGTGACGTGGGCGGCCGACGAAGCGAACTTCAGCACGGCCGGGTCGGCGTCGCTCCTCTTGGCTGCGGGGTCGGGCCGCAATTCCGGAATGTCGAACTCCGTGCGGCCGAACGACTCGCATTCGGGGATGTCGACCGCGGCGTAGAAGTCGAAGATGTTGCCCGGCGAGCCGTGGGCCTGGTTGCGGATGCGCACGCCGCGGGCATGGGCCCATGCGGTCCACGTCTCGGTGAAGTTGTGCAGCAGCATGTCGGCCAGCGTCTGCCGGTAGTCGTGCACCACGCGGGCCGAGCGTTCGTCGGCGCCTGCCGCGGCGAATTCGGGCAGGAAGTCCTGCAGCCGGTAGCCGTGGTCGCGCTCGAACTGCTCCAACAGGGTCGTGTCCCAGCTTGAGCCGTAGACCTCGAACGAATCGTTGAAGAACGTGTCGGGCCACGGCGCTCCTGTGTCTTCGAAGGCTTCGTCGAAGCGGGCCAGGTAGTGTTCGACGGCCGCACGGTTGTAGTGGTTGAGCACCAGCCCTTCGCCGCCGGGCGCCGCCCGCTTGACTTTCTGGAACGTACGGCCTGCCCATAAGGCGTAGAGGGTCCATTCGCCCTCCGGAGCTTGCCAGTCGAGGCTTCCGTCGCTCCCGACGCAGGGCAGCAGGTCGATGCGCCGGTCGCCGCTGACGGCTTGCAGGGCTTGCAGCTGCGCCACGGGGCGCTGTTTCTCTTCGCCCGGCAGCAGGGGGCCGTCGAGCCGTCCGCCGGCGGACAGCCGGCGTGTTTCGAGGATGTATTTCTGTGCGCTGTGCGCCGTGGTCACCCACGGACCGCCGAAGGGCCAGCCCGTGCCGTTGTTTAGGTCGACCTGCAGGCCCAGCTCGGCAGCCCGGGCCACGGTGTGCTTGTAGGCCTCCATCCAGGCGGGCGAGAGGTACGCAAGGTCGTTGGCTTCGTTGCCGCGCACGCCGTAGATGGGCGTGATTTCCATGCCGCCGATCCCCTTGCGGGCGAATTCGGCGAGGTTGCGGTCGAGTCCTTCGGCGTCCACCGCGCTGCCGAGCCACCACCAGCGTACGTAGGGCTTGTGTTCGGGGCGGGCCGGAGGGGTCGCGACGGCCGTGGCGGCCGCAAGGAGAGCGAGTGTCAGAAGCAGTCTTCGCATGGTCTATTCGCTTTGCAGGGTCACGGCCATCAGACCGATCACCACATCGTTGGACAAAGTTTCGAGGCGCAGCCGGCGCAGTTCTTTCGCGGGGTCGAGGCGCAGGTCGGCCAACGTTGCGGCACCGCCGTCGATCTGCCGTCCGTAGACTCCTTCGATGCCCAGTTCGTCGCCTAAGCGGCGGCTGACGCGTCCCGACCCGAGGTGGAGCCGGTAGGGCGGCAGCACTCCTTCGGGCAGCGCGAAAGCACCCTCGTCGAAGTAGAAATCCTGCTCGATGGGGGCCCAGTTGAGCGGATTGACCAGTTCGAGCCGCTGTTCGGTGCCGTCGGCATATTCGACGGTGACAAGGCCGTTGGCGATGTCGTACTGCATGTGGTTGGTCGAGCCGGCCAGCAGCAGGTAGGCGTGCGACGCCCGCCCTTCGAGGGGCACCGCTGCGGTCGTGGGGTAGTTGTCCCACAGCGAGGTGTAGAGGATGTTGGGACCCTCGGCCGGCGTGCGGAACGGAATGCCGAGCGAGGTGTCGATCGCTTCTCGTTCGCCCGCCAGCGCCCGCAGGCCGCTGTCGTCGATTTCGGCCGTCTGTTGGGGGTGGCACCATTCGCCGATACCCTGTACGGGGATCTGCAGCGTCGTGCAGTCGGGGCGCGGCGAGAGGTAGCGGTTGCGGAAGATGTCGGTCACCGAGGCGTTGAACGGCACTTCGACCGTGCGGCACGCTTCGCTGCGGATGTCGTCGAAGCCGTTGTCGGGCGTCGGTGCGGCTGCTTCTTCGCGATATTTCGGCTGCCACCAGACGACGTTGGCCTGCTCCATGCGCTCGAAGTCGACGGGACCCACTGAGCGGGTTGCGCGGATGCTCGTTTCCATGCGGTGTTTCCGGGCCGGCAACCATGCGATCTCGATTTCGAGGTTCGGGGCGTCGCCCGCGTCGATGCGGATGCGGGGCCGCCCGATCGAGTTCTCCACGGACTGCCAGGCGGTGCGGCGGCCGTTGATCGTCACTTGTTTTACGCCATTGACGGAAGCCGGAACCACCAGTTCGATCCGCGTGCCGGCGGGGAACCTGTTCTCCACCGAGTAACGCACGCCGTGTGCGTTGCGGTGCATCGAATAGCTCAGGTCGGCCATCTCGACGGAGACTTCGTCCCACTCGGCGGGGAAGCCGGGGCGCAGCTCCACGCGGCCGCCGAACAAGTCGGGCCGGATGCCGTAGAGACCCTCGACCAGCGCTCTCGACCACACGCCCACCGGGTCGCCGAAATCGCGGTAGCATTCGCCGCGCGCCGCGTCGTAGTGGCTGATCTGCCCGAAGTTGAGGGGCGAGGCGCCCAGATACATGTTGTCGAGCGCCACGCTTTTCATCAGGCGGAACGCCTCCTCGGGCCGGTCGGCCTGCCAGTAGGCCAAGGCCGTGTGCATCATCTCTGCGATGGCCACGTTGTTGATGCTCCACGAATAGGGTTTCCAGTTCGTGGTCGAGATGACGGCATAGCCCTCTTCGAGGTCGGGCGAAACTACCGGGATGCGGGGAATCCGCCGCTCGACGTACTCGGTCGCCGTCCATGCTTCGAACGGATCGGCCGTCTCGGAGTCGATTGCGTGGTAGACGGTCCACACCGCGGCGTTCTCGTGCAGGCGGCGGTGCCCCATCTTGTCGCGGTATTCGGCCCAGTGGCCTTTGTCGGGCAGCCACAGCTCGCGGCGCAGGGCTTCGAGGATGGCGTCGGCCTCATCGCGGTAGGGCGCAGGGTCGAGACCGATCGCTTCGGCGATGCGGGCCGCCTGGCGGTTGGCGTAGTAGTTATAGGCTGTCGAATGGGTCACCGCGCCGCCCGTGTAGTAGAGTGCGTCGCTCGCCCAGATGCAGCAGTAGGCGTCGTAGAGGTGGTCGTCGTCGGGGTCGAAGTTGCGCTTCTCCCACTTCAGATGGCGGTCGATGACCGGGAATATCCGTCGTGCGTAGTCGCGGTCGCCGGTCCATGCCAGGTGGCGCAGCAGTTCGTCGATGTAGCACAGATTCATGTCGTAGTGCGACATCTCCTCTTTCTTGCCCGGGCGGCGGGCGATGTAGCCGTCGCTGTACATCGGTGTGCCCCAGCGTTTTTCAGCGCGGGCGAGGTTGAGCGTCGAATCCTGCCGCGGATGCGCGTAGAGGGGCGGCGTGCCGGTCGCCTGGTTGGCTGCATAGGTGTCGAAGTGCCTGCGGGCCCGTTCGTGCCAGCCCAGGGCGTCGCCCACGTAGGCGCCGCGCCAGCCGCTGTAGGGCGCCCGCCAGCCCACGGCGCCGTGCAGCCACACTTCGCCGCTCCACAGTCCGTCGGCCGCCAGCGCCAGCGCTTCGCCGATGGGCGTGATGTAGGGGTCGGGCGTGCGGATCGTCAGCGCTCCGGCCAGTTCTGCCCGTTGGGATTCCGCCTCGGCGAACCGCGCGGCCAGTGCCTCGGGGCAGAGGTCGGCGCGCGTCGTTGCGGGGTAAACGGCCATGTAGCGCGTCTCGCCCGGCGCAAGGGTCAGCGACGCCTGCAAGGCCGGATGTTCCGTGATGACGATTTCGTCGGTCGGCAGCGTGAGCCGCAGCACGGCGCGCTGCTTGCGTCCGTATTCCACTTCGGCGGTGCTGCCGTCGACGGTGTAGACGTTGCCCGTGCAGTAGGCGGGCTTGAAGTCGAAGCAGTCGGGTTTGTCCACGCCCAGGTCGCCTTCGCGGTAGAACTTCACGTCGGCCGCGCCGCCGTAGCGCAGAGCTGCATGCACGGCTTCGTCACTCGTGTTGGTCAGGCGCCACAGCGCCGCATCTTCCGAGCGCAGCACCTGGGCCTCGATTTCTACCCGCTCATCGAGCCGGTAGATCATCCGCCCGGCTTCGTAGCGCGCCGTGCAGTGCTCATGCGGAATGTCGATCCGGAGATTGCCGCCCATGCGGGGCAGGTAGAGTCCGAATTCGGGCATGTCGCTGCACTCCAGACGGAATCCCGTGTGGGCGCCGTAGAGCGCCCGGTTGAAGCGCGCCGTGCCGTCGGTCGTCTCGGCGCCGTTGCCCGCAGGGCGGTAGTGCAGCGGCCGCGGGGTGGCCGCTGCGGTGTTCCAGGTGTAGTCTTCGTTCAGACGCGCAGGCTTCGTGCTCTGCGCCGCGGCGGACACCGTACCCGTGAGCAGGGCCGCGATAAGCAGGGTGGTTCGCATGGTCGGGCGCGGATCAGGGCATGGGTTTCAGACCTTCCCAGCGCACGTCCCACGTGCCGTCCTTGGGGAAGCCGGGATTCTCCGTTTCGCAGCCGTCCCAGCCGGCGCACATCAGTGCGACGGCCGTCAGCAGACCGCCGTTGCCGGGCAGGTAGCAGCGCAGACGGGCGTCCTGGTAGTTGTGTCCGTTGACAAGGTAAGTGTTGGTGCGCTTGTCCATGAGCAGGGCGTCGACCGCCTTTTCGGGTTCGCCCAGGCGCACGGCGTTCATGGCCGTCATGGGGTAGTCCCAGCCCCAGGTGCGTCCCCAGTTCCAGTTGGCGTAGATCCAGTCGAAGGTGTCGTGCATGATGTCTTCGCGCACGAGGGGCGATTTGGGCAGGATGCCCAGCGCGCCCAGCACGGCCATGTGGTCCGACGTGAAGCGGATGTCCTTGTAGGTGTCTTCCGCCGTTTCGGCCGCAAGGTAGAGCCCGTCCTTGGCTGCCAGGGGCGAAAGTTTGTCGATCATCTCGTCCCATTGCAGGTTGCGCCCTTCGCCCATGCGCTCGCGCCATTTCTGCGCCGTCGTCAGTGCGAAATGCCAGTAGGAGAGTTCGAAGGGCGGGTTGATAGTCTCGGAGGCCCGCAGGGTCTCCTGCGCCGGGATGGCGCCGCGCAGGACGTAGCGGTTGCCCATGCCGTCGTATTCGGCGAACGATACCATGAATTCGGCCGTTTTCTGCACCAGATCGTAGTAGGTTTTCAGCGTCTCCTCCGTCGGATTCGCGCGGTAGACCAGCTCGGCCAGGTAGATGTAGTGGGGCTGTTGCCAGATGAGGAACGAACCCACCTTCGAGGGCGCCTCGATGCCCGACGGATCGGTCATTTTCATCCAGCGGATGCCCTCGAAACCCTGCCGGCGGGCGATTTCGCGCGCCACGGGCTCCACCGAGGGGTACCAGGCGAGCGTCTTGGCCAGCAGCTCCTCGCGGCCCCACAGCGCGAACTGCGCCTGGTGCCACCAGATCATTTCGAGGTGGAATTTGCCGAACCACGAGTTGTAGGTGAGTCCCGTCTCCTGCGGCGGGCAGCTGCCGGCGCACTGGATGCCTAACAGATACTGCGACAGCACCGTGCGGCGCTCCAGTTCGGCGGCCCGAGGGTCGGTGCAGCGGCTGAAATCGACGGCGCCGCCTTCGGTCCAGTAGCTGCGCCAGCGGTCGGCCGCGGCGGCTATGCTGGTTTCGGTGTCGGGCTGCGCTTCGGTAGGCATGGCGTCGTAGAATCCGGCGCGCAGTTTGTAGCGGTCGGCCGTCGGGGTGAGCACGAAGCGGTTGCGGCCCGTCTGTGCCAGTTCGGCACCCTCGAAGTCGAGCACGACGTAGTAGGTCGTGGCGTCCAGCGTGCGCCGGATCAGCGCATGGCCTACACGCTGCTCCACGAGCTCCGAACGGTGCGCTTCGTCGCGCGACCAGTCGCACGCGTCGTCGCAGTGGCCGCCCGTGGGGTAGGGGAAGCGCACGACCACGGGCAGGGCAGCCGTCGTGCGGATGTCGGCGGCGATCATGTCCTTTTCGGGATGGCAGACCGTGGTGACGTCGACTTCCTTGCCGTCGACAACGAAGTGCGAGTCGATGCGGCCCTGCCACAGATCGAGCTGCTGGCGGATGCCCTCAAGCTGTTCGGGTTCGATGCCGTCGAACCCGATGATGCCCAGGTGGAGACGATGGGGGTTGACGCGGTACCAGTCGGCGGCCTGCTTCGGGCGGCCCGCCTCGTTGAACTGCACCGAGTAGGGTTCCGTGCGGCCGCGGCCGAAGTCGTAGTCGCGCATCGTTTCGTTGTGGGTGTAGCTTTCCGGGTTGGCGAAGCTGTGCCAGCCCCACTGGCTCTGGGTGCCCAGGGGCACTCCCTTGCTGTAACGCTCGGGAAAGGTCTGGAGGCCCGTGGCGTCGACCGTGAAGGCGAATTCGCCGTTGCCCACCGAGAGCGACGCCAGCGAATCGATGCTTGCCACCGCGGGGTTGTTGCGCATCACCAGCGCCAGGCGGTCGATGGGTTCCTGCCGGGAACATCCGCCGGCCGTCCACAAGGCGGCTGCAGCACTCAAAACAATCCAAAATCTATACATGGGTTCCTGTTGTTTTTTATCGGAAAACATGGCCTGCGATCGGCCGTGGCGACCTCGGATGCGAAGTCGGCGCCGGCTTTTCCGGAGCCATACAAATATAGTCGTTTTTTTCGGAGAAGAACCGTTCGTCCGGCCGAAAAAACGAGCAGATAATAGGAAGATGGTCCGCGCTGCAGCACGGAACCATCTTCTGAAAACAAACCTGTAATTCGGGGAGATGCTATCTTTCCCTCACGCAACGTACGCAATAGCTATTGGCCGGACGGTTGCCTTTGCCCATCACCGTCGGGTTGTCGCCCTTAACGATGGCGTAGGCTGCCTGTCCTGCTGCCTTGAGCGGGCAGCTCTTCAATACGGAGCCGTCCTTGCCGACGTCGGCCAAAGATGCGGCGCCGTTGTAGAGACCCGAATAGGGATAGAGCACCGGGTTGCCGTTGATGGTGGTCTGCAATCCTCTGCCGGTGACGTTGCCCGAGCCGGGGAATACCGAAGTCTGCTTGTCGCTCTGAACCCAGACATCGTTGGGAGCGACCATGTAGCCCTCGGGGCAGGGGTCGTAAATGCTTTTCTTGATGGTCGACGGATCGGGATTGTCGAAACCGGTCGGGTTGCCCCACAGCGCGTCGTTGGCCACCGAAATCCATCGGCCGGGGCTCTTCGACGAGTAGTTGATGAGCGAGGTCGGGTGGGCCGTTGCGTAGGCTACGGTGCCTTTGTCCGCGCTGCTCTTGACGGCAGGCTCGACCTCGGCCGTGCCGGTCTCGTTGTAGAGGGTGATGCGCTTGGTGGCTCCGGCCGTAGCGCCGGCAGGCATCGGGTCCTTGCGGCCCCACTGGTAGAGGAGGCTGATGGTCTTGTAGAAATCGTCGTTGAGGTCGACCGACACGGCGCCGAGGTTGCGGTCCATGACGGTGTAGCCGTTGCCGTAGTCGTGGTCGGCGATGTCGGTCACCCAGATGTGGAACGACCACAGGATGTTGCCCTTGGCGTCGCGGATGGCGACCAGCGCATTGCCCTTTTCGCCCGAGAGCTTGGCCTTGAGCGACTTTTTGCCGTTGGTGAGCTGCAGGTTGGTGATGAAGTTCGTGGCGACGTCGTTCCACAGCACCTCGGCCTTGGATGCGAGCGGCTGGGCAGCCTCGTCGGCGGGCGGCAGAAGGTTGCCGTCCACGCCCCTTGTGTAGGCGTAGGTCTGCGACTCGGAAGTGTGCGGCGCGCAGTCGAACTCGACCTCGGTGCTGCCGGGCGCTACGACGATGCAGTTGGCCGAACCGTAGTAGGGGGTCAGGATCTTCCACTGCGGCTCGACGGTGACGGCCAGCGCCTTGCCGCGCTCGATGTACTGTCCCTGCACTTTCACGGGAAGGGTCTGCGTGACTTTGTCGTTTACGAGCTTCACGGTCAGATCTTCGAGAAAACGCATGGGCGGCATGGCGCAGTAGACTTCGGCGCCGTTGAGGATGTTGATCGTGCCGTTGACCGTCAGTTTCTGCGTGGCGTTGCCCAAGATGTAGGTTTCGTCCGTAGCGGCGTCGACCTGCAGATCGCTGGTCAGCACATAGGACTTGCAGGTGATCTCCACTCTGGAAATCTCCTTGAAAGCCTCCTCGCCCGAGGGCGGGATGACGATCTTCAGGGCACCCACGGCCGGCTTGAAGACGATATGCTCCAGTCCGGCGTTGTCGGTGAGCGCGTAGAGCGGGCAGGCTGCTTTGGAGAGACCGCCCTCACGGTAGGTCTGCGTGGAGGGAATGTTGAAACCCACCTTCGTGCCGTCCAACGACACGGCTTCCTGCGTGTGCACCACATATTGCGCTGCGCCGGGGATGTTGTGGAATCCGGCTTCGCCGGTGGTGGGCAGGATGGGGCAACGGTAGCCGTTGACGTAGAGGTCTTCGCCCGCCACAGGAAGTTCGGGATTCAGTTCGCACTCGACCACCTCCCCGACGGTCATGGTCGTGGGTTTGGTGACGTATTCGATGTTCGTCTTTTCGCATCCCGCAAGGCCAGCGAGAGCCAACGCCGCGGCGGTGCACGAAATTATCTGTTTTTTCATCGTTTTCTAAGCATTAGTTGTTGGCAATCTTGGCTTCCAGCTCGAAGAAGTAGTTCTCGACGTTGGAGTAGCCGTTCGAAGCGAGCTTGGCGGCGTCGGACGGGTCGTTCTTGTCCAGACCGTGGGCATCCTCCCACTCGTCGGGCATGCCGTCGCCGTCGGTGTCGAGGGCGGGAGCGACCGTTACGGGCGTAGCGAAGTCGTTCATCCATGCGTCGAAGACGCTCGTGCCGTCGTCATAGCGGTACTGGGGCGCCTTGCGCTGGTCGCGCAGGATGGTGCCTTTCGTGCCCAGCGACTTCAGCTCGTCGAGCATGAAGGCATCCACGCGGTCGCGGGCGGGCAACGTAGGACCTACGTTTTCGACGATCCACTCGTAGGCCTCGGCGGCCGTCATCATCTCCGGCAGAGCGGGATGCAGACGTGCGGGAGCCGACAGGAAAACGGGCTGAGCCGAGCAGTACTGACCCCAGTTCTCCTGCGTGAGCTCGATACCGTTGAGCTGGCCGTCGAGATTGTCGTCGTAGAAGTTGCCCACGCAGTAGGTGTCGAAATCGCCGTCGCCGTCGCCGCCGATGAACGGAGGCGTGGGCATCACCTGGCGCAGGATCTCATAGTATTTGCCCGGGGTCGTTTCGCTCGCAATGTCGGGATTCTGCAGCATGGCTTCCCAGTCGTTGGGCCATTTGGCCTTGATGTCGTCGATGCCGAAGTTCTCCCACGTCCAGGCCGGACCCTTGATGAAGTAGTTGTTTTCGATCTGCGTGTCGGAGTGGCCCGCCGAGTCGCCGCCCATGTTGTAGGCGGCGCCGTTGCCCCAGTTGTAGACGACGTTGTTGACATACTGGTTCAGACCCTTGATCTTGAAATTGCGGGTCTTGTTGTCGATCAGCAGATTGCGGTAGATGGTCACACCCTCCTTGTCGCCGGTCTGAATCAGACCGCCGCACGAGTGGTTCATGCAGCCCTGGCCGATGATGCAGTTCTGGATGGTGATGTTCTGCGGACGCGTGCCCTTGTTGTCGGCATTGATCGAGAAGCACTCGTCGGTGCCCCACGTGAAGGAGCAATGGTCGTAGATCACATCCTTGCCGCTGGCCAGGCCCGCAGCGTCCATGTTGTCCTTGCTGTCGACCTGACGGCCGCAGCGCACGCGCATGTAGCGCACGATGACGTTCGAAGCGCCCAACGAAGAAACGCGGCCGTTGTAGATCACGATGCCCGGAGCGGGTGCGGTCTGGAACAGCAGGGTCTGGTTGCTCTTCAGCACGAGCGTTCCCTTGTTCAGGTCGATGCGGCCGGCGACGTCGAAGACGATGATGCGGCCCGACTTGCTGACGGCATCTGAGATGGAGCCTTCGCCCGTCAGATCGGTCGTGGTGACGTGGAAGACCTCGCCGCCGCGGCCGCCCGTGGCGAACCGTCCGAAACCTACGGCACCGGGGAACGCCAGCGCCTCGCCGTAGTCGGGGAACTGCCCTTCGGGTTCGACGACCCGGATTTCGGTCTTATCGTCGCCGCACCCTCCCCCTAAGGCGACGGTGAACAGCGCGCAGATGATATATGCAATATAACGTTTCATGGTTCTAAACTCGATTATTCGTTTGTGGTTTTAATGGGGAGCCTTCCGCGGAAGGCTCCCGCACATGCTTGACGGCGTCTTACTGGAGATAGCCGGGGTGCTGGCTCAGGTTGGGGTTGTCTACGCGGGGATGCCCTGCCGACGCATCGGCCAGCGGCAGCAGCTCGCAGCAGTTCTCCTTGAAACCGTAGTAGATGCCGTCCGAATTGTCATCGGTGTAGATCCACACGGGGTACTTGTCCTTGTTGAACTTCTTGCCGGTCGGAGACTCGGCGATGTTGACGCCCACGTGCACCTTGTTGGTGGTGAAGCCTACGGCCTTGCGGCAGTTGTTGTTGAAGTCGGAAACCATGCCCTCGAACATGTTGCAGGCATACCACTTCTCCCGATCGTCCCACGTGTAGCCGTGTGCTTCGACGATGGGCTTCAGAGCAGCCTGGTAGGCAACTTTGCCATCCTCGGTGAGAACGGGTGCAGCCGACACGACAGCTACTTCGGCAGGATCGGTGATGTCGATGTGGTCGATGGCCAGCACCGAGTTGTCGGCCCACTTCTGGGGATCGGCCGTCAACTTGTAGAGGCGGTAGGTCGGCGTGTTGGAATAGTCGCCTTCCTGGGCCGAGAGCTGACGCATGGCGGTCTGGGTGGCGATCACCTGCTTGGTGAGCTGACCCATGCGGATGAGGTCGGTGCGCAGCCACAATTCGCCGGCGAACTCCCATTTGCGCTCCTGGGCGAGGGCTTCGGTGAACTCCTCCATGTCGGTGGGGATGGGCATGTCGCCGATGTCGGCGCGGGTGCGCACCTGCTTGAGCGCATCAATGGCGGCGGCGGTGGGGCCGTTGTTCAGGAAGTTCTGCGCCTCAGCGTAACCCAGCAGCACATCGGCATAACGCAGGATGGGAATGTCCATGTTCATTTCCTTGGCGGCCGAGACCGACTGCGCACGCCACTGCTGGCGGAACTTGCCCAGCGTGATGCACGAATAGGTCGTGCCGACCAGCACCACGTCTTCGAGGTTCTTGCCGGTCATGGAGTAGCTGCTGTAGGGCGTGCAGGTGACGTCGCGGCGCTGGTCCTTCTCGTCGAACGAGAGGTAGTAGGACGGCAGTACGATCTGCATGGCCTTCTCCGTACCGTAGATGCCGTAACGGCAGCCCGGGTGGGCGTAGCGGTTGAAATCGGAGTTGGTGTTCTTGCCGTAGCAGGCCTGCTGCCACAGCATTTCGAGGTTCGACGTGGTGAACGAACGGCTGTCGTAGCTGTACCACAGGTTCTGGTAGGCGGTCATCTTGCCCGACGGCTGCACCAGGCCGTTGCCGGCCATACCCATGACTTTCTCGCAGGCATCGCTGGCGATCTGATAGAGTTCGCGCACGCGGGTCTCATCGCTGCGACGCGCAACCTTCATGGTGGAGGGATCGAGCGTCTGCAGGTCCCAGCGCAGCGAATAACCGGCGGCGTAGAGCGCGATACGGCCCAGCAGGGCATAGGCGCCGTCGCGGGTCAGACGCTGTACCGATCCTCCGTAGGCGTTCTCGGCCTTGGTGGGCAGGTAGTCGATCGAACCCTGCATGTCGGCGATGATACGGTCGTAGATCTCGTCGCGCGACGTGCGATGGGGGAAGAAGGTCTCTTCGGCCTTGGGGTCCATCGACTCCATGGGCCGCCATACGGCAGGCATGTCGCCGTAGATGCGGATCAGGTTGTAGTACATGAACGCGCGGATGCAGTAGCACTCGGCCAGCAGGGCGTTGCGCTTGTCGCTTTCGGGCATGTTCGAGAGACGGTCGATGCCGATGTTGGTGGCCTCGATGATGCGGTAGGACTCCTTGTAGCTGGTGGTGAGGGTGTAGGGCGACTTCGAATCGTAGTAGAAGTTGCTCAGCGCGTTCTTCGAACCGCCGGCGGAATCCTCCGAAGCGTGGATCACGCTGTCTCCCGAGCCGAGCTGATAGTACATCTCCTTGGAAATCATGCCGCGGTAGCAACCTTCGACATACATTTCGGCCGTCTCCTCGCTGGAGAAGATCTTCTCCGTGTTGGTCTCGTTGTAAGGCGGCATCTCCAACCAATCCGCGCAAGAGGTCAAGCCTGTCGTTGCGAGGGCCAGGGCGGAAAATATGATGAATGCTTTTTTCATAATGCTTGATGTGAACTTTGATTAGAACGTCAGATTAAGACCTACAACATAGCTTCTTGCACGCGGATAGGTCGAACTGTCGTAGCCCGGTTTGATGACCACGTTGTCGTTGGATTCGGCGGCCGGAATTTCGGGGTCGATGCCCGAGTAGCCGGTGATGGTGGCCAGGTTGTTGACCGTGAAGTAGAGACGGGCCTTGTTGATGCGCACCTTCTGCATCCACGAACGGGGGAACGTGTAACCCACCGTCATCTGAGCGATGCGCAGGTAGGAACCGTCCTCGACGAAGTAGGACGACGGGTAGGTGATCTTGTCGCGGTTGGCTGCCGAGAGGCTCCACGTGCGGCCGCGCTCGTCGGGATTCAGCTCGCGCAGGCGCTCCAGCGACGAGGCGCGGTCGCCGGTCACAGGATCGATCAGGCGGTAGAAATTGCTGCCCATCTCGGTCAGCGGAGTCTCGAACGATGCGTAGGGCGACATGCCGTGCTTGGTGGCATTGTAGATGTCGTTGCCGATCGAGAACTTCATGAATACCGAGAGGTCGACGCCGTAGAAGGTGAACGTGTTGTTGAAACCGCCGACGCACAGCGGCGCGCCGTTGCCGATCTTGGTCATGTCGCCGCGCGAGAAGACGGGGTTGCCGTTCTCGTCGTAGGTGTCGGCGGCGAACTTCATGTCGCCGGGCTGCACGGTGCCCGTTGCGGGGCGGACCACGCCGTCGCGGACGATCAGCGTGCCGTTGGCCAGCTCGATGAAGTCGTCGGTGGTGTAGATGCCGTCGTACTTGTAGCCGTACATGTCGCCCAGGCGCTGGCCGACGGTGGCATAGTAGGTCACCGTACCCGAACGGTTGCTGCCCTGGCTGAAGATCATCTCCGTCTGGTCGTCGTTCAGGCTGATGACCTTCGAACGGTTGAAGGTGAGGTTCAGGTCGGAAGTCCAGCGGAAGTTCTTATGCTGGATGTTGACCGTATTGAGGGTGACTTCCCAGCCGCGGTTGCGCATTTTGCCGACGTTGCGGTACTGCTGCTTGTAACCCGTGGCATCGGGAATCTTACACTTGAGCAAGAGGTCGTTCGACTGGTTGTTGTACCACTCGGCCGTGATGTTGAGCCGGTTGTTGAACATCGCGAGCTCGAGGCCGACGTTCGACGTGATGACCGTTTCCCAGCGCAGTTTGGGGTTGCCCAGGGTCTCCTCGGGCAGGAACACGGGATGGTTCTCGTTGTCGAGCATCGGGTAGGACGACGGCTTGAGGGTGGTGCTGTAGCTGTAGGAGTCGATGCTGTTGTTACCGGTCGTTCCGTAGCCGACGCGCAGCTTCAGACCGTTGATGATGTCGGCCACCTTGCGGTCTTTCCAGAAATTTTCCTCCGAAATGCGCCATGCGGCCGATACGGCGGGGAAGACGCCCCACTTGTTGCCCGTCATGAACTTCGACGAACCGTCGCCGCGCACCGTGGCAGTCAACAGATAGCGCTCGTCGAACGAGTAGTTGACACGCGCGAAGAGCGACACCATGCCGCTGCGCGAGTGGGAGGTCTTCTTCTCGTAAACTTCGGCGTTGCTGATGTCGTCGAGACCGAAGTTGGGGTCGGGGAATTTCTTAAGCGACAGCGAATTGCCTTCGGACTCGCTGTAGCGGGTCTCCTGGCCCAGCAGAACGCCCAGCTTGTGCTTTTCGTTGAACGTCTGGTTGTAGGTCAGTGTATTGGTGATCTGGTAGGAGTAGGATTCGCTGTTGCTGATGCTGCCCTTGATGCCCGTATTCTCGGGGTCGGTCAGATAGTCGGTCGAATTCTTGTCGGAGAACGACGTGTTCTTGGAATTGCTCCACGAATAGCTGCCGGCCGTACGCCAGGTGAAGTATTTGAGGAAGTCGAACTCCAGACCTGCGTTGACGTTGAACGAACGGCTGCGCTTCACCGAGTCGTTGGACAACGATTGCACGATGGGGTTCGCAGCGCTGAACGCATCGTCGTAGGCGCGGTAGTCCAGCAAGGTCTGCTGATTGAGCAGGTGATCCTCGGAGAACATCGTACCGCCGTGCAGGGGCGACATCAGTACGCCTCGCAGGCCCAGGCCGCTGCCTTCCACTTTCTTGTTGTTGAAACTCGTATTGAGGTCGAGGCGCACGCCTTTCCAGAGTTCCGACTGCACCTTGGCGCGGATGGTGTTCTTGTAGGCGCCCTGGGCTACGGAGAGACCGTCCTGGCCGTTGTAGTTGTAGCTCAGCATGACCTGCGTCTTGTCGTTGCCGGTCATGATGTTGACGTTGTGGCTCTGGGTCAGGGCGTAGCCGCCGAAGACCTGCTCCTGCCAGTCGATGCCGCGGGCATTGCGGTAACGCTCGGCGATGCGGGCATAGACGCCCGGACCGAATTCGGGGCTGTCGGCGGCCAGTCCGTCATCGAAGACGGCGGCGTAGCTGGGCCGCTTGTTGTTGAGGGCCATCAGCTCGTACTGGTACTTCACGTAGTCTTCGACGTTGGAGACCACGTCGACGCTGTTGGCCAGCATGTCGAACGAAAAATAGGTGTTGTACGAGACCTGGGTCTTGCCTTTCTGTGCGGACTTGGTGGTGATCAGAATGATACCGTTCGAGCCGCGCGAACCGTAGATCGCCGTGGCCGACGCATCCTTGAGTACGTCGATGGTTTCGATGTCGTTGATGTCGACCTGCTCCAGGGCGTTGCCCATTTCGAAGCCGTCGACAATGTAGAGCGGCTTGGTCGAACCCGTGATCGAGGAACCGCCGCGGATCGAGATCTGCGAATCTGCGCCCGGGGCACCGCTGGTGGAGATGATGTTCACACCGGCGGCCTTGCCCTGCAGGGCCTGCGCGGCGGTCATGACCGGAACGGCAGCCAGATCCATACCTGAGACGGAGACGGTAGAACCGGTCACGTCCTTGCGCTTGACCTTGGCATAGCCGATGGCCACGACCTCCTCCATCATGACGGAAGAGTCGTTCAGCTTGAAGTCAAAAGACGTCTTCCCCCCCCCGATTTTCTGGGTCTGAGGATCGTAGCCGATGAATTGCACCGTGATTTCGGCCGCGTTGGCCGGGATGTGCATCGCGAACTTGCCGTTGACGTCGGTCGTTGTGCCGGCCAGCGGGGAAGTTTTGTGCTGACCGTCCGTAACGAAAACGGTGGCGCCGATGACAGGCGCGTCGTCGGATCCGATGACCCGGCCTGTGATCGTGCGGTTCTGAGCAGATACGGCGCTTGCCGTCACGCAGAACAGTGCGGTAAGAGCCAGCATTGTAAAGCGTTGTAGAGTTGCTCTCATAAGTTAGGGTTTTGGGTTGATTGGAAAATAGATATGTTTGGGTTATTTTGTTGTCTTTGCGTGAGGCAAATACAAAATTAAACACTTTTGACTTAGCGTTTACTGCGGAAAATGGCGGTTCGCATGTCAACCGTGGCGGTTCTGCCTTTTTTTTGCCATCGTTGCGGCCGGCCGGGCATCGCGGCGGCCTGCTTCCGAGTGTTTCCGGAGCTTTCCGGAGCGGTTCGCAAGGTTTCTTCGGGGCTTCTTCGGGAAGTTCTTCCGGTTCTTCGGAATGTCTCGGTTTTTTCCGGCGCGTGCCGCGCGTGCACGCCCGTTTGCAGGCCGGTTGTTCGTATCCGCCTGCTTGTCGTGTATGTTTCGTGTGTTTGCGTTCTCCGTTCTTCGGATTCCGCAGCCCTTCCGTTTGCCCGCTTGTTCTGCCCACCGTCACGGGCGGGCGGCGATCACTTCCGGCCGTAGTTGCGGTAGGCCGTCGGGGTGCATCCCGTGTGTTTCTTGAAGATCGAGAAGAAATGTTCGGTCGACTTGTAGCCCAGCGAGTAGGCGATCTCCTTGATCGAGAGTTCCGTGTCCGACAGCAGGCGCTGGGCCCGCTGCAGCTTGAGCAGCTGGAAGTAGCGCGCCGGCGAATGGCCTGTGTATTCCTTGAACGTCTTGCGGAACCACGAGTAGCTCAGATTGAGCTCCGACGCCAGGTCGTAGAGGTCGATTTCGCCGCTCACCCGTTCGTCCATGATGATCTTCGCTTTCTCCACGCTCTGCTCCAGCAGATCGGTCGCGTGGCCCGTGCGGTTGCGGAGCAGGTAGTTGAGCAGTCCGATCATGTGTTGCACGATCCCTGCCAGCAGCGGCTGGGGCACCGTCTTGTTGTCGGCCGCGATCTCGATGGCCCGGCGATAGAGCTGCGCCAGTTCGCTGTGCAGGCCGATGGGCCACACCTGCTGCCCCTTGCCCAGCCCCAGCCGGTCGATCAGCCGGTCGAAGGCGCCGCCTTCGAATCCGATGTAGTATTCCGTCCAGCCGGTCGACGTGTCGGGGCAGTAGGAGTGCAGTTCGCCCGGCCGCAGCAGGATCATGGTGCCTTTTTCCACCGTCACTCCCTCCGACGGCCCGGCGGCCGAGCGGAAGGTGCCTTTGCCCTGCGTGACGTAGAGCAGCTGGTATTCGTGCAGGACGCGTCCCTTCTGCATGTCGAAATAGTAGTCGGCCGGATGCACATGCAGCGGGTATTCGTCGCCCGCAGCGATCTCCTGCGAGCCCACGGCATTGACCACGGCATTGAGGCTGCGGTCATAGTCGCTGGCTATCAGATAGTAGAACAGGGCGCTCGATCGGCGGGGGGTCGTCACTTCGTTCATGGCTCGCAGGTTGTTTGCGGATCGCTGTACTACAAGTCGAATGCCTGTTTGAGTTCGTCCATCTGTTCCTGCGTCGTTCCGGTGGGTTCGAAACCCATCGAGCGGGCCGTCAGATAGATCTGCGCCGATTTGGAGAGTACGTCCACCTGGTCGAAGGCTTCGAAGATGTCGGGGCCTACGGCGCAGACGCCGTGTTTCTCCCACATCACCACGTCGTACTCTTTCAGCGCTTCGATCGTCGCTTCGGCCAGTTCCACGCTCGACGGCATTTTGTAGGGTACGATGCCCAGTCCTTTCGGGCAGAAGGCCCGCGTCTCGGGAATCATGCTCCACAGCAGGTTGGTCAGCACGTCCTTTTTCAGGAATGCGGGGTTGTGGGTCATGGCCACCAGATCGATCGGGTGGGTGTGGATGGCGGCTTTGTAGCCTTGGCCGTCGGCGATCATCTTGTCGTGCATCGAGAGGTGCGAGGCCAGTTCCGAGGTGGGTTTCACCGGTGCGTCGGCCACGATTTCATACGAGGCGCAGTCGTCGAGGATGCGGATCACCGATCCGTTCTCCATCGGGCGGCGCGCCAGGTCGCGCATGCGGCGGTTGGTGCCTTTGCAGAAGAACCAGCACCCTTTCAGATGCGGCAGCACCGTGCCGATGGGGTAGCGGGGGCTGATGGCCGGCAGGGCGCGTATCGCATCGTCGATGTGTTCCGTTACGTTTACGGTGATGTTGCCGCCGTTGCGTTCGGCCCATCCTTTCTGCCACAGATAGCCGGCTACTTCGGCCACCTTGTCCACTTCGGTGGCCAGCGCCGGGCGGTTTGCGAGTATCGATTCCATATATCAGAATAAGTTCGGGAATACAAGCGAGAAGATCAGCAGCGCCAGTCCGGCGACCAGCACGGCGATCGTCCGGCGGCCGACGCCCCGCCACTCTTTGAGCAGGATGCCCCAGACGTTGGAGAAGGTCACGTTGAGCGCCATGAGGATGCACCAGGCGAAAGCCGCCACTACCGATCCCGCTTCGAAGAAGCTCTGGCCCATGGCCAGTCCGAAGAACTGCGAGTACCACAGCCCGCCGGCCAGCGCGCAGAAGAGGAGGTTGTTGCCCCAAAGATGCGTCTTGCCGTAGTCGCCGAAAGTGCGGTTCCTGGCGTTCTGGCAGAGGCAGTAGACCGCATTGGTCGCAAGACCTCCCAGCGTGACGGCCAGCGTGGCCGGCAGCGAGGCGAAAAGCGGGTCCATGCCCGCCGTCCGCAGTTCCCGGCCCGCGTCGAGACCCAGGTTGAAGCAGGCGCTCATCACGCCCGCCAGCAGGGCCACCATAAGTCCTTTGGTCAGGGCGAACTCCTTCACCGCGGTCCGTTTCTCCTCGTCGGACATGTTGCGGGCCCGCAGCGAGCCCGCATAGCCGATGACCGCAATGCCGGCCAGCGTGATGCAGACGCCCAGCAGCAGGATCAGCCCCTTGCCCTCCAGCAGGTTCGTACCGCCGAAAAGCGCCGGCAGCAGCGTGCCGAATCCGGCGCAGGTGCCCAGCGAGATCGACTGTCCCAGCGCCACGCCCAGGTAGCGCATCGAGAGTCCGAACGTCAGACCGCCCACGCCCCACAGCACGCCGTATCCGGCGGCTTTCAGCGCTGCCGTAGGCGCCGCCGCGAAGACGGCGCCCAGCGAACTGCCCTCGGGCACGGCCAGCAGGGCGCCCAGGAGCGGGAACAACAGCCAGGCGAAGAGGCCCTGCGTCAGCCAGAAGCTCTCCCACGACCACTCCTTCACCTTGTTGATGGGCACGTAGGAACTCGACTGGCAGAACGAGCCCACGGCGATGATCAGCAGACCGAAAAGCGTATTCATGGGATCAGCCGCGTTTCGACGTTACGTCGCGTTCGTACTGCTGGATCTCGGCGATGTAGGCTTCGCCCACCGGTACGCCGCACTCGGCGCAGAACTTGTCCCACACGGCGTTCCACGGCAGCGACTTGGCCTCCTCCAGCAGCGCCAGCCGTTCGAATCCCTTTCCGGCGGCTTCGTATTCGCGCAGCTTGGCCAGCGGTTCGAGCAGCGCCTGCAACAGGCATTTCTGCGTGGCGCGCGTGCCGATGACGTAGGCGCCGATGCGGTTGATCGAGGCGTCGAAGTAGTCGAGTCCGATGTGCACCTTGTCGAGGGCGCCGCAGCGTACGATCTCCTTCATGAGGTCGAGCGTCTCGTCGTTCATGATCGTCACGTGGTCCGAGTCCCAGCGCACCGGGCGCGAGACGTGGAGCATCACCTCCGGGGTGAAAAGCAGCAGCGACGAAAGTTTGTCGGCCACGCTCTCCGTGGGGTGGAAGTGACCCGTGTCGAGGGTCACGATCTTGCCGCGCGAGGCGCCGTAGCCGATGTAGAAGTCGTTCGAGCCTACGGTGTAGCTCTCCAGCCCGATGCCGAAGACCTTCGACTCGATGCAGTCTTTCATATGGTCGTATTTCGTGGCGAAGATCTCGTCGAGCGACTCCTTCAGCAGCCGGCGGTACTCCATGCGGTTGACCGTCTGGTCCTTCGAGCCGTCGTGCACCCATACGTTCATGATGCAGGGATCGCCCTGTGCCTTGCCCATCTCCTCAGCGATGGCGCGGCAGCGTTTCGTGTGCTCGATCCAGAAGCGGCGGATCGCCGGATCGGGGTTCGACAGCGAGAGGTCGCCCGACTTGGGATGCGAGAACGACGTGGAGTTGAAGTCGAGCTTCAGTCCGTGTTCCTTGGCCCAAGCGATCCAGCCCGCGAAGTGGCGCGGCTCTACCTGGTCGCGGTCGACCTGTTCGTCGCCGAATTCGCCGTAGATTTCGTGCAGATTCAGACGGTGAGTGCCCGGTATGTAGCTGCGGGCCTTGAGGATGTCGGCGCGCAGTTCGTCGATGTTGCGCGCCTTGCCCGGGTAGTTGCCCGTGGCCTGGATGCCGCCCGTGAGGTCGCCGCCGCGGTTTTCGAATCCCGTTACGTCGTCGGCCTGCCAGCAGTGCAGCGAAATAGGTATGTTGCGCAGCTGTTCGAGAGCCGCGTCGGTGTCGACGCCCACGGCTGCGTAGCGTTCCTTGGCTATGGCGTAGGCTTTTTCGATCAGTTCGTTTTTCATGTCGGTTTATTGTTTTTCAGGATTGTATCTTTTGGTTGCGATCGAGCGGCGGATGCGTTGCCGCATCTCGGCCAGCGAACCGGCCATGCCGGCCGTGCGGGCTTGTACCATGACGTTGCCCAGCGCCGTGGCTTCGGAGGGGCCCGCCACTACGGGGATGCCGCATGCCGTGGCGGTCATGCGGTTGAGCAGGTCGTTCTGCGCGCCGCCGCCGATGACGTGCAGACATTCGATCTCGAACGGCGCCAGCCCTTGCAGTTTCCGCAGCACTTCGGCGTATTTGGCCGCCAGTGAGTCGAAGATCAGCCGCATCATCGCGCCGTCGTCGGCCGGTTCGGTCAAGCCGTGCTCCCGGCAGTAGGTGCGGATCGCCGCAGGCATGTCGGTCGGTGCTGCGAACTCGGGGGCATCGGGGTCGATCGTCGCCCCGGAGGGCGCCGCCGCTTCGGTCATCCGCATGATTTCGGGGTAGGAGTACTCCTTGCCCTCTTTGGCCCACGCGGCGCGGCATTGTTCCAGCAGCCACATGCCGGTGATGTTTTTCAGCAGACGCACGGTGCCGTCCACGCCGCCTTCGTTGGTGAAGTTGAGCGTGTAGGTGCGGTCGTCGATGACCGGTTCTGCCGCTTCGATGCCCATGAGCGACCATGTTCCCGAGGAGAGGTAGGCGAAGCGTTCGTTCTCGGCCGGTACGGCCGCCACGGCCGAACCTGTATCGTGGCCCGCAACAGCTATCACCGGCACCTTGCCCAGCCCCGTGTCGCGTGCTGCGGCGTCGGTCAGTACGCCGATCCGTTCGCCCGGCATCACCACACGGGGAAAGAGCGATGCGTCGACGCCTGCCGCGGCAAGCAGTTCCGCATCGGGCTGTTTCGTGTGCGGATTCATGAATTGCGAGGTCGAGAGCACGGTGTATTCGCACACCGCCTCGCCCGTCAGCAGGTAGGAGAGCGCATCGGGCATGAAAAGTATCTTGCTCGCGTGTTTCAGCGCAGCGCACCCTTCCTTGCGGGCCGCGCAGAGCTGGTAGAGCGAGTTGAAGTTCATGAACTGGATGCCCGTGCGGTCGTAGACTTCGCGGCGCGGTATCTTGGCGAAGAATGCTTCGGGAATGCCGTCGGTGTAGGGGTCGCGGTAGGAGCGGGGCAGACCCGCCAGCGTGCCGTCTTCGGCCACGAAAGCCATGTCCACGCCCCAGGTGTCGATGCCGATCGATTCGATCCGCACGCCGCGGCGTCCCGCCAGGCGCAGCCCCTCGACGATCTCTTCGTAGAGACTGTAGATGTTCCAGCAGTATTTGCCGTCGAGACAGAGCAGCCGGTTGGGGAAGCGGTGCAGCGTCTCCGTTTCGAGACTTTCGCTCCCGACCGTCGCCAGGATCACCCGGCCGCTCGTCGCTCCCAAGTCGACGGCTATGAAGTGTTTCGTTTCCATGGAGTTTGGGATCAGCGCAGGTTCGTGCCGACGTTGTTCTTCTGCGTCAGCGGTTTTCCGCTCGCCTTCACGGTCAGCCCTTCGGTCTGCCAGTTCTCGGCCCAGCTTACCGAACCGCCGTTGAGCCCCTCCAGGGTCACGTTTTCGAAGGTCAGCCCTTCGACCGTCGAGCTTTCGAGACCGCCTACCTTCATGCAGGTCGTCGCGTCGGTGGCCGTCACGTTGCGGAAATGGATGTCGCGGAACTTCGGCGTGCCCTGCTCGGGGGTCACTTCGGCCAGCATCTTGTGCCAGTGCATCGGCAGTTCCTTGCCTTCGTATTCGGCCGGCAGGCGCGAGGTGCTGTAGGCCGGGTGCCAGTTGAGGTCGACCACGAAGGGGTCGCGCACGCCGCGCATCTCCACGTTGCCCAGCCAGATGTCCTCGATCGTGCCGCCGCGTTGGCAGGTCGACTTGAAGCGCAGTCCGTATTTGGTGCCCAGGCCCGTCATGTTGTAGGCCGCGATGTGGCGGATCGAGCCCGAGGTCTCGCTGCCGCACGTGAAAAGACCGTCGCCGTGCCCTGCCACGCAGTTGCGGATGACGATGTATTCGCACGGACGGTTCACGCGCAGTCCGTCGCTGTCGCGGCCCGCCTTGAGGCAGAAGTTGTCGTCGTTGCAGTTGATGTGGCTGTTCTCCACCAGAATGTGGTGCGACGAGTCGATGTCGATGCCGTCGGTCGAGGGGCCGCGGCCCTCGATGTTGTTCGAGATGATGACGTTGTCCACCGTCACGTGTTCCGAGTAGAGGATGTGCAGCGACCAGAAGCCCGGCTGGTAAAGCACGATGTCGCGCACGGTGATGTCCTTGCACTCCGAGACGAGGATGCCGCGCGGACGCTCGCAGTCGTAGTCCACGATCCAGCGCAGACCGCGCGGGTCGTACTCCTTGCGCATCGACCAGTACTTGTCCCAGAAGGGTTTGCCGCGGCCGTTGATCGTGCCGGCGCCCGTGATGGCGCTGTTCGAGCAGTTCACCACGTTGATCAGCGCTGCCGGCCACTCCATCTCCACGCCCGCCACGCGGGTGGCTATGCGGCGGTAGTCTTCGATCTCCTGGCTGCCGATGAGGGTCGTGCCGCGCGGAATCTCGAAGTTGATGTTATCGCCGTCGATGAAGATCGAGCCCACCAGGTAGATGCCCGGCGCGAAGGTCACGCGGCCGCCGCCGTTGGCCTTGCAGGCGTCGATGGCGGCCTGTACGGCTTCGGTGCAGTCGGTCACGGCGTCGCCCACGGCACCGTAGTCGTTCGTGCGGAAGAGGGTTTCGCCCGTAGGGAAGGTGCGGGTGCCGGCTTCGGCGATCCATTCCAGTTCGGGGAAAGGGTTCTCCTGCAGGGAGGTCTGCGTGCAGGACATTGCCAGGATCGTGGCCGCACAGAGAGCGGCCAGGCGTAGGTTTCTCATCATGGTATTCGGGTTGCTATTTCGATTTTTTTTTAAAATTAGCAAGTTTTTGCCGGATAACGAGCCCGAAAAATGATTTTGTCACTATTCGTCATGATAGTGATTTTTTTGAATAAAAATATAAATTTTTTGAATATCTATGCGCATTTTGCTCTTGGCGGGTCGCATGAAAAAGCCCCCGAATCTATTTTCGGAGGCTTTTCGATGAAAAGTTATACGGTTTTTGATTGCTGCCTATCGCGCGATCTCTCCCTTGAATCCCCGCAGGTCGGTTTCGTCGCAGTCGGCGATTTTCAGTGCCGGACCTTGGGCCGGAACGATCTCCACGTCGTCCAGCACGATCTTCCGTGCGTGGCGCATCTCGCCGCCGTGCGTCGAGCGGATGTGGGTCTGCGCGATGCGGATGCCCTCGATGGGCATCTCGGGTATGCCGTTGAAGAACATGGCCCGCCGTGCGCCCAGGCAGTTGAGCCGCCGGATGTCGATGTTCCGGAACGCCGGCGTCGTCTCGTCCACGGGCGGTACGGTCGCTGCGGCGCGCTCCTCGCTGCCCGATTCGAGCACCTCGACGGCCGACTTGCCGCCGTAGAAAAGGTCGAAGAGGAGCGGTTCGGTGGCGATGTCGGACATGGAGGTGTCGTAGACGTAGATGTTCTCCACCACGCCGCCGCGGCCGCGGCGGCTCTTGAAGCGCAGCCCCACGTCGGTCGACACGAAGTTGCAGCGGCGGACCAGTACGTTGCGCACGCCGCCCGACATTTCGCTGCCCACCACGAATCCGCCGTGGCCGCGGAAGACCGTGCAGCCCTCCACCACCACGTTTTCGGTCGGCACGCCGCGCCGGCGGCCGTCTTCGTCCTTGCCGCTCTTGATGCAGATGCCGTCGTCGCCCACGTCGAAGCGGCTGTCGCGCACGATGACGTTGCGGCACGATTCGATGTCGATGCCGTCGCCGTTCTGCGCATAGGAGGGGTTGCGTACCGTCACTCCGTCGACCGTCAGGTTGCGGCAGAGCAGCGGGTGGATGTTCCACGCCGGCGAGTTCTGGAACACGACGCCTTGCAGCAGGATGTTCTCGCAGTCGATCAGACTGACCATCACCGGGCGCAGGAAATCTTTCACCGCGGCCCACTCTTCGTCGGTGGTCAGCGTGCGCGGTACGTTCATGTCGGCCACCGCGTCGCCCCGCAGCGCCTGTTCGCTCGGGAACCAGTAGGTCGGGCGCTTGTAGCATCCGCCGCGTGCGGTGATGCGGCGCCAGGTGCTTTCGTTGACCTTCTCGCGTTTGAGCGGACGCCAGTATTCGCCGTTGCCGTCGATGACGCCCTGGCCCGTGATGGCGATGTTGCGGGCCCCGCGCGCCGAGATGGGCGACTGGCAGCGGCGCGTGTTGTCGTAGCCCTCGAACGAGGTCTCGACCAGCGGGTAGAGGCTCTTGTCGTTCGAAAAGAGGATGATGGCGCCCCGTTCCACTTCCAGACGGATATTGGAGCGCAGGACGATCGGTCCCGTGTGCCAGACTCCTGCCGGTACGCGCAGCGTGCCGCCGCCCTGGGCGGCCAGGTGGTCGATCGCCGCCGCGAAGGCTTCGGTCGAGAGGCGGGCACCGCTCGGATCGCCTCCGAAGTCGGTCAGCGTCGCTTCCCGTTCCGGGATGGCCGGCAGCGTTACCTCCGGCATCGCGAACGGCAGTTCGTCGGGGTGGTTGTTGCGGGGCGTCTGCGCCGCGGCCGTCGTCAGCGCCAGCGCGCTCAGCATCATGGTAGTAAGTCGTTTCATATTTGTTCGAATGATTGTTGATGAAATAAAGGCACCCGTATGCAATTTTGCATTCCGATCTTTTAGTTTGTCATTCTGAACGAAGTGAAGAATCTACATACATCGACAGATCCTTCGCTGTGCTCAGGATGACGATTCCACGACGGGAAGCTTTTCGTGATAGACCCTGTGGATTTTATGGGGCCGTTATTTTGTCGTGTGTGGAATTATTTCTCTCCCAAATAGTACGACGGCACCGGACTTTGCGGGTAGCCCTGGCTGCGTTCGACCAGGTAGCTGCGGTAGACCGGGTCCTGCATCAGCGTCGTGCGGCGGTCGCGGGCCGGCAGGCCGGTGCCGTAGATGCGGAGTTCGCCGTCGACGGACGTCACGATCTCTTCGCGCCAGTCGCCCGTGAGGTCGCCGATCAGGAGGATCGTGCCTTCGATGCCTTCGGCCACCGTTTCGTCGGGCCACTTCACGATGCGCGTGCCCTGTATCGTCTCGCGCAGCAGGTCGCCGTCCCACCACACCCAGTTGCGGCAGTCGGGCACAGGGCGGTTTTCCAGCTGCTTGCCTTGGGCCGTCGTCAGATAGCGGGATGCCTTGCCGGCCTTGCGGTCTTCCTTGGCGAAGCACTCCAGGCCCGGGTGCCGCGGGTCGATGTCGGCCGCCATGCCGTCGCCCACGTGGGTCGTCGGGGTGCCGATGTTCCACACCTGTTGCCCCGTCGCCGCGTCCACGCAGCAGACGCCGCGGCCGGCGTCGTTGCTGATCTCGCTGCACAGCAGCACTTCCATGCCCGGCCGGCGGGGGTCGATGTCGGTGAGGTAGGTTTTGTCCGGATGGCCGATGCCTGCTGACCACAGCAGCGTGCCGTTGTCGTCGAGCATGCAGCCGCCCAGCAGGATTTCATCGCGGCCGTCGCCGTCGACATCGCCTGCTACCATGTTGTGCGCTCCCTGGCTGCGCACCACGGGGTTCTCTTCGTCGCCGTCCCAGCGCCACAGCCGCGTCAGGCGGCCGTCGTGCAGCTGCCACGCTTCGGCCAGCATCGCACGGTAGGTGCCGCGCGCCACGATGATGGCCGGGGTCCGGCCGTCGACGTAGGCCATGCCGATCTGATGGCGGTTCTGGCGGTTCAGATCGCCCAGGCGCGGCGTGCGTTCGATCCAGGGCGCCCGGGCTATCTCGCGGCCCGTCATGCCGTCGAGCACGACCAGGTATTCCGTTCCCGAGCCCACCCGGTGGCGTTCGTTGCGTTTGCCGTCGGGGCAGATGCGCAGGGCTACTTCCGCACGCCCGTCACCGTCGAAGTCGTAGACCGCGAAGGGCGAGTACCACACGCCCGGCTCCACGCCTTCGCCCAGGGAGTATTCCCATAGTTTGCGGCCGTCGCGGCGGTAGGCCGCGATGGTGTAGACCGAATCGTAGTGGCTTCCCTGCACGCCCGGGTCGACGTTGGTGTCGGGCGTACGCACCACGAAGTCGTATTCGCCGTCGCCGTCCAGATCGCCCACGCCCAGTTTGCCGACGCGTCCCGTGACGGGAATGGCCGTGTAGGGTTTGCCCGTCCGCAGCGCCGCCAGGTCGACCTCCGTTTCGGCCGAGGCCGGCAGCCGTCGGTCGCCGTAGCGGGGCACGATGCGGTAGGAGGCCTTCTCCGCAGGTCCCGTGTCGGTGAAATCGGTCGTGGAGGTGATCGGCCGGCGGTTCAGCAGTTCATCGTTACTGTCCGTGCGGCGGTAGATGTCGAACCCGATCTCCGGGTGGTCCGATTCCAGCAGTCGCCAGCTCAGGTGCACGCTCCGGCCGTCGGGCGCCGGGCGGGCCGTCAGCGAGCGGCCGAGGTTTTCGCGTATGCGTTCCGTGGCGAACCCTTCCACCGGCGGTTTGGCTTCGTGGCTCGGCTTGAGTATCTCGTAGTTGTATACCCGTTCGCGGGGATCCTGCGCCCGGACGGGGAGCGCCGCGCTCCAGAGCGTCAGCGCCAGCAAAAGTTTTTTCATGATCGTGCGTGTCGGTTTATTTGCCCAGTTCCAGACAGCCCATGATGAAGGGGCCCGTCGCCTTGGCGTCGTTGTCGCGCATGCGTTCGCCGATGTAGTATTCGAAGCTGCCGTCGCGGTAGGGCGTGCCGCCCAGCCCGCCCACCTGGCAGCAGCGCGTGAGCGTCAGCGTGCCGTCGGCGTTCTCGCCCAGGAGTTTGCTGCGCAGTCCCTCGAAGGCCTTTTCGGCATATCGGCGGTAGCTCTCGTCGAGATAGCCCTTGTTCACCGCCTTGGCGTAGGCGTACATGAGTTGAGCCGTGACGGAGGCTTCGGGGAAGTTGCCTTTGCGCTTGGGGCAGTCGAGGACCTGGTACCACAGGCCCGCCTTGTCCTGGTATTTCGGCAGTGCGTCGGCCAGTCCTCGGATCAACGATATAATATAGGTGCGGTCGGGATGCTCCTCGGGGATGTAGTCGAGGTTGTCGACCAGCGCCATCATCCACCAGCCGATCGAGCGGCCCCAGAAGTTGGGCGAATGGCCCGTCTCGGGGTCGGCCCAGCGCTGCGAGCGGCTCTCGTCCCACGCATGGTGGTAGAGTCCCGTGGCAGCGTCGTGCGTGTGGAGGTGGCAGAGCTTGATCTGCTTGACGGCCTCCTCGATCCACTCCGGCTTGTCGAATTCGGCGCCGTACTGAGCCAGGAAAGGCGAGCACATGTAGAGCCCGTCGAGCCATATCTGATGCTGGTAGATCAGTTTGTGCCAGTAGGCGCCGTCGCACGTGCGCGGATGGCGGCGCATCTGTCCCACGAGGCACTCCATCGCCTTGCGGTACTTGGCCTTGCCCGTCTCGCGGTAGCAGTCGAAGAGCACCTTGCCCGAATTGATGTAGTCGATGTTGTAGGTGGCCAGGTCGTAGAGGTGGATGTCGCCGTTGTCGTCGATGAGCGAGTCGGCCCACCGCTCCACGTAGTCGAAGTAGCGGCGTTCGCCCGTGGCTTTCCACATCCGCAGCATCGCACAGCAGCCCACGCCCTGCGCATAGCCGAAGAAGAGGCGTTTGCCGTGGTCGAGCTGCCACGCTTCGGGGAAGCGGCGCATCTCCGAGTCGGCGAACCGCCGGGCGTAGCTGTCCGGCTCCCACGCGTCCGTGCGGAACGGCACGGCCGGCAGTCCGGCGCCGTTGGCCAGGTTCACGCGGAACCACTTGCCCCAGCCGTAGCGCACCGCCGCGGGTTCGGCCACCTCGGGGGCCGTCAGCAGGATTTCATCGCCCCGGACCTTGGCTTCGGCGGGGTAGAAACGGCGGTCGGCGCCGGCCAGGAGGAATCCTTCGATCCGGTCGCCCGCAGCGGCGTGCAGCCCCTCGGCATTGGCGAATTTCACGGCCAGCGTCCGCCCCTCGGTGCGGTGCGCAAGGTAGTAGGGGCTCTCGCATGCCACCTCGCGGCCATAGTCGCGGTTGAGCGCCCAGCGGGCCAGGCGTTCGCCCGGTATCTGCTTGTTGCGCGGATGGATGTCGAGCGAGTCGCCCGCATCGGTGATGACGGCCATGCCGGTGCGGCGCACCGAGCGCCATGTGCGGAACTGGGCGTCGCGGATGGCGGCGGGCTGTTGGTAATGGGGTGCGATCTGCACGAAGTAGAACGGCATGTCGGGCGCCTCGAACGCCTCGCGCCACGACGCGATCAGCTGGGTGAATACCTGCTGGTATTTTTCCGCACGCACCGAGTTCGATTCGCCCTGGTACCACACGCAGCCCTTCACCGTGTAGGGAACGATCGGGCGGACCATGCCGTTCCACAGCGTCGCCGGGACCTTGCACCAATCCTTATTGCGCTTGATGTTTTTGGGGTCGAACTGTTCGAGTACGTCGGCATAGAGCTTGTTTTTCTCCATAACGCGGCGCGGCGTCCACGATTCGGCGTGCGTGCCGCCCCACGTGGTCTGGATCAGACCCACGGGCCGCTGCAGCTCGAGGAGCAGTTCGCGGCCGAAGACGAAGCCCACGGCCGAAAAATCCTTCAGGTTGTCGGGCGTGCAGACCACCCACCGGCCTTCGCAGTCGTCGCGTTCGCCGTCGTGGGCCAGCTGGTGCTCGACATGGAACAGACGCAGGTTGTCGTAGGTCGCGCGCTCTATCTGCCGGTCATAGTCGACCATGCCGGTCTTCCACTTGTTTTTGGGGTCGCGGGCCGTCGGGAACTCCATGTTCGACTGGCCCGAGCAGAGCCACACTTCGCCGATGAGGATGTTGCTTATCACGACGGAATCCTCCCTGCCGCTGATGGTGAGGGTGTGGCCCGTCGTTGCGGCCGGAGTCTCGATGTCGACGCGCCAGCGGCCGTTGCGGTCGGCCGTGGTGCGGTAGACGCGGTCGCTCCACGACGGGGCGACCGTGATTTTCTCTTTCGGATCGGCGTGCCCCCATACGGCGACGCGGCTTTCCTGCTGCAGCACCATGTTGTCCGACAGAATGGCCGGCATGCGGATCGCTGCCTGCGCAGGGGTAGTTAGGAGGGCCAGCAGCAGCGCTGCCAGGACCGTGCAGAGTCGTTTCATAGGTCGGTTCGGGTTTGGTTTTCTACAAAATTAGGCATTTCGGCCCGAACCGGCAATCTTTGCCCCTCAACAAAAACATTTCGTTTAGTAGAAAGTCATTCGCTGAAAGCGAGAGGGGAAAATGAAAGGTGAAAAGGGAAAAGGGAAAAAGAAAAAAGTGAAAGGGGAAAGGTTCTGCACCTTTCCCCTTATTGTTGTTCAGCGCGAACAATACCGATTTTTTTGCTTGCAACAAGGCGAGATGTTCGCAATGCCGCGGATAACAGACTGAAAAGAGCCGCAAAATCCCTTCTGCCTTTCCCTTTTCCCTTTTCACGTCCCGCTCTATTCCGGTCGGTAGCCCGTATCTTCGGGCAGGTTGGTTCCGGTGGCTGCCGCCACGGCGAGTTTGTCGCAGCGGTTGTTCTCGACGGTCTCGGCATGGCCTTTCACCCACACGAAGCGGACCTTGTGGCGCCGGTAGGCTTTCAGAAAGCGGACCCACAGGTCGGGATTCTTCTTGCCGCGGAAAAGTTTCCGTTCCCAACTGAAAACCCATCCTTTCTCCACGGCGTCGACCACATATTTCGAGTCGGAGTAGATCACCACCTCCGAGTCGGCGAATTTCAGCGCTTCGAGCGCCACGCACACCCCCATGAGCTCCATGCGGTTGTTGGTCGTGAGGCGGAAACCCTGCGACATCTCCTTGCGGTGGGGCCCCGACACCAGGACGATGCCGTAGCCTCCCGGCCCCGGGTTGCCGCGGGCCGAACCGTCGGTGTAGATGGTGATGGAAGACAAAGCGAGAAGTGAAAGGTGAAAAGTGAAACGGGATAGGTCGGGAACAGAGGTTTTCTGCCGGCATGTCAGCCGGTTGCGCGGGGCGCGCCGGCGATCGGAAACAAGGAGGTGCGGAAAGATGAAAAATGAAGAGGAGCCGGGCCCCTTCGCTTTTCACCTTTTATCTCTCACCTTATTTCAGCGCCGAAAGCTGTTCCTTGATGGCGGCGATGCGGGCTTCGGCATCGGCCTGCTTGGCGCGTTCGTTGGCCACCACCTTCTCGGGCGCCGACTGCACGAAGCGTTCGTTGGAGAGCTTCTTCATGACCGACGAAAGGAACCCTTCGTAATAGGCCAGATCGTCGGTCAGTTTCTTGCGCTCGGCATCGGTGTCGATCATACCCGCCAGCGGCACGAAATATTGGGTCGTCTTGACGATGAACGCTGCGGCGGCCGGGTCTTTCTCCGTTACCGTTTCGATGGCCGACAGGTTGGCCATCTTCATCATGACGGGAGCGTATTCGGCCGGATAGTTGTCATCGGCGATGACATGGAGCGTCAGCGCCTCTTTCTGCGGCAGGTTCTTCTGGTTGCGGATGTTGCGTACGGCCGAGACGATCTCCTTGGCCAGTTCGAAGCGGGCCAGCAGCGCGGCGTCCTCCGCCTCGGGCTGCGGCATCGGGGCGATGCAGATCGAGTCGCCCTCGGCGCGGGGCGCCAGGTCCTGCCAGATCTCCTCGGTCACGAACGGCATGAACGGATGCAGGGCCCGCATCAGCGCGTCGAAGAAAGCGCGCGTCTGGTCCATCGTCTTGCGGTCGACGGGCTGGCCGTAGGCGGGCTTGACCATCTCGAGATACTGAGCGCTGAAGTCGTCCCAGAAAAGGCGGTAGAGCGTTGTGCAGGCCTCCGATATGCGGTAGGAGCGGAAGTCGTCGGCCACTTCGCGCAGCGTGCGGCCCAAGGCCTGGCGGAACCAGGCTGCGGCCAGCCGGTCGTTCTCGCTCTGCGCCGCCCGGTCGTCTACCGTCCAGCCGTTGACAAGCCGGTAGGCGTTCCATATCTTGTTGCCGAAGTTGCGGCCCTGCTCGCAGAGCGCTTCGTCGAACATCACGTCGTTGCCCGCCGACGAGGACATCAGCATCGCCAGCCGCACGCCGTCGGCGCCGTACTTGTCGATCAGGTCGAGCGGGTCGGGCGAGTTGCCCAGCTGCTTCGACATCTTGCGGCCGATCTTGTCGCGCACGATGCCCGTGAAGTAGACGTTGGCGAAAGGTTTCTCGCCGCGGTATTCGTAGCCGGCCATGATCATGCGGGCCACCCAGAAGAAGATGATGTCGGGGCCCGTCACCAGATCGTCGGTGGGGTAGTAGTAGCGGATTTCGTCGTTGTCGGGGTTGCGGATGCCGTCGAACACCGAGATCGGCCACAGCCACGACGAGAACCACGTGTCCAGCACGTCTTCGTCCTGCCGCAGGTCGCTGAGCTGCAGCGACGTGTCGCCCGACTTGGCCCGCGCTTTCTCCAGCGCTTCCTCGGCGGTGAGCGCCACCACGAAACCGCCCTTGGGGAGGTAGTAGGCCGGGATGCGCTGGCCCCACCACAGCTGGCGCGAGATGCACCAGTCCTTGATGTTCTCCATCCAGTGGCGGTAGGTGTTCTTGTATTTTTCGGGTACGAAGCGGATGGCGTCTTCCAGAACGGCCTTGGTCGCCGGCCCGGCCAGCTCCGACATGGAGAGGAACCACTGCATCGAGAGCTTCGGTTCGATGGCCACGCCCGTTCGTTCGGAGTAGCCCACGTTGTTGGTGTACTCCTCGGTCTTTTCGAGCAGACCCGCCGCTGCGAGGTCGCCTTCGATCTTGCGGCGCACGTCGAACCGCTCCTCGCCGACGTACATGCCCACCTTGTCGTTGATGGTGCCGTCGTCGTTGAAGATGTCGATGGTCTCCAGCCCGTATTTCTCGCCCAGCATGTAGTCGTTGACGTCGTGGGCCGGAGTCACTTTCAGCGCGCCCGTGCCGAACTCGATGTCGACGTAGGAGTCGCGGATGACCGGGATCGAACGGCCGACCAGCGGCACGATCACGCGGGCGTCGGCCGGCAGCCATGCGTAGCGCTCGTCGTCGGGGTTGACGCACAGGGCCGTGTCGCCCAGGATGGTCTCGGGACGCGTGGTGGCCACGATGATGTGCTTGTCCGTACCCTCGACCTTGTAGCGCAGGTAGTAAAGCTTGCCGTGCGACTCCTTGAAAATCACCTCCTCGTCCGAGAGGGCCGTCTTGGCTGCGGGGTCCCAGTTGACCATGCGCACGCCGCGGTAGATCCTGCCCTTTTCGTAGAGGTCGCAGAAGACGCGCAGCACGCTCTCGGTGCGGGCGTCGTCCATCGTGAAGCAGGTGCGGTCCCAGTCGCACGAGGCGCCCAGCTTGCGCAGCTGCTTGAGGATCACGCCGCCGTACTTCTCTTTCCACTCCCAGGCATGGCGGAGGAACTCTTCGCGCGTGAGCGACGACTTCTCGATCCCCCGCTCGTGCAGCATCGCCACCACCTTGGCCTCCGTGGCGATCGAGGCATGGTCCATGCCCGGCACCCAGCAGGCGTTCTTGCCCGACATGCGGGCGCGGCGCACCAGCACGTCCTGCAGCGTGTTGTTGAGCATGTGGCCCATGTGGAGCATGCCCGTCACGTTGGGAGGCGGAATGACGATCGTGTAGGGTTCCCGGGCGTCGGGCTCCGAGTGGAAAAGCCGGTGGCCGATCCAGTAGTCGTACCATTTCGTCTCGATCTGCCGGGGTGCGTATTTGTCTGCGATTTGCATGGAGTGTGGGTTTTTCTTTCGGGTTGCGAGGTGCAAAGTTATCAACAATCCGTTAAAGATGAAATAAAATTCCGTAAAAAAACGTTACCTTTGCGCCCGCATATATATTATGAATTGTAAGCGGTCGCGCCGGTTTGCGCGGCCGGCGGCGCAGGGCCCGACTGCGGACTTTCGGCGCGCAGCCGTTCCCGAAGCGGACCGGATTCGCGCTTGTGGCGGCCGGCCCCTGCGAGCGCGGCGCAAAGTTGCAGGCACGGCTTCCGGCAGGTTGCAGTCCAGAGGGCCGATGCGAAAAACAGTGCATTATGAACAAAAAAGATAAAATCCAGAGCGTGGAGACCGACGATGCCGGCCTCTACCCCGAACTTTTCGACGGCAAGCACAAGGTGATTCCCATCGTCACCGGAGGCGACGAGCCGCAGGAGGAGATCGACATCCCCGAGATCATCCCCATCCTCACGCTGCGTTCTTCGGTGCTCTTCCCCGGCGCCATCACCCCCATCACCGTCGGCCGCGACAAGAGCATCTCGCTCGTGCGGGCCGTCAATGCCGACGGCGGCATCCTCGGCGCCGTGCTCCAGCGCGAGAGCGAGGTCGAGGACCCCGCGCCCGACGACATGTACAAGGTCGGCACCGCGGCGCGCATCATCAAGATTCTGGAGATGCCCAACGGCAACCTCACCGTGATACTCAACGGTCTGGAGAAGATCGAGATACGCGAATACGTCTCCACCGAGCCCTATTTCAAGGCCCGGGTCTCGGCCCTGCGCGATACGCAGCCCGACATGACGACCGTGGAGTTCGAGGCGCTCGTCGACTCGATCCGCGATGTGGCGCTCAACATCATCAACATCTCGCCCTCGATGCCCAAGGAGGCGGCGTTCGCCATCAAGAACATCGATTCGAAGCGCGGCATCATCAACTTCATCTGTTCCAACCTGGAGCTCTCCGACGAGGACCGGCAGTCGCTGCTCGAGGCGCCCGGGCTGCTGGCCCGTGCCCGCAAGCTGCTCGAAATCCTCATCCGCGAGCAGCAGCTGGCCGATCTGAAGAACGAAATCCAGGAACGCGTCAAGCAGGAGATCGACAAGCAGCAGCGCGACTACTACCTCCAGCAGCAGATGCGCACCATCCAGGACGAACTGGGCGACGGCGCCGATGCCGACATCGAGAAGATGCGCGAGCAGGCCAAAAAGAAGAACTGGCCGCGCGAGGTGGGCGAGACCTTCGAGAAAGAGTTGCAGAAGGTGGAGCGGCTCAATCCCGCCGTGGCTGAGTATTCGGTGCAGATGACCTACCTCCAGCTGCTGCTCGATCTTCCGTGGAACAACGTCACGCCCGACAATCTCGACCTGCGCTGCGCCCGCGAGCAGCTCGACCGCGACCACTTCGGACTCGACGAGGTCAAGGAGCGTATTCTGGAGCATCTGGCCGTCATCAAGCTCAAGGGCGACCTCAAGTCGCCGATTCTCTGCCTCTACGGCCCTCCGGGCGTCGGCAAGACGTCGTTGGGCAAGTCCGTCGCCGCGGCGCTCGACCGCAAGTTCGGGCGCATCTCGCTCGGCGGTCTGCACGACGAATCGGAGATCCGCGGCCACCGGCGCACCTACATCGGCGCCATGCCGGGCCGCATCATCCAGACGATCAAGCGCTGCGGTTCGTCCAATCCGGTCATCATCCTCGACGAGGTCGACAAGGTGACCGTCTCGAGCCACGGCGACCCTTCCAGCGCCTTGCTGGAGGTCCTCGACCCGGAGCAGAACACCACGTTCCACGACAACTACCTCGACATGGAGTACGACCTCTCCAAGGTCCTCTTCATCGCTACGGCCAACAACATCGCCAACATCGCGCCGGCGCTGCGCGACCGCATGGAGATGATCAACATCGCCGGCTATCTCATGGAGGAGAAGGTGCGCATCGCGCTGGACCACCTCCTGCCCAAGCAGCGCGAGGCTCATGGCATCAAGGAGCAGGAACTCACGATCACGCCCGCGCTGGTCGGGCAGATCATCTCCGGATATACCCGCGAGGCGGGCGTCCGTTCGCTCGACAAGCATCTGGCCAAAATCGCCCGGGCGCGTGCCAAGCAGATCGCCTTCGACGAGGCTTTCGCTCCGGAGCTCACGGCCAAGGACGTCGAAACCATCCTCGGCATGCCCAAGTTCCTGCGCGAGGAGTACGAGGTGGGCGGCATGATCGGCGTGGTCACCGGACTGGCCTGGACCGAGGTGGGCGGCGACATCCTCTACATCGAGTCGGTGCTTACGC
>ERZ778517.489-NODE-489-length-42800-cov-7.297976_pt1 | contig 42800 bp, 25 predicted proteins | sample MGYA00510341_ERZ778517 | MGnify/ENA primary metagenome ERZ778517 (study PRJEB29527, sample SAMN07138964) | mouse gut metagenome | material: feces | host: mouse | place: China:Nanjing | collected 2016-01-25 ...
TTTTAAATGGCAAATAAGTCGATAAATGACTAATTTCCCAGGTGTTTCTTTAGAATATTCTTGAACAAACGACATATGATGAGCATGGAAAAACTTATCCTTAATATTATATCCAAACATATGAGCAATCGGTTTTTCCCCATCATATAAAATAGCTAGTACACATTCGTTTGCATCTGAAATTTTTTGAAAAAAGTTTTTTGTTAACTCCGTTTCGAACATTGCTCTTTTTTTTGATGGCTTACTACTCTGATTTTCAATCTCCCACAAAACATGAATATTATTTTGAACATCCTTAGCGTATAATATTTTAAAATAAAATCCATTCTTCTCAGATTTTCTCTTTATGCTATTCCATTCCTTTCGTTTCACTTGACACAGAATATCTTCATCAAGATTAACAAAAGGATTAAAAGATGCAACTTCCAGCAAAACTGGATTACTGTCGTCAAATTTCCATGTTTCTGGAACTTCTTCCAAAACAACAGGAGTTTTTTTCCCAATCTCTTGAAAGATTTGAGATAAAAATTGGCAATAGTCACTGTGGAAAAGAATAGAACATTTATCTGTGTATGGTTTTCCGATAATTCCCCAGCATTCTATCCCATACCGACTGGTTTTACAAAGCGGAAAAACGCCGATTAACGCTTTTTCGCAATATACATACCAAATATGAATTTTTTGTTTTAATCCTTCCCTACATGCAATATACCAACTGTAAGAATTAAAGAAATGAGCAGTCTCTATATTTCCCCATAATTCTCCCCAGTTTTTTATATCTTTTTCACTCAATTCGTTCTTTTCACTTACATTTAACATACGCACTATACCTCAAATAGTCCCAATATTTCTCATCATGCACATCCTCTTTGGATACTAGGAATCTACTTGCCGTGATAGATAGCACATATTTTATATTTCTCAAAACAAAACGAATTTTGTTCGTTGTCAAATCTGTTTGCCTATCATATAATCCTTGAAGTCTTACTCGTCTTAGTAAATCAGCTTCATTTCCTTTCCAATGATGAATAAACAAAAGTGCAGGATTATAATATACTGAGCCATGATTCTTTCGAATTTGTTCCTGAAAGACAACATCCTCATTTAGTCCAAGTGATGTTCCTATGTGACCAAAATGGGTATCAAAACCACCTAATTCGAAGAATGTGTCTGATTTAACAAGTAGATTACAGCCACCCACATAGTCCTTGTAAACCATTCTTTCGGAATCGCCTAAATTTTTTTCTCCAACTAAATAAAGGTATTTTTCTGGAATCAACAACTCTTTTGAATAATCAGCTTTTACACGCCCACCAATAAGATCAAAACTAATGTCAGACACAAGAATTTTTTCCAGCTCTTGGTGCCAGTATTCGCCAAATGAAAGATCATCATCCAAAAAATAAATATAATCGACATCGCCAGTCAACGCTGCTCCTGCATTTCGAGCATTACTTGCTCCCGGTTTTAATTCATGACAATAAATAAAATTATATTTCCCAATCAATCCTTTGCATTTTCCATCTGGCGAATTATCAACCAAAATCACACTCTTATATTCATTTAGAGAAGAAAGCATATCCTCCAAATAGTCCGATGTCCCTATGGTAATTATTACAAACGCAATTTTTTTCATAGTACTTCTTCCTGACAATTATTTTCTACGCACGCCCAACAACAGTTAGATGGAAGCACTTCTCCCTCCAAAAACATCATTCTCACTTTTTGCATATATGCATTATTCCAGACATCTTCATCTGAAAAAACATTCCCATATGAACTATCAGGACTAATTACTCTACCACAGCTACCTATATTTCCGCTTGAATCGATTGATATATTCTTCCAAAACCAATCGCATTGAGATTTAAAAGTACTATCACCAACCAAATGTGGTAAATAGTATTGTGCCTTTATTTTACCCTTTGCTTTTTTATCAAGCTCGTGAATGTATTCTCTGTCAGATTTAATATCTGATATATCATTACCAACAATTCCGAAATCGATATATCTAAAAAGTTCTATTCTATCAACACCTAAACTATCGGCAAAGCACAGAAAAGAGTATGCCTTTTCCTTAAATTCATCACCACAAACAGCAGATGTTACTATTATCAAAGGAGACTTGTTTCTATGCTTAGCAAAAACAAGTCCTCTTATATTCTTTGCAACGTTGTAAAATTCATCAGCACTTCCTTGACATATATCATAATAAGTTTCGTAATCAGGAGCATTCAGACTAACCTGAATTTCATCGATACATCTACTTGTTGTCAGGAAATCTGACATTTCCTCAGTAAGTCTCGTACCATTAGTAACAATTTTTACCTTTTTATGGTGTTTTTCGCACATATGAATAATCTCTTTAAATTGAGGATGTAATAATGGTTCTCCAACTCCTGCAAGCATTACAAAATAGCTTTCAGGAAACTTGTTAAATGAAAAGTCCAACGTTTCTAAAGATATGAAATCAGTATTCAATTTTTTTGCCTGACTAAACTTACTACTATCTGCCATTGTATGATGTGGACACATTTTACAATGAAGATTACACAAGTCAGTAACATAAACTAGCATCCACAAGGGTCTATAGTTTAATAATGTTTTTGTTCGTTTATTCGCCTTATATTTGAAGTAATTCGCCAACTGCAATGGAGTATAACCGTACTGAATTATACTAATAATCTTACTCAACATATATTCTTCTCCTTCTTTTCACTTATCTAGATAGTTTTCCCCCATAACTTTTCTTTTTATAAATGCTGCATGTAGATATAGATTTCCTATTGGTGTCAAAAATAATTTAAATTTCCAAAATGGAAGATAACCATTAATATTGATTCGCGGCACTTCAAGTCGACTTTTTCTATATTTATTACTAAAGTGAAACGGAAGACAGGTAAGTCCCCATAGATAGTTCTTTCTTTCCATCACGCGAAGTACATTCTCATCATATTTTCCTCTGGGATAAACTAAAAAATCTCTTTCCATCGGCAACTCACATGCTATCAATGGAGTTATTTCATCTTCAATCTCATTCTCTGATAGTCCTTTCAGTTCTCTATGCGTTCGTGTATGGAAAACAAACTCTGCATTTTTATAGCGAGCCAATTCAGATGAAGAACAATATCCATCTTTATGCAAAAAAGCATCTACTACAGCAACTGTAAACGGAATTCCTTTTTTGTCTAAGTAATCCATTGCAAGTATTGCATTATGAAAAGCATCATCAAACATTATTAACACTTCGTTATTATTGCTTTTCTGTGTAAAAAAGGGAGACAATTTTTGAGGATGATATTTCTTAATCACGAACTCAATTTGATCCTTAAAGTGATCCAATGGAACCTGTAAAAACAAATCATCGTTTCCCATTGAATGGTATACCAATATCGCTTTACTCATAACAAAATCCTAATTCCTTGAAACATTTTCTGAGTGCTAACACATTGTCATTATTACGAATGATGACTTCTTGTTGTCCAAGAATTCTCTCTTTAAGTTTTTTTTCCGTAAGTTGATTAATATAAAGCACATTTTCTGCAATTAATTTAGCCTCATCTGCAACAAAGACATATCTTAGAATATCTTTATGAATTCCTTCAATGCCAAGAGTTGTCGAGATAATTGGCAATCCTACCAAACTTGCCTGTAGAATCTTATTTTTAACTCCCGATCCAGCTAAAATAGGGCATATAAAAATATCATTATTTCTGAGAGCAGCTCTCATATCTTCAACATACCCTGTAAAATGTACTCTTTCACTCTCATAGTGTAACAATTCTTCTGTACAATTCGCTCCAATTATTTCTAATTTATACTGTTCGGGAAGAAGCGGCATAACTTGCGTAATCAAGTATTTTGCAGCAATAATATTAGGTGCATAATCCATCACCCCCAAAAATGTCAGCCTGTTTCTTCGACCTATCGCCGAAATCGTAACATTAACACTACGCCAAAAATCAATCTCTATACTGTTGTTCATAACATGTATGACATTTTTTAATTCGGGTGCTAAATCAAGAAGATAGTTTTTGTCATCTTCAGAACATATAACAACTGGAGCGTTTTGTTTACAAATCCTAGGTTCATATATCCTATGCTTATAATACTCTTCAATCGCCAGGATTTTATTTATTCCATGCTCCTTTTTTCTTATTCTCTCGTAATACTTCGTCAAACTATCAGTTATGTCAACAATAGTAAAAATTCCTTTTCTTTTCCCTAAATATGCATACTGAGCCATACGTAATCGTTTGATGTATATAAGATCATACTCTTTTTCGCATAAACAACGTTCTATTGTATCACTCATTTTTTTTGACCTACAATACGAAACGCGCAGCGGAATCGGAAGCAATAAGCCCAAAAAGCAGTTTAGCAATGATTTCCATTTTGGTTGTTTTACCCATCTAATGTCCGCAATATATGATTTACACCTTTCCAATGCTATAACATCATAATCATTATAGACAAATGACACCAGTGTCACATCATGCCCCAGCTGTTGCATTGCTCTTATTATATTTTGAGTTCTAATTCTACCCATCGAGTTTGCCGGCGAGGGAGCAATATAAAGAATCCGCATATACAGTTTCCTCCTCGTAATATTTCGTATAAATCTCTCTGTTCACCTTTCCAAATTCTTCTAATTGTTGTTTATTTTTTAGCAAGTATATGATTTCATTAATAATATCCTCATCTGAGTCCTTTATGATAGTGCCTGAACAACTATGCAACCCCTCAGCTCCGATAGTAGTACTTAATACCGTTTTAGAATGAGCCCAATATTCCAATATTTTTATCCGGGTTCCACCTCCAAAATATACCGGGACTAATGCAAGCCAACATTTAGACAGAATATCTATCTTCGTTTTTTCTTCAACATTTTCAATTATCTTTACACCATATTCCTTTGCATATTTATGCAAATCATCTGGGGCTGATGAACCCAAAATAATAAATTGAAGGTCATTTATGCATTTTTTAACTCTTGGATATATCTTTTCAAAGAAACGCATCAAACCATAATGATTTGGCTTCCATGATAAATTTCCAACAAACACACATGTCGGTTTGTCAAACCACTCACTACTCTTTCTATTAACGATGCCTTTACTAGAGAACGTGTTTTCTACAATAGAAAAACTGATATTTTTACAACTCTGATATGCTACTTGACAATCTCTACTGCTCACAAAATAACACAGATTTGCTTTCTCCCATGCGGACAGCTCAAATCTCTTCACGCAGTATACTTCTCTTGCCAGAAGCGCTCTTAAGTAAAACACACTACTTTTAGCAATACGTTCCTGTAATTCATATTCAATATTATGATCATCAAAGACAATAGGAATGTTATGTACATGTTTCACATATTGCATAGTTGACAATTCTTCGCAGAATATCAGCTTAACATCATGATTTGCAATAATGTCATTTATTCTATCTTGCATCTCCGCTGAATAGTACTGTTGTAATACAATTGCTTGATTTTTAGCAATTGCATTTAAAGTAGTATTAATCAAACTTGCTTTTGTTCTAACGAAGTCATAACCAATTATTTCCTCAACATAGTCTTCCAATTCAGCAGTCCTTGTATTTCTGAACTTTTTATCCCAAAACCCGAAAAGAATAATATCATAGTATTTACTTAAAAAACGAATCCACGCACGACTTCTAATAGCACCACCGCTAAACGCTGGGGCGGGAATAAATTTTGTTATAACAACTACTTTGTTCATTATTATAATCCGCCTTTCTGCGAAAGGCACCGATGGGGTTATGAAACCCATTGGCTGACTTCCACTTTTCAATCTATTTTCTTTTTAATATTATTTACTTAATAAGACTGACACACTACAGAACATGTGAAGGTGAGTGACAGGACTGTATAGCAGTGCCCTCGCGTAATTATATGTTGTCGGTCATCCGTTAAGGCATCAACGACACAATCAAAAGCCCGTAAACTTATCTCTTCCAAAGTCGACTCGATTTTACCGGATGATCAGTTACTGTCAGTTTTATTACCATAATATATCATGAGGTTTTTATATTGTCTTTTAAAATTTACGTTTTAACTGTTGTGGACTCGATATCCACAAAACATGAATTTATGCCTGCATTGGTATTACCGATTCCAACGGCCGCATAGAGTATGAGCAGGACCGATTCTCTTCCTTTTCAAGAGGTTTATAGGAGCTATCTGACTGGCTTGCCAAATATCACTATTCTGACGTTTGTATGGAATCTACCGGCAAATACTAGATTCCTTTTTTTAACATCTTAGAGAAGAATATTTTTTTGTTACCCTTTCCCATCTCAAGTATACGAAACCTCAAAAAGGAAACAAGACTGACCGCAAGTATGCGAAATGGATTTGTGACCTTTGCATGTGTGACATGGTCAAATCTTCCTTTATTCCATCTTCCGACATCCGCCATCTGAGAGATTTGATGGGAAAAGTTCGTGGTCTGCGTGACCATATGCATACCATACTAAATCACCCTTTCCTAGTCTTAAGTGGATATGGGGATTACTCCCCATACCCCTCATTCAAACCGTACATGCACTATTAACGCATACGGCTTAACCATATACCTCAACTAAGACCATCGTATTAATTGGCTCTCTAATGTCCATACAATAGTTCTTTGCATTCGCATAAGGTGTGCCCCTTCCCTCCACCGTGATTAGCGGTTTCTTCGGTACTATGAACACTCGGACTTCCTACTACCCTTTTGATTTCCTCTCTTATTCCTTTAATTGTACGTCATACCTCTGTTGCTGAGGAGATAGCAGAACCTCAGCTGTTCCGATAACATACTTATCATCAACCTCGCCAAGCTCTCAGACTGGGGGATGCCATTATAACCTCACCATATCAGTCATAACAGTATTGTCTGCTGTGAAAAGAAACACATCGACCATTTCCAACCTCATAATAATTTCCCAGCTCAATCACTTCACTTTCGTTTCGGCTCTGTTGCTCCCTATCCTACGCTTAAATCTGACGTTACCGCTTCGGTTCCAAGGACTTGGTACAGGCGGTTGGTTAGACCTTACCTGATAGGATTTTCCTATTGTATTATTATCAGCTTACCAAAGCTTGCAGAATTACTTCCGTTCGCTAGGGGAAATCGGCTATGCCGATTTCACAGCTCGCACTCTATTCACATTATATCACATTACAATCCGCACCAGTCCAATATACTATCATTTTACACCACCGTCTTCTGTGCGGTGTTACCTTAATTAATGTCTACTGAATAACAGCCCATTTTTTTGCGCGACAGACCAAAACCAAGCAACCAATCCAGCAGCAACGAAAAAGCGTATTGAATCTTACGCAGATTCAGCAGCAGAATAAACCGGGCAACCACATGCGTGGCTATCCACCAGTCCCATTCCACACTTTCTCTTTGCGAGGCTGAATTCGCGCTCTACTTCTACCCGCTCGCATTCATCCTGGGAGTCCTGCCGCTGATCTTGGGGTTCCTCCTGTTTCAGCCTACCCTGAGCCGGGACGAACAGCCAAATCCCATGCGCCTTGCAGTAGTTCAAATTCTCATGGTTCCGGTAAATCTTATCCTCTAGAATCCGATTGGGGTAATGGCCTTCGCGCTTGTGGAAACATTCAATCACTTCTTGGAGCTTGGTCGTTTCATTGTAGACTTCAAAGGAGTGGTACTCCAATCTCGTCCAGCCGTCTGCGATGCTGATATCCAGCTTCATGCCAAATTCCACCGATTTCTCATTCTTTCCACGCACAATAGGGCGGACAAAGGGTTGGTTAACACTAACGATCCGATCCGGAACACTGCATGTACTCTTGCTATTTGTAAATGCTGCGAATTGTTTCTAAACACTCCGCTTGGCGAACATTCAGCGTCTTCCACTAATTCAGCTTTCCGTCAATGGCTGTAAGATCTCTTCCCAGATAATCCAATTGCTTCCCAATAGCTTTGCGCGTCATCTTTGCCGTGTGGTTCCAGCAGTGGGCGTACTTCAAATAGTCCTTCCGAGCACGCTTGCGATAAGTACGGAGCTTCTTGCCATCGGCGAGGCTGTGGAGAACATCCAGCAGCTTTTCTGCATTTTCTCTGCCTCGTTCAGCAGGGAAACATCCTGGAGATATCGAATGTTGGATGGCGCACAGGTAACGTCTACAATCATGGTGCCGCTGTTCCCGCCACCATTCAGCTTGTTATCATCATGGGCATCTTTCTCTCTGCTTTGCACGCTTCCTAGACGACCATTTCATTAATCTAAGCCAGAATCTCTGGCATCAGACGCTTTCGGAAATGCACCATAGAGGATGGATCAAAGGTAGGCTTGCTGTCATCATAGCCAGCGTAACCGCAGAAATACCGCAAATACGGATTCCCTTGGATCTGCAGAACAATTTCTTCATCGAAATAGCGTACTCCCCCTGAATGAGGCAGACCTCCAAAGCCAATTGAAGGGGCATGGCGACATTGCCGGTGCCTGAAAGGAACAAATCAGCTTACTTTGCTTTGATCTTGTTCCGTGGAATGGTCTGTGCCTTTTTCACCCAGTGTGTTTCCTCCCGCGGCATCATTCCCACTGGCTGCTGAAAATCTGATAAACTGATCTGCCCATTGCTGTATCAATACATACCTATTCCCCCAAGTGCAAGGTTTTTGCACACTTTCATTCGTTTTCTTTGCACTTATTATAACATAGATGGCTGTCAATGTCTTACAGTGCAAAGGGAGTGGGACTGTTCAATAGAATTAATTATATTTTATAAATTTTCCGAATTATGATTTTCTCATATTCAGAAAAATTTGCTGAGTGCAATAATATCATTTCGTCTTGGCTTAATGAAATGTGAAAGCGATCTTCTATTTCAATCACAACAATAGCAAATTGGATTGAATCTAATTCAACTTTTGCTGTTTCATTTAATCCAAAGACGTTAACCATTTCAAAGATTTCAGTTAAAACTTGTGAAATATCCATATATCCCCCGACTTGTAATATAATCCTTATATAGCTGCATATATACCAGATAATATACGCGTTTCTTCGCTTAATATATTTTCAATTTGTTTTCCAAGGTCAATCGGAAAATCACGAAAGATTATTTGCACATCAAAGCGTTCAATTTTAAGATAGATTTCAACCCATTTACGATACAATTGATATAATTCCTTAAGTAACAAATCTACGGGTTTATTGAACAGTTGCAACCAAACATTGCAGTAATGTAGTAATAAGCAATACAATGCTGTGCGATTTGATATATCGCAAATTATCTCATTAAACTTTGATATCATTGTGCGTTCATATACAACAAAGCTATCGTTATTATTCTTAAACTCGTTGACCAGTTTGGAGAGGCAAGATATACTTCCTAATATATCATTCATCATGGCATCTTTTGTTAGCACTTTATGGGGGCTTGAATACTCAACACGAAAATGTCTACAATAACCAAAACTCATTTCCTTGTTATTTATAATCCCATTAATAATGCCATAAAACGGATCGCAACATTGAAAGTTGTCTGCAATATAATCAACGCATATTAGACAATGCGTTCCACCTTGAGGATTTCTGTACCCCTCATCCCAAGGGCAATAAAAAGCTCTTAGTTCAATAATACTTTTTAGATTCTTACTACAGTCCAAAGATAGTTTGCTGAGGGAGGCTTCTTCAATGAGTTTAATTCCATGATAATCACACAAATTGGATAAAGCATTATTTGAAAACAAAAGCCTTTCCCAAAATAGCTTGTTACTATCTTTCTTTTCTTCTTTGAATGTTAACGCTCCTAAATACATCAACTGATAATGAGCGTTTAAATCTGTAGCGCACGTCGCGATACAATCATTAAAACACGATCCCCGAATCGAACCATAAACATCGCTGATTCGTACTAATTTCATTTTGCACATCCTTTCAAAGGAGCTGTTTAGAAATCCTATTAGCTTATCTAAAAAATTCTTTTATTACTGCAAATAGCTCATCCATATCTTCTTTGTTACCATTTAAATAAGCCTTTTTATTTAACAATTTTTCGCTCCTTTCTTTAAACAGATGAATTTCTGCACTTGTGAGATGCCTAATAATGTCTCCAGATACACTATACTCAAAACTTTTTAGGTATGGAAAGAGAACAATCGCCACGACAATACATCCATAGTACAATTCAAGAATTTTTATTGTTCTAGAAACATATCCAATATCATCCGTGAAATTAACAGCCAAAACAATTGCATCTGGTTCAGATGCAAACAATAAATTCTGTTGTGAAAAAGGAGCTAGATAGACATTTCCAAAGCTATACGGAACGGTGTTGGATTGCGACCCAATTATTACTATATCTACATTTCTAAGTTTACCTAGTTCATGGTTTAAATAATATGTTTCTTCTTGTGCGGTCATGGATACTGCAGAGTTGTATCCAAAAGGATAAGCAATATCAAAACCAAATAGAATAGATGATGGTTCCGTACCCAACTGTCCAACAGAATAGTGTTCACTTAAAAAACGTCTCCGCAAATCAAGTTGAATATTGAACTTCCCTTGCTTTGAGCTAGTGCCAAAAACGCCCAAAACTGGAACTGGCAGTTTGTCCATACTACCGAAAGTGTTATCAGTACATAGAGAATTATTGAAATTATAATTAATTACAAAATTTCCACCACGTTCAAGAATCTCAACTTTTTCTTCGAGATATTCAAGTGTATCAAACGCAAAAAGATTCTTTTTGTGTTTGATACATAAATCTAAGATGTATTCACAAAAGTCCATATTCAATAGATGGTTAATATATACTGTATGACCAAGAATAACTGTATCAAAACTATCGTCCCATTCTATATCCGTATAAGACTTTATCATATGATCAAGAGGAGCACAACCAAAAACAAAGTCTTTAACATTTTTTCCAATGTTATTAAAAAGACGAATGTCAAATACACCCCCAATGTTAAATGACAGAAGGTCGTTATTCCCTATAATAGCATGACATTCCTTATTAACCGGAAGAACAATAGCCGAACGAATGGTAGCTACCTGTTTCCTAAATCTTTCTTGTATGTCCGGCGGCACATTGAACGATTCTATTGATTTAGCTCGTTTTCTAAGTAATTCCTTAATATCAGTTAACGATAAATCATTGTCGGCATTGCGCAATAAATAATTTGATACTCGAGCGGAAGCAAAGCTAGATCCTGAAATATACTTATATTCCCCATCGGTCCAAGGAAGGCGAAGTTTACCCGCATATCCCATTATGTCGATTGGAGAGTTTTCTACAAAGATATAATCATCTGGTCTTAAACAAAATGTGCTCCAATATACTCCGATTACACTATCAAAGCAGGCCGGATAAGATTTGACTCCTTGATTCGCAAACGCAGCAACAATATGTATATTCTTGGCGGAAAGCTTATCGCATATATCATGAAACTCTTCTCGTCTTTGTAACAAAACTATCCCACTGCTAATATTAATCAAATCAACATCTAAATTATCATAGATATATTGTAGTGCGTGTATATAATCGTCTTCTACAGTATGATAATTTCTTCCGAATAGTTTTATTGAATATATTTCAACACTTGGGATTCTATTAGCAATGATAAAAGCAACAGCAGTTCCATGTCCAATATCGTCCACATCATATTTTTCGAATATATTAAGATCTATATGTATTACACTGGAGCACAATAATTCTTTTCTGGAATCATCAACTCCGCTATCAATTATTACAACACGCTTTCTTCTCATTTTCACCTCTCCAAGATATTAGACAAAATACCAAAAACTGAACACATGGTTTTATGGTTTTATCTTTATATATTTACAAAACGCATTATACGTTCCTTCGAAACAAATACTTCCGTTATCTAAAAGAATAATACGATCCGCCTTCTCCAAATATATGCGATCCTCTGTAGCAATAATAAAAGTCTTGTCTTTTATTGATAATAGTCGATCACAGATCATCTGAGACGTTTTGTTGTCAAGCGCACTTGAAATATCATCTATCACAAAAATATCGGCATCTTTACATAACATTCTTGCCAAGGAAATACGTTGTCGTTGCCCTCCAGACAGCTTTCCTACCTCAGCTCCAATATTTGTTTCAGGACTGATCTGGTTATTGGAAATATCCAAATCCAAAGCAGCATAATACATACATTTTTCTTCTCTATCTGAGTTAATTGTTTTACCAAATAGATTCTCTCGTATAGAAACGTTAAAGAAAGAAGGAGTTTGCGGCGAATAACTCACGTAATTTGTTGACAATAAACTTGATGTAGCAACATTCCGACCATTAATAAATATTTGTCCTTGTTGCTGTTCTAGCAACCCAAGTATTGACCGTAACAGAGTCGATTTTCCTGAAGCTATTTTTCCGGTTATTACAATCAATTCGCCTTGATTTACTCTTAAATTAATATGGTCGAGCACGGAAGCACCAGAAGAAGATGTATATGATAAATTACGTACTTCTAATACTGAAAATGCTTCTTTGTGGATTCGTTCATCCTCTGGAATTGGTAATGCGTCTTTTACGAAAAGAGACTTTGCAGGTATGAATCTACTAATCCCATTTAATTTATCAATTGATACTTGAGTTGCTTTCTGATTAATGATAATACTTCCCAAGTATTGAATAGAGCCAGAAATAAAACTCATGTAATATATAAATAAAGAAAACTCTTTCAGCGAGAAGTAGCCATTATAAGCCAAATAGCAGTAAAAAAACATAAGAATTGCTGTACCGATACTAATCGCGTTTTTATGGAGGCATAGTATCAGTTCCCTCAACATACTGTCCTTTATGGTTGCTTTCAAACGGATTTGATCTGCTTTTATTAATTGTCTAATAACTAAATCCTCAGCTCCTTGAATATGAATTTGACTAACATTCTTTAGTATGTTTCCAACTAATGCAGATGTGGCTGTAACGCTTTCTCTGTATCTTCTTCTATTATCCGTAAGACGCTTTCCAATTTTTCTAATTAACAAAAATAAGACTACAACAGGGGAAAAGGAAAAAACAAAAACTTTTATATTTGTATTTGCTAAAATTATGATTGCCATAATAGAGAATATCAAGGTGCCTAAAAATTGAGTGGAAAATTCTGAAACATAACCCTCAACTTGTTCAACATCCTCATTCAGGCAATTAAGTACTGTGCCATGCGTATCTTTTAGAGATTCGGCTCCTGGCATCTTCAGCAACTTGTTAACAAAGTTGTTCCATAATAGGGTAGTAGTACTAAATCGGGAATGTGCATTTGTAATCGAATAGAAGAAAACAAATAGAATCCTGCCTAAAAGAGTACCAACAAAAACACCAACGACAACACATATTTTATTATATTGACTACTTTCAAACCCGGAAAAAATCTCACTAAGAAGAAGACCAGATATAAGAGGGAAAATATTTGCTATTTGATATACTACATAGTCAACTATATATCGTTTAGGATTTGTTTTTATTGTATTATAAACAAACTTGATGCCCTTCATCAATTATCCCTCTCTTTTGATATCATCTCATAGAAGTAACTGTTCTTTTTTTTCATGAGCTCACTGGGACATCCAAATTCTAGAATTCTCCCAGACTCCACTGCAATAATTCTATGCAAATCCGAAACAGTATGCATTTTATGAGCAATTACGATTCCAATTTTTCCGTCCAGCAAAACCTTTTGTGCATGCATCAAAAGATTTTCTGTTACGGCATCAATCTTTGACGTGATTTCATCAAGAATAACTATTTTGCTATTCTTCACAAAAGCTCTAACTATAGCAAGAATTTGTGCTTCACCTGCAGAAATAATGCTACCTTGACTACCAATGACTGTATTAAGTCCAGAATCAAACCGCTCAAACCATTCAAGTAGCCCCATACTATTCATTGCTCCAAGAATATCATTATCACTAATTCGCTCATCAAAGAAGGTTATATTATCTCTAATAGTGGTATCCATTAACTGTACGTTTTGTGGTATATACGCGATATTTGACCGCAACGATTTAAGAGAAACGTTATTGATGTTAACATCATTAATAGCGATTCTACCATCTGTTGGATCATATAGCCGAAGAATTAAATTAGCTATAGTTGTTTTCCCTGCACCAGTTGGTCCAATCAAAGCTACTGCTTCGCCTTGATTAATTTTAAAACTAATCCCGGACAGCACCTCAATGCCTTGGGTATATGAAAAATGCACATTTTCTAATGATAAAACGCAGCAACCACCATTTCCCTTTGAAAAATCCAGATTAATGCTATCATGTATGGTGCCTTTCTTTTGAAAAAGGTTTTCAACATGACGAATACTTGCGTCTACACGCTGGAGCTCTTGTAATTCTCCCTGTAAATTCAAAATCGGATCCAAAATATAATTAATATATGAATAAAATAGATATATTACACCAACGGTAATAGTTCCTTCAATCAGCAGTTTGGTTCCTATACCCAAAAATAGAGCGTACCCCACTGCTTGCAATACAAGTACAACCATAAACATGAACCACATTGCAATATTCGACTTTATACGAATTGGAAACCATTTATTAAAATAGTTTGCAAAGTCACTCTGTATGTCTTTTTGCATATTCCGCAATTGAATAGTTTCTGTGTTGTTTAATATTTCTCCAAACATGCCAAACAGTTTCCGTTTCTTTTCGCGGTCAATATTAACTATCGGCTTCCCTAAACTGTGCGCTTTCCAAATGAACAATAATGCAATCGAAACAAAAAACAACTGAACAACACCAAGAAAAATATTATTCAAAAAGGATACAACGATCACACCAACAATTAAGAAGATGTTGCTGGACACAACTATACTCATGCTAGAGAAAAAATCACATAATATTTCCACATCACCCTCTACCGTTTCGAGCAATTCTCCATAGTCCATACTTTTGAAAAACGAATTATCCAAAGAGAGAATATGTGTCATCAAGGATTCGCGCAACATGTTTGTAGCATTTCTGCCAATGTAATTCGTTAGATAAACTGCATAAACAGATATCACACCATTTACTATTATCGCACACAGAAAGCCACTAGCTAGGTATATTAAACTGTCGCTTTTCTCTTGAACAAGATTGTCTATAAACAAACTAAGAATGTACGGGCAGAGAAGCTGAATCAGCATCTTGATTATTGTAATTCCCGCAAGCAGTATAATTCGAATATCCTTTTTTACAAATTTTCGAATGAACAGAAAATATAGTTTTAGCGTTTTCAATCTACCTCAACCTCTTTCGTTTTTTTCGAAAACACTGGTGTTAAAAATATATCTTAATTCCGTACCATAGTCATATGGGTTAGATGACCTATTAAAAATATGCTAACTTGTAGTCACATATTTTTAATTGATGATAGGACACACAAGATTACACAGAAAAAGTAAAGTTGCAATTTGAAAAATGTTGAAAAGAGACTCACGCCATTATCGCTTTCTCTAGTAGCGCGAGCTCCTTTCCACTAACTTTGTTGATCATACCTCAGAACAGCATGGCTTCCGAACAGAACAGCATGGCTTCCGAACAGAACAGCATGGCTTCATCATTCATGCAAACGAAACTGTTCAGCTTTTTTTCCGGTTTACGAAGCTTCATCGACAATTTCCTCCTTATACTGAATAGTAGTAGTGTTTATAGACCCTCTCCAAGGTCTTCAATACAATGCAGTGAGTGCTATGGATGACATACTTACTTGGTGAATAGTCTAACCAGAAAGCCTCTAACCACAGCCCTTTGCAACATTGTCAAGAATATAGCCACCCACAAGGGGTATTTATGAAACCGTATGGTTTAACATGAAATTAGATTTAGCAAACGTCAAGCTCAACTACCATAAACATGTGTTTGAAAGAGTGGTACTGTAAGTTGACTTAATGATACCTCTAAAAAATCGTAAAATAAAACAAACATCGCTCTAGAACACTCTTTGCATTTTTATGATCTAATCTGATTATTGTATGTATCATATTTATTTCTTATTTCGAAAAGTCTATCTTTTAGAAGAAAATCCGCAATTTTTTTTATAACAGTTCGGCTTTCACATAGTCAAAAAGGAGAATTCTAAAAAGTTTCTTGCAGTAATTGTCCACAATGAAAGCGAATATTTGCGTAACCAGACAGATTTTTCTATCTCTTGTAGATAATTTAGAATTAAAAATCCCTGAAAGCAACTTTTTTGATAATCCAAGCGAAAAGTTTTCCACATCAGTTCATGATTGCAGAAACGTTGTGCACATTAAGGAAACATCAAAACTCATCCATTAAAATGATGAAGTGGTATATGGCGACTCCGGATACAGTGGGGCAAAAAAACGGTTAGATAACTCCTGATTATCATTCATTTTTTTACCAATTAGCACACCCCACCCCATCTGCCTATTACCATCCCCAGCAACTTTTACTGGAATATTTTGTTATATTCTATCATTTCCTGCCAGAATTCACAAGGGACAGTTTTGACCAACACTTTTTAACCCTTTGTTTTGGTAATCTTTGTATAATCTGCCAGAAACAGTGACGACTAAAACACTTTTAAATTTCCACCCCTTCTAAATATTGCCAAATCCCCCATCCTAGCGTTATAATATAAAATAATAAATAAAAAAAAGGAGAATCTACCATGCATGTTTTTCAACCAATTCCAGTTGAGAATCTGGAATTAAATCCATTTGAGACAATCGGAAAAGATTGGGCGCTTGTATCTGCTGGTTCCAAACAGAAAGCCAACACCATGACCGTCAGCTGGGGCGGCGTCGGCGTGCTCTGGGGCAAAAACGTTGCCTTCATCTTTGTGAGAGACTCAAGATATACCAAAGAATTTATTGATGCGGGAGACTTTTTTTCCATCTCGTTTATGGGGAAGGAGTACAAGGAAGCCCTCAACTACTGCGGCTCCCACTCCGGACGTGACACAGACAAGGTCAAGGAGGCGGGTCTTACATGGAATTACAAGCATTCCATTCCGTTTATCGACGAGGGCAGCTTTGTCCTTCTATGCCATAAGCTGTCCGCCACCAGACTGACAAAAGATTCATTCATCTCACCGGAACTGTCCAAGTGGTATCAGGACGGCGACATGCATACCATGTATGTCGGGGAAATTATCGAACTGATGGCGAGATAATAATATTTTTTGTAAAAAGAGGAACGATGATAGCTCCATGCATCGTTCCTCTTTTTCATTCCAGTTATTTCCCAACATCTTTCCCTTTCCTGATACCCGCCATGACCGCCACCGACAGCGCCATAAAAACCACGCACCAGATAGGCGTGACGAAAAATGCAGTCCCTGTCTGCCCTGACATCAGGAACACAAAAACATTGGCGGACATATGCACCAGCACCGGCGCGGCAAAGCATCCGCAATATTCATAACAGACCGCCATCAGCATCCCCATCGCCGTACCATACAGAAACTGCAGCAGATTTCCATGGAAAACGCCAAACAGCAGCGCGGAAAAGACTGCCGCCTTCGCGACGCCAAAAAACTTTCTGGCGCGGTTGAAAATCACGCCGCGGAACACCATTTCCTCCACCATGGGGGAAATGATTCCATAGAGCAGGATGCCAAGCCAGATGGGAACAGAATACTGAATCTCCGCCACGGTATCATATTTTTCCGAGCGGAGCATGGTCAGCTCCACCAGTATGTTGAGCGCAAAGGACGCCGTGATGCCCAGTAAGGCACACAGTATCAGGCTGGCTGCATTCCCTGTCGTTCGCTTCCCCCAAAAGCCATGCCGCATAAAGCTGCCAAACTGCCTGCATACATTCTTGTCAATGTCAACTTCACCAGTCGTACTGACCTCTATCAGAACGTCTTTTAACAGAAATGCTGCCCCTGCCATGCTCGCCGCAGCATTTACGACTGCGCTAAGCTGCGGGGCGTTGTGCTCCACCCACGCCGTAATTCCTGTTACCGGGAGTGACGGAATCAGGATGGCAAGCGCCAGCATCGCAGCCGTCTTTACCAGCATGTAAACAACAAACGGTTTTAAGATATAGGCAAGCTTTTGTGTTCGTTTTGTCCGCTTTTGTATGATTCTAGCCATTCAGCGCCTCCAACAGACCATCCACCGTGTCGACAATTCTGTCCGCTCCTGCCTGTTCCAGCTCTCCCGCAGACGCATAGCCAAAGGACACGCCTATCGAGAAAATGCCGTGTGCCTTTGCGCCCTCGATGTCAAACCTGCGGTCGCCTACCATCGCGACGGCAGAATACTTATCAGCTTCTGACATTCCCGCAGGAATCAGCTGGCGCAATGCCTCCTCGACCACTTCCTCCTTTTTGCAGCGCGTTCCGTCCATGTTGCTGCCCACAATGATATCAAAATGTGCCTTAATGTCAAAATAATCCAGTATCCGCTCGACGTACTCTGTCGGCTTGCTCGACGCGATTGCAAGCTTCCTGCCGCCTGCCTTCAATGTCCTGAGCATGTCTGCAATCCCGGGATATATTTCATTTTCGTATATCCCCTGATTGGCAAACCGCTCACGGTACTTGGCTATCGCTGTCTGAATCTGCTCCTCGTCAAGGTGGTAAAACTCCCGGAAGCTGTCCGATAACGGCGGTCCGATAAACGGCTCAAGCCGGTCAAACGATGGCTCCTCGATGCCAAGCGCGCGCAGCGCATACTGTACCGAACTTGTAATCCCAAGCTTCGGGTCTGTCAGTGTGCCGTCCAAATCAAACAAAATATATTGAAACATAAACAACCTCCGTTTAAACGCAAATCTCCTCCTGCAGGCAGAACGAGTATAGATAGCGCTCCTTCACCCTCCTGCCTGTTATCTGTTCCAGTGCCATCTGGTAATAGTCAAGCTGTGTCCGGTATCGTTTTATCAGCTCCTCCTTACAGCTTACCCTATCTGTCTTGTAATCCGCAAGCACTATCTCATCATTTTCATAAAAAAATACATCGATGACACCCTGGACCAGAACAGTCTCTTCTGCGGGAAAAGCCGCGTTCAGCTTATCTGCGCCGATTCCGATGACAAACGGCTGCTCCTTGAACAATTCCTTTCTCGCATTTGCGGCAATCATCCGCTGCGACAGACCAGAAGAAAAAAATCCCATGACCTTATGCATGCCGACACAGGCAAGTTCCTCCCGGGTAATAATCCCCTGTGCCAGCCACTGCTCCTGCTCATCCCTTAAAACCGCGTACAGACGTTTCTTTGCCTTTTCGTCCTGCGGACTGTCCACATGAAGCCTTTCCGAGAAAGACAGCAGTTCCATGACCTTGTGCACTGCCGTACCATACTGCGTCCCTGCCTGCGCCCGTATAAAATGTTCCATTCCCTGGGAAACGGTACTGTCCTTTGCCTGCTCTGACTCATCGGACACAAAGCTTGGTATGTAGCTTTCCCGCGGCATCACAATCAGCTCGTCTGCCTCGGACACTGCCTCCTCATAGGAAGCCTTTTTCAGTTCTGATACCGTAGTCTTTACCGTAAGCCCCTCAAGATATGCATATGGATAAGTATCATGCAGCTTTTCCCGCAGTCTTTTGGCAAGCGCCTCGTCCGCATATGTGCCCGTATGTCGCAATTCTTCCTCGAGGGCAAACGCCCTGCCCTGCTCCCTTATCTGCGTTCCCAGCTTTTCCGCCAGGTTTTCTTCCTCCCTGTATATCTCGAACCCTATCGGAACCTCCCGGTAAGGCAGCCGGTGTCCCGCCCACTCATATCCTCTTTCCGCAAGCACGTCCTGCATACAGGAATGGCGCATCAGGGCTGCCAGAATCATGTCCGTATAAGAGCCTGCGTTCATCATCACGGAATACGGCAGCTTCGGGGCATCCTCCATCGTCAGGTGGATGTGGCTGGCAAGCTTCTTGTCCATGTCGCCTACATAGCCGGTCAGGATAAGCTTTTCCTTTGCCCGGGTCAGCGCCACATAGAGCACGCGCAAATCCTCTCCGCGCGTGTCCTCCTTCATGCGCTGTGCCACCACGTTTTTGCGCATCGTTTTCCGCTTCAGCCGAAGCTCGGGGTCGATGTAATCCACGCCGATGCCAAGCTCCACGTCCATCAGGATGCTCTGGCGCATGTCCATCTGGTTAAAATGCTTTGACAGGCCGCAGACAAAGCATATCGGAAATTCCAGCCCCTTGCTTTTGTGAATCGTCATAATGCGCACGACATCGGCATTCTCATCCAGAATATTCGCCTCGCCAAAGTCCACCTCCTGGTCCTGTATGGTTTCGAGATAGCGGATAAAATGAAACAGCCCATAAAAACTTGTCTTCTGAAAGGCGCCCGCCTTTTCGAGCAAAAGCTCCAGGTTGGCTGTCCGCTGGTCGCCCCCCGGCAGGGAACCCACATAGGCACTATATCCGGTGTCTGTTATCAGCTGCTGCAAAAGCTCCTTGATTGGCGTGTACGCGACCTTTTGACGGTACTGGGATATCAATGTCAGAAAACGCCCCAGCTTTTCCGGTGACACGCCGTCTTCCATTGCGTCCGAATGTATTATCTGTTCGTGGTAAAATGTTATCTGTTCGTACAAAAACAGCCTTTCCTTACAATGCTCCCTCGCGCAGCACCGGATTTGTGCAATTTCTTCCTCCGAAAAATCAAAATACGGAAGCTTCAGCACGCCAAAAAGCGCGATGTCCTGCAAGGGATTGTCAAGCACACGCAGGATATTGACAATCCCCTGTATTTCAAGCGTCTCAAAGTACCCTGTCCTGCTGGTGACATGCACCGGAATCCCCTGCTCGGACAAAATACGCCGAAAGTCCTCGTCCCAGCCTGCGGTCGCCCGGAAAAGAAGCACGATATCCGAATATTTCGCGCGCCGCGGCTCTCCTGTGACGGCATCCGTGACCGGAAACTTTCCCACCATCTGCCGGATGCGTTCCGCCACCATCAATGCCTCAGTCTCCTTCTCGGAATACGCCCTTCCATCTCCCGCGTCCGCCTGCGCAAAGGAATCCGGCGTGGCTATGAGAATCTCTGTCTGATAACAGCTGCTTTTTTCCGGTTCGGGGTAGGATGCGCCTGCGTACAGCGCCGCCCGGTCGTCATACTCCACATTCCCAACCTTGGCTGTCATCAGCTGGCTGCATATAAAGTTCGTCGCATCGGTCACTTCCCTGCGGCTCCTGAAATTCATGCTTAAGTCAATCCGAACCCTGTTTCCGCCATCATTATTTGTGACATATGTGTCATATTTTTCCATAAAAATTTCCGGTCTTGCCAGACGGAACTTATAGATGCTCTGCTTGACATCCCCCACCATAAAGCGGTTGAAACGTCCCTTCTCCTCCCCGGATATGCACTTGAGCAGCAGCTCCTGCACCTCATTGGAATCCTGGTACTCGTCTATCATGATTTCCTCGAAATAGTCCTGCAATTCAAGCGCCGTGCTCCGCGGCACAATCGTCCCATCTGCATCCCGCTGTAGAAGAATCTGAAGGGCAAAATGTTCCATGTCGGAAAAATCAATCACATTTTTATCCCGCTTTGACGCATCCAGCATCTTTTTGAAATCAAGTGTCAGCGCGACCAGCTCCTCCACCATCTCCTGACAGACCGCCATGTCGCTTAACGTATCCTCCGCGGAAATCTGGAACAGGAATTTTTTCAAGTCCGCAATATTTTTCTTGACCTCGTCACGTATCCCCTTAACCATGTCCTTCAGGACAGGGTCCACCCCCTCTGTCTTTTTGGCGGAGAGTCTCCCAAATGCGGCATAGGTGAACAAATCATACAGTTCATTATAACCCGATGCCCCCTGGAACCGTTCCATAAGCTCAATGTCCGCAATCAGGTTTTCCGTATACTGGACGGGACCTCCCGCGCTGCCTGCTATCTCCAATGCCTGCCGGAGCCTGTTTTTGCACTCCTGCAAAATCGTCCCGATATAGGCAAGCGCACCCTGAAACCATTTTTTCCCGGAAAGCGCACTGACATCCGAAAGCCTGTAATCCTCAAGACGCTCGGCAAGCCACTGCTCCGGAAACGGATAGCTCATGGAAAAATGGTACAGCCGGAGAATCGCCTCCTCTATCTTTTTTTCCGTCGTCCCCGTACTATAGCACTCCACAAAATGTAAGAAACGCTCGGTCGGTTCCGTATGCGCGTCCTCCAGAAGCTTTTCCATCACATCCGCCTCGAGCATCTTCACCTCACTCTCATCCGCCACGCGGAAAGCCGGGTCAAGACCAATCTCGTTGAAATTGTTACGGATGACAAACAGGCAGAACGAGTCAATCGTCGTAATCTGGGCATTGTGTATCAGCGACGCCTGTCGCTGCAAATGCTCGTTCTCCGGATTTTCTTCCAGCTTCTGCGACACTGCCCTGCTGATACGCTCACGCATCTGCGCCGCCGCGGCAGAGGTGAATGTCACAATCAAAAGCCGGTCAATGTCGACAGGGTGGCTGTCGTCTGTTATCATCTGTATGATGCGCTCCACCAGCACCGCAGTCTTACCGCTTCCGGCAGCTGCCGATACAAGGATATTGCAGTCCCTGGTGTCAATAACCCGCTGCTGGTCGGGCGTAAAATGCACTGCCATCACTGCACACCTCCGTTTTTATTCTCTGTTTCGTCCATGCCTTCCCCAGTTCCAAGGCTCTGCCGGATACGCTCCATCGCATCCTCCTGATTCAGGTCGTCAAGGTGCCTGACCAGCCCCGAACCAAGTTTTTTGTCAAATCCGCACACACTTTTGTATGCACAGTAGGTACACGCGTCCGTGTCCTTCTGCTCATATGGGTTCAGACCGATATCCCCATCGAGGATGGATGTGCCCAGCTCCTTGATTTTATGGTTTACGAAATCCGATACCGTCTCAAAATCCCTGTCTGACAGCACTGCTGACGCCTGCGTAAAGCTGCCGTCCTTCTTCCGCGCGACAGGAATGACAGTTGACTTTGTCTCAAAATCCTTGTCCAGAAGCCTTATCACTTCCTCGTCATCGCTGACCATGCCTGTCATTTTCAGCTCATCCAGTATCGCCGCCTCTATCTCGGCAATGTCCGGACTGCCCTTGTCCGTCTCGGTCAGCGGGTCATTCACATGATAGTACAGCATTGCCGCAGGAATGACACGCGTGTCAGGATTTTTCTTTTTCTGCACCTCCAACGCGGCATTCATGTAGACGACAAGCTGTAACTGAAGCCCATAATAGAGCGCGGCAAGGTCAAACTTCCTGTTTCCCGACTTGTAATCAATGACTTTTACATACAGCTTATCCTCTTTCCTGCAGGTATCCACGCGGTCTATGCGCCCTATCAGCTGCAGGCGCTCCTCCTTGGAGAGCGCGATATTGACCGCATCAAGGTCTGACGTCATCTGAAACGACAGCTCGAAATTTTCCGGCGTAAACGCCCCCTTTTGCAGCTGGTACTGCAAGGTCTGCACGGTGCGGTTCAGAATCCTGCGCATCCGCGTTATCATATATTCGTTGCGCTTGCTGCTGTACAGAATCGTCTCCCCATATGACACCGCATAGCTCTCAAGACATTCCGCGACAATCCGCTCCCCTGCCTCCTTCGGAAAATCAAACCATGTATATCCCTCCTCGGCAAGTCTGTCCGAAAAGCTCTCCAGGACAGCATGGAACACGTTTCCCATGTCGACACGCTCAAAGCTGTATTTGTCGCGTTCTTCCAGGCTCAGTCCGTACTGGAGAAAATGGGCGTACGCGCAGGAGGCAAATTTTTCAAGACGGCTCACGCTGTTTTTCAGCACCTGACCGTACAGCATTCCTGCAAGCTCCCGCGGAATCCTGTTCCTGTCCGCATTGGACAAATAGGAAAACGCCGCCCGCCTCATCTGTTCGAGTATCGGGGCATACTTCTCATTTCTGACATATGTGTCATAAAGTGTGATGAAAAGCTGTTTCTCATCCCCGATATCATCTGCCGCATACCGGCGCAAAAGTCCGACCAGATAGGAAAGCGCGTCCGCCGGCGACTCTATCTGATCCTCCATTGGGCGCGTCTGCGGCTGCGTGATTACAATATCCGGAAACAGCCTTGTCACCGTGCTGACCAGATACGCCGGACGAATGCTCTTTCCCTCATTGTCCACCTTCGCATAAGACAGGTACAGGCGCTCTGTAGGCTTTGTCATCATCAGGTACAGGTAAAGCCGCTGGATATACATCTGCTGTCTCGGCGTCGGCGCAAGCTCGTATTCCGACTCCTGTAAAAACGCGCGGTCAATGTCGGAAATGATGCCCCCTGTTCCCCCGGATTTCGGTATGATGCCGTCATTGACGCCGACAAAAAACAACGCCTTAATCTCACAGAGCCTTGTCCGCTGGATATCCCCGATAACCACCTTGTCAACCGTCTGCGGAATGGCGCCCACCTTAATCTCCGCAAAGCCTGCGTCCAGGATGTCGGCAAACTCCTTGATTTCCAGCTCCTCCTCACCCAGAAGGCCACAAATCTGCTCCAGCAGCTCCATCACAAGCCTGTAAATCTGCGCGTACTCCTTTGCGCGCACAAAATCGCCCTGTTCCGTAAAAAACTGCTCATACCTTGCAAGCTTTTCCTCTATCGACGCATTGACGATAAACGCATATAATGCCCTGACAAACTCCTTCCCGGTCACCTTCTCTGTCCTTTTTTTCATGAGCGGCTCGAGCATCGCCGTTATCTTTTCCCTTGCCGCGTTCAGTTCATCAAGCTCCGCGGCCTCCTCGTCCTGCTTATTCATGCGCCTGGTGAACTTTTTGTTCCATGCCTTTCTGCCCCGGATTCCCATATGCAGGCAGTAGTTTTCCAGACGGTCCGCCTCGTCCGGCGTAATGTCCGCCATGCCGCACCGCAGAAAATGAAATACGGATTCATATGAATACTCCTGTGTCACGACCAGAAGCGCGCTCCGGATAAACTCAATAAACGGATTTAAGACCAGCTTGTTGGTCTGGTCTAAAAAATAAGGAATGTCAAAGCGCCCGAACAGCTCCCGCGCTGCAAAACCATACCGGTCCATGTCTCCCGTAACCACTGCGATGTCGCGGTAACAGTACTGTTTTTCGCGCACAAGCCGCCGGATTTCCAGACAGACCTGGCGCAGCTCTTCTTTCGGGTTTGACGCCTCAAAAATATGTATGTTTTCCTGTTCGCCGCTGTATTCCCTGTAAGGATAGCGGAACAGCTCCCGCTCAAGGTGGGAAAGCCCCGCATTATCCTTGTAGCGGTAAACAGTCTCCCCTGTTATCCTTTCATCCTTTTCCCGTTTCACGCCCGCCTCACGGCAACGCCTGTCAAGGTCATGGATGGTCTTTTTGCTCAGATGGAACAGCTTCTGTTCCCCATCCAGTGTATAGGCGTCCTCGCGTGTGTCCATCGTGACCGTGACGATGACGTCCCGCGCCTGAACCATAAGCTCCTGTATGACATTGTACTGTATCGGCGTGAATCCTGTAAATCCGTCAAATACAATCACGCTGTCCCTGACAACCCTTGACCTTGGCAGCGCTTTCCGCAGGATGTCGAGCGTCTCCTCGGTCGTGATATACCGTTCCTGGATGTATTGCAGAAAGCCCTCGTACAGGAGGTTCAAATCCTTTAGCTTATAGGCGAGCGCATTTCTTCTGGATGCATACTGGCACAGCTTCTCCACGTCCTTTGTTCCCAGTCCGTACTGCATAAATTCCGACAATGCCGATTTTACTTCGCTGATATAGCCTGGCTTTCTGATATTTCTTTTCATGACGCCAAGCTGATCCTCCAGCCCTGCCGCCACGCGCCGCAGTACCAGGCTTTTCCCCGTGTCGTCAAGGACGGGCCTGTCATTTCCGCCCACCTCCTCAAAAATCCTGTGCGACAGTCTCCCAAAGCTCAGGACATCGATATTCAGGATCCCTTTCCGGGGATGCCTCTTTACCATCTCAAGCTGTGTCTGCATGGTAAACTGATCCGGCACGACAATCAGATAGTTGGTGTGCGGATTCTGCTGTGATTCTGCTATGATGCGGTCATATAGCAAATGACTTTTGCCGGAGCCTGACGCCCCGATATAAAATTGCAGTCCCATTGCCTCTCCTTGCTGTCACACGTCCAAAATTGCAGACCATGTAATATAATTGCGTTTTGTTGTTCTCTTGATGCGGTACAGCGCCTCGTCCGCATGCATGATGGCGCCGTTAATGTCGCAGCCTGCGCCATCGCCTGCCGCCGCGATTCCGATGGAACTGGAAATGCGTTTTTCGTCCGGTATGATGACAGAACGCCCGAGCTTTTCTTCAATATTCGGGATATAGTAGTGGTCACGTTCCAGTATTTCATAAAAATGCCTTGCCAGCGTGACGCCCTTCTCCTCACCCTCCCCCGGCAGCATCAGCAGGAATTCATCACCGCCATACCGGATGGGAATGCCGTCCTCAGGCGCAAGCTCCCTTAAAATGCGCGCAAACTGTACCAGAATCAGATCCCCGACATCATGCCCAAACGTGTCGTTATAATACTTGAAGTTGTCCAGGTCAAAGTACACAATGCCGCAACTTTTCGTGCCGTTTTCTTTCAGCTCCTCTATCTTCGCGGCAAGCCCCTGACGGTTGTAAATGCCTGTCAGCGCATCCTTAATCGCAATCTCCTCGAGCTTTTTGTTTGCATTGCGCAGCTTCTCATTCATGGCATGCACCAGCTCGTTTGCCTGTTCCTTCTCGACGAAATCCACCAACTGGCGGTATGTAACCTTGAAAATATTGAGCGCCTCCCCGTCAAGCAGGTAATTGTTCATCCGCAGGTTCTCCTTCATGTCGATACAGGCAATCGCCGCCCCTTCCACTTCCCCATCCCTGATATACGAAGTCATCATAAACGACACGACATCATTCAGCCCGAAAATAAATAGCAGCGACTCAAACAAATAGTAATCCTTTTCGAAACGCGACACCACAAATCCGTTGGAATACGCCTTGGCAAACCGTTCAATCACCGATAAGTCGTCATCCGTAAAGCATTTGTCGTCCGACTCAAGAAACGGTTTCAAACCGTTTTCCTTTCTGGAAAACATATACAGGCTGTCAATGCGGAAATGGCTCATCGCAACCGTGACTCACACATCTCCTTAAGCGGCTTGTTTTCAGCCAGCACGCTCTGCCATGATACAAGGTATTCCGAATCTGCCCGGAATATATCATTGGATTTCTTGATGGCTGCCTCGTTGTACAGCGCCCGGATTTCCCGCAGCAGCTCCTTGTCAAACGGAAACGCATACTGGCAGAGCGGAAAGTCCTCCCTGTCCCGCAACGCCCGCAGATGCGGAATCTCAGGCCGGTAATTTTTTTCGGCAAGCTCCCTTATCGCCTCCTCCAGTATGTCCTGACGCTCCTTTTCCAGCCCGAGCCGGTCATAGCAGTCCGCCATTTCCCTGGCAAGAACCGGATAGCCAAAGAAGAAAAATCCCGGTGTCCGCAGCAGATTCTTCTTGGCACGCTCCATCTCCCTGACCGCCTGCTCATAGTGCTCGGCGCCTTTTTCCAGCATGCCGCTCACAAGATAAAAGAGAAAAAGGTCGTCATCCCAGAACGCATATTTCGACTCGTCGTCCGTATCGAGCAGATGGGAAAGAAAGCGCCGCATTTTGTCAAAATGGAAATTGCAGCTGTACTCATTGTTGTCATAAAAATTGGAAAGCGCCGCAAGCCCGTACAGTTTGGACCAGTTGGCAATAAAACGCATATACCCCATGCGCTCGACAACGTCAATCGACAGCTCGATATAGCGGATGGCATTTCTGTAATCCCTCGCAATGAACGCCGTGATACACTTGTTGTAAAGCGTCTCCGCGACAAGCTGCGAGTCCTGCATCTCATAAGCAATCTTTAGTGCCTTTGTATAGTATTCGTCCGATTTTTCATAACAGCCGTCCACACAGGTAAAATACCCCATTCCATTGTAGTTGTAGCACAGGGCGCGCAAATCCCCGTCCTCCTCTATCAGATGCAGGATATGCTTGTAGTAACCTTCGGGAAGGTCAAAACGCCCGATGGAAGACGCCAGCACGACACGGTTGGTATAAAACACAATCACACAGTTATTGTTTCCGTTCTGTTCGGCAAGCCGGAGTCCCTCCTCATAATATTCCCTGTCCTTTGGCGTGTCATTTAAAACCGAATTTAGCACATTCGTCATGCAGTTGGTATATATATAGGAAAGATGGTTGGAGAAGTCATATTTCCTTAACAGTGCAATCAGTTCCTCATCCGTCACGACAGCATCCGCAACCAGGTTCTTTGCATCAAAGCCGAGATACAGGTTTACATCCTTCAGTATCAGGAGGCGCATGGTCAGTGTCTCGTCGCTGTAATGTTTCAGGATGTCACTGCATGCCGCGGCACACTGGTCTGCCAGCTCATTGTTTGCATTGCGGATTTGCGCCATCCCGATATAGTAGGATATCATAAACCGTTCCTTCTGCCATTCCCCGGTTCCCATAAGCTCTGCACTAATGCGGTTTGCCACACGCGTCGCATTGCTGATATCGTTGCGGTACAGGCAGCACCGGATGTACAGGATACAGATTTTCACCCACACATCGTAGTCCGCATCGTTCAGATGAATCTGGTGTGTCTGGTACTTTTGTAAAATAAACGACAAATAATAATTTGCCTGCCGGTAAGCCCCCGTTTCTATCATATTGTTCATCTGGACCGCATACTGGGCAAGCTTCCCTTTTTCGGGGACAAAATCCGAATCAAAGTACTCCTGGATGCGCTCCTCAAAAACCATGCTCACAACAAGCTGCTGTCTTTCAAGCAAATCCGTAAACTGCTTCATGTCATCCGCCAGGTATGGCCGGATTTTGTAGTCTTCATTGTATGCCCCGAATATGTAAACATTGCATTCCTTCAGGCGGGATATCAGCTGGTACAAAAAGCACAGCGACGAGCTCTGCGCCAGGTGGACACGGTTTAACAGCAGAAAAATCGGTTTCTTTTCCGACATGTATTGAAAGATATTGATGATGTTTTTCATCATCCTTGTCTGTTCATAGGAAATCTCGTGAAGCAGGATATCCTCCCATCGAACGCACGCGCCAGTCTCAATGAAAGATTCCAGAATCCCATAGTGCAGCGGATAGACCCTGCACTTTTTGAGAAAATCCCGGATGCTTCCCTCCCCGCTTTTTGGGTACAGCTCCTTTGTCCAGTCCAGAAACGGCTCAAAGGCAGACTGGATTCCGTAAAGGGAAAATTCGTGGTCAAGGCAGAAAAATCCTGCATCCTCCACTATTTTTTTCACGCAGCCTGCATCTATGCTGTATGCATCGTAATGCCTGATAAACAGTGCCTTATCTTTCGAGTGCGCACTCTTTTTTACCAGTTGGTTTATCAATCTGTCAATCTGTCTGTTTTGCATTGTTACCCCCATTCCTGCCATCATCGTAATTCGTCGCTGTTCTACCGTTCAAACAACAAAAAACCTCTATTTTTTTAGTATAACACACTTCACCCAAATTGGCTATTGCGTCTTGCCGTTTCTGCCAATTTATAGTATAGTATTGTTATGAACAAATAAGGGAGGACTGTCAAATGAGTGACACTGAAAAAACAATTTCCGTCTTTGAACATCGCGGCGATGTTCCCAAAGAATTCACATGGGCTGTCGAAGATTTGTATGCCAGCGACGACGAGTGGAAACAGGATCTGGAAAAAATAAAGGGCTATATCCCCAAACTGGAATCCTACCACGGAACGCTGGGTGAAAATGCCGGCAACCTGCTTGGCTTCCTGCAATTGCAGGACGAGATTTCCGTTCTGCTTGACCGCTTTGCAAATTACGCACTGCGCAAGGCCGATGAGGACACCAGAAACACAACGTATCAGGGCTATAAGGACCAGACGATGGGCACGTTCGTCTCCATCTCCTCCGCACTTTCCTTCGCGGAGCCTGAGATACTCGAAATCCCGGACGAGGTTCTGAACGGCTTCTTTCAAGGACAGCCGAAGCTGGACGAATACCGAAGATGCATCCATGACATCCGCCGGAAAAAAGAACACATTTTAAGCGACGCAGAGGAAAAAATTCTTGCCGCCGCCGGAGACCTTGCGCAGGCGCCCGACGATATTTTCAGCCTTCTGAACAACGCGGATATGACGTTTGACTCCGTGACAGACATCGAGGGCAACCGTCTTCCGGTGACGCATGCAAGCTTTATCCCGCTTCTCCAAAATTATGACAGGAATGTCAGAAAAGATGCGTTTGAATCGCTTTACAGAACGTATGACGGGCTGAAAAACACATCCGCCGCTGTGCTGTCCGCACAGATGAAACAGCTTCACTTTTACGCGAAAATGCGCAGGTACAACAGCCCCCTCGAAGCTGCCCTTGACAGCACGAATGTAGACCCCCAGGTATACTACAACTTAATTGAGGCGGTGCACGAAAACATGGATTCCATGTACAAATATGTGCGTCTCAGAAAGAAGCTGTTAAAGGTCGACGAGCTTCACATGTATGACCTGTATGTCCCAATGGTGTCAAATGCAGAGCGCGAAATCTCGTTTGACGAGACAAAGGCAAACATCCGCGAGGCGCTCTCCGTCCTTGGCGCAGACTACGTGGCGCTGCTTGACGAAGGTTTTTCCAGCCGCTGGATTGACATTTACGAAAACACAGGAAAACGCAGCGGCGCATACTCGAGCGGATGCCGGGTTCATCCTTATGTGCTGTTAAATTACAAAAATAACCTTGACAGTGAATTTACTGCCATCCATGAGATGGGACATGCCCTGCACTCCTACCTTTCCAACAAAAAACAGCCCGTTGTGAACGCAGATTATGTCATTTTTGTCGCGGAGGTTGCCTCCACCTGTAATGAGGCTCTGTTGATGCAGTACCTTCTAAAGAAAACAACCGACAAAAAGGAGCGTGCATACCTGATTAATTATTTCCTTGAGCAGTTCCGTACGACGCTTTACCGCCAGACAATGTTTGCGGAATTCGAGCTGAAGATGAGCCAGATGGTACAGAACGAGGAAAGCATCAACTCCGAAACAGCCTGTAAGGTTTACCATGACCTGATTGACCTGTATTTTGGAAAGGATGTTTTCCACGACGCAAAGATTGACCTGGAATGGGCGCGCATCCCACACTTTTTCTACAATTTTTACGTGTATCAGTACGCTACCGGTTTCTCTGCCGCAATCGCGCTTTCCCAGAAAATCTTGCAGGAGGGTGAGCCGGCGGTGAAAGCCTACAAGGAAAATTTCCTGAGCGCGGGCTGTTCAAAGGATCCCGTGTCCATCTTAAAGGACGCAGGCGTTGACATGTCCACAAAGAAGCCTGTCGAGGAAGCGCTGAAGCTGTTTGACAGCCTGATTGACGAGATGGAAGAACTGATGAGATAACGTAAAAATCGAGCAGGGTTAAAAAACCTGCTCGATTTTTTACTGGTCATCCATTCCGTCCTCGTCCTCGCGCTCGTCCGTCCCGATAAATTCACGCGTGGAAACTCTCTTGTTATCGCGCTGTGACTCGATTAACCCTGACAGCTGCTCCTTGATTTGCATTGTATTCTTTATGTTAATCAAATCAAAATTGCCAAGTGACTTGTCCGAAGTCATCAGGTGAATCGTTCCCATGCCAAAGATACGCTGTACCAGCGACCTTGTCATTGCAATGTCCATCACCCTGTAGAGACGCACCTCATCCTGCCTCTGGTTAAAAAATCCGCGCTCGACATACAGCCGCTCCTCATCAAAGCTGTATACCGTAAATGTCCACGGCAGACCACACCATAACCTTTTCCTTGCCTTCCACAATACCACAATTCATCCCCCTGTCGTTTTTTTGTAATTTTATCCCAAGTCAAATGAAATCCCATCCTGTTCGCGCTGTAATGCGATTTTTTCAATCTTGTCCTTCACATAAGATAACTCCTCGGGCGAGCAGAAATCAATCCCCTGTTCCTCCTCCGCCAGCAGAAGCTGTTGGAGCAGCTGCAGCAGGCGGGCAAGCTCGATATAGAATCACCTCCTTGTCAAGATTTTCTTCTGTAGACTGATTCTATTATATATGAAAATATCGGGTTTGTACACACTTACCGTAACAGTTGTAGCAGTTCAGCCTTCGGCTTCCTGTTACCGCTTCCCTTTCTGCTCACTGCCACACCAGCCCCGCAGCCCCTATGATTCCCGCCTGATTCCCATTCTGCGCGACGACTGCCCTGGGCACATACGCCACGGTATTGCCAAAGCAGTTCGCCCGCAGATACTGATTGAGCGGTTCCGTCAGCTTCTCGCCCTGCGCGCATACACCGCCGCCGAGCACGATGATATCCGGACGGAAAATATTTGCAAGATCCGTAATGCCGTCCGCCAGATACTGAATGTAATTGTCCACCAGTGTTTTACCGCACATATCTCCGGCATTCGCCGCGTCAAACGGCATTTTCGCGTTCATTTTTTCCAGGTCATGGTCGCACAGCTCCCAGAGCAGCGAATCAGGATGCTGCTGCGCCATCTGCTTTGCATCGTGAATCAATGCCGTCGCAGAGGCATACGTCTCAAGGCAGTCCAGTCTGCCGCATGTGCATCTGCGCTGTTCGGAACCGCACTTTACGTGTCCGAGCTCTGCACCGCCCGGATGCCCGCCCTCAAAAATTTTTCCGTTGATAACAATGCCGCCGCCGACTCCGGTTCCAAGCGTCAGAAAGACCGCATTCTGAAATCCCTTTGCCGCACCGCACAGCACTTCACCGAGCGCTGCGCAGTTCGCGTCATTCTGCACACAGACAGGGACTGGAAGATATTTTTGCAGTTCCTTTGCAAGCGGGACATTATCCCAGCGGATATTGTTGGAATAGAGCACGACGCCATTCTGGCTGTCAATGGTTCCCGGACTGCCGACACCGACGCCTGCGCAGTCCGCCACTAAAAAGCCGTTCCCGTCAAGCAGTGATGCCGCAGTTTTTCCCATGTCCGCAATCACCGCTTCATACGGACGCCCGGCATTTGTCGGTATGGATGTCTGTGCCAGTATTTCATAGGACGCATTCACAATTCCAATTTTTACTGCGGTTCCGCCAAGGTCAATCCCCACCGCCACCTGTTTTCCTGTCTCTGACATAATAATCCTCCCCCTGCCCTGGAAATATTTTTCACACTTTATTCGAGTGTGTCCTCCAGGCCATATACTTCAACTTCGTAGATACGTGCTGCGCTGTCGCTTCCCTGTGTCGGTTTGTTGATGACAAGCTTCACAAACTGTGCATTTACGGGCGTGAACGCGTCATGCGTCGTGCCTGCCGTGTTTCTGGTCACACTGCGCATCTCCTCGAAAGCAGTGCCATCCTCGCTGGTATAGATTGCGTAGGATTTTGTGTTCATGTCAGCACTCTCACCGCCTGCCTCTGCATGGTAGACATCAACTGCACTCACCGCCCTGACAGAGCCAAGGTCAATCGTAATTTCGTGCGGTGCACTTCCTGTCGCGCACCATTTCTTCAATATGTCGCCGTCCACTGCAAACTGCGGCGCCTCACTTTCGTTGACATAGGTATCCGCCTCTGTCCCGGCACCCTGCGAGAGCAGTACAAGTCCGTCTGCCGCCTTTTCGGTAATGACAATGTAGCCTTCCTTGGATGACTCGCTGCTGCCTGACGCATTTTCTGCCTTTACCGTGACAGGATATACGCCTGCCTCCGCATAGGTAACGGATATGCTGTCTCCCTCCGCCGTCTCTTTATCCGCGCCCATAAGTGTCCAGGTCACCTTCTCCGTATTCTGTGAGCACAGGCTCTGGAAGGTGATGGTCTCGCCTGGCGCCGCCAGTGTGATGTCGGCTGTAAACGCTGCCTTTGGTATGCTGTTGTCCGGCCATTCTATCGAAGCTGTTGCTCCAGTGCCTTCTGCCAGCAGTGCATTCACGGGTATGACCTCGAACATGGTCTGTCTCGCCTCACCCACGCGCGGCAGTGTATTAATATAAAAACTATTCGTGCCGGATACGCCAAGCAGGGACTTTGTGTTATCCTCATTGATGCGGTAAATCTCATAGTAATCCGTCGCAGCATCACTTTCCCACGACAGACGTACACCCGCATACAGGCCATCCTCGTCAAACTCAGTGTCGAGTACCTCCACGCCACTCACCACAGCAGTCTCCTCCGCATCTGCTTCAATCATTGTAACATTTCCAAAACGAAACTGCAACGTATCTGTGTCGGTATCCGACGTCAGGCGGTACGAAATATTCCTGATTGTTTTTCCGGCAAGGTCTGCTGTCTGGTAAGTGACGGTCGTCCACGCGTCCTGGACCTTTTTGTCGCCCTCAAGCACCAGCTCGGAACCATCGTCGAGTGTCAGTACTGCATCCAACGCAACCTCGGCGCCCTTTGCGCGCGCGGTCGTGGTGAAGGTAACATTTTCCGGAACCGCCAGGTCTGCACTGTAGAGCTTGATGGATGAAGGCACGCCCTGCTTTACGGAACCGCGCAGAATCAGGCTGGTTCCGCCATAGTAAGCATCACCGACATCAAGGTCTGCCGCCAGCTTGTTCCCCTCGCCGTCCTCAATGATGTAGCGGTATGTCGGGAGCATGTCGGAAATGCTGCGGTTGTTCCAGTCGAGCATGCTGATTAACTCGCCTTTTTTATAAAAACCATATCCGTTTCCTGTGGAGAAATTCGTCACAAACGGCAGCGTCGTCAGTGCGGTGCGCTCCACAACATAGGTGGAAACCCCTCTCCAGTCCGTGTCACCCTCTGCCGGGACATCCGCAGACGGGTCGCCCTTTGCGTTGACCCACAGCTTATTCTCCCGTTTCCAGAATTCCTGTATCATATCCGTAGAAAAATAAGTCCAGCTCGGACAGTACAATCCTAATGATGTGTACGTCCCACCATCGGGCTTTTCAAACAAATTCCATTTAATCGGCGTGTCATAACCGTTGCTCTGCACATCGACACCCGCATATAAATCATATGGGTCTATCTGCTTCTCCTCTGCGAGCTTGGCGGATGTTTTTAGCAGCTCCTCAGAAGCAAGGGTGTCTGTCGTCCACCAGAAATTCAGGAACATGGAGTCTGCCACTGAATTGCCTTCTACGTCCTTCATGTATGCCGCATTCTTCTCAGTAAGTGCATTCTGCCAGTCCATCTCGCCATCGACTGTCATCGAGTCATAATAAATCAGTTCCAGATCCGGCGCCTGCTGTTTGAAATAAGCAAGAAACTCCTGCATCCTGTCGGCATGGTCTTTTGTCAGCGCATCCTCTGTCTCCTGATTGATGAACCATCCGTCAAATCCGTAAATTTCTGCCACCTCAATCAGTTTATCCACAACAGGATAGCTTCCGTCCTCGCGCTTCTGTAAAAGGTCGTCAAGCCACTCGATTTTACCGCCGTGCGCCGCCTGCGGCATAAACACGGTTCCTATGACCTTTACGCCGTTCTTGTGCCCTGCGTCCACGACATCCGGGCTTGGTGCAACGATTAGTCCTTCTCCGGACGAACCGCCCCAGTATACGAGGGTATCCACATACTGCCAGTATGTGAAGGTGTTTGCCTCCGCCTTGTTCAGTCCATGAGGCGCATTTCCGCTGGTGCTGCCGTTCATGATGGAGATTGCCATGACCTTTGTGTCCTTGTTCTGCGTTGCGTTCACCGGCTCGAGAAGGGCAAGGTCTGCACGCTCTGCCAACGGAACAGTGCTGACATTAAAAATCAGATCCTCATCCTCATTGGCATTCCACTCTAAAAGCTGTGCCGGAAACCAGTAGGATGCCTCCGGCTGGCGGGTCATGGTCAGTTCCTTGTTGTCATTTTCGCCAGTTACGGTATATTTTGATGCAGGCTGCTGGGGGTCTGTCTCTGTCCCCGCGGATGTGTCTGCACTGATTTCCGTATTCGCTTCTGTATGCACGGTTTCCTGCTCCGCAGGCTGGGTATCTGTATTGTTCTTTCCGCCACACGCTGCCAGGCTAAACGTCATGGACGCTGCCAGAATAATGCCCATTATCTTTTTGCCATATCTTTTTATCATACTTCTGTCTCCTTTTTCAATAATGCATCCTTCCCCCTATGTATACTGGCGGTCAAAAAGGCCGGCCGCCAGTGCTACATTTCCAGTATTTCCTTTACACAACCTTCACGGTCACAACTTCATATGGTTTGAGCACGACTTCAATCTCTTTTCCTGCCACCGCTGCCTCGTGTTCTGTCTCCTCAAGCAGATTGCAGATATACGCCTTCTCAAAATCCGCATTGACGGTCAGCCTTGTCCTGGTGTAGGCATTCTCCGACTCATACATACGAATGACCGTTCCCTTACCGTCCTCGGCATTTTTAATGGTCTCGATGATGACGTTTGCGTGCGCCACGGATGCATAGGAATATGCTTCCTGCTCCGCCGTCTGTGTCTGCACGAGCAGCGGCTGGTTCAGCTTGTATGCCTCTGCCACCGTGCCTGCCGCGCGCCAGCCCTCCGCATGCGGATAGATGGCATAGGTAAACACATGCTCCTCCTGGTCGGTTGTCGGATTCGGCTCGGTTCCTGATTTAATCAGCGTCAGCGCCATGTTGGAATCCTTGACGGAATGTCCGTACTTGCAGTCATTGAGCAGGGATACGCCGTAATGTCCCTCCGACAAATCCATCCACTTCTGTCCGCAGCTCTCAAAGCGCGCCACATCCCAGCTCGTGTTCTGGTGTGTCTTGCGGGTCAGGTTGCCAAACTGTACGTCAAACGCCGCCTCGTCCGTGTGCACCGCCACCGGGAAATGCACCTTTAACAGCGTCTGGTGCTCTTTCCAGTCCACATAGGTTGCAAACTCAATCCTGCGGCTGTCCGCATAGAAGATAATGTTCTGCTGTATCGTGGACTGCGATGCCTTTCTCGTGATTTCGAGCACGGCACGCACGGCGCCGATTTCCGTCCACTCCATATGCTCCACGCTGTCCACATCCCAGTATTTTTCCGTATAATAAATATCAATGTCCCAGTTATCGAAGTAAATCGGCTTATCCTCATACATCCGGAGCAGGTTGGCGCGCTGTCCCTCCTGAATCACCTCGCGGTCATTCTCCTTGTCATAAATGCTGGTAAACATGCCCTGCTGGTCAAGCTTGACGGTATAGAACGGTGTTTCCAGCTGGTATTCCCCGACAAGCGTAAACGGTGTTTTTTCCGTCACAGCCGTCTGGCTGACCTTGAAGGACTTATATCCCTTTGACGGAAGACCATGCACATATGCCACGTTTCCGCTTCCATCCCCTGTTTTCTGTATTGGATACAGGGTGCCGTCCGCATCCACAAGCGCACTGCCTTCCAGCGCACCGAGTCTGACGATATCGTCGCGCACCTGTCCTGTCGTATTAAAAATGGTGACGGCATCACCAGCTCCGGCTATCGCCCTGCTGCGCTCTGCGGTCAGCTCTGCAAGCTGCCCAGCCAGATTCTCGTACTCCTCCTTTGTCACCTCATAGACCTCATGGATGGACGAGCCGGGTAAAATATCGTGGAACTGGTTCAGGAGCACGACCTTCCACATGGCATCAAGCGTCTCCTGCGGATAGCCCATCGCCTGTTTTGTCAGAACAGACAACAGCTCCAAATCCATCAGCCCAAGCTCCGACTTACGGTTTGCGCGCTTGTTTCTTGCCATGGAGGTCAGTGTTCCCCTGTGGTACTCAAAGTACAGTTCCCCTTCCCAGACCGGAAGCCGTTTATTGCTGCCGACACGCTCCTTTAGCTCGTCAAAGAAGGTGCGCGCAAACGCCTGGCGCACTTTGGGAATTCCCTTGACGCCTTTTTCCATACGAATGGATGTCTCAAGCATTTCCCTTGTCGGACCGCCGCCGCCATCGCCATATCCGTAAGACACTAAGATATCATTGTTGATGTCCTTGTTCTGGTAGCGCATCCAGCCGCCCATGATTGCGTCGGGATGGAGCATGCCATTGTAGGTGGTAAAAAAGTCCTTGATTGGCTGATGGACACCGAGTGTCGTGATTAAGTGCGTCAGCACCTCCGAGCCGTCGATGCCGCGCCATATCATTGTGTCGTATGGAATTTTGTTAAACTGGTTCCACGCGAGCTTTGTCGTCATAAAATAGTCAATTCCGCACTTTTTCATAATCTGCGGCAGCGCCCCGGAGTAGCCAAACACATCAGGCAGCCACAGAATGCGGTTATCCACGCCAAACTCCTCCTTGAAGAAGCGTTTGCCGTGCATGAACTGGCGCACAAGCGACTCGCCGGAGGTGAGGTTGCAGTCCGCCTCGACCCACATACCCCCCTCTGGCTCCCAGCGCCCTTCCTTGATGCGCTCCTTTGCCTTTTCATACAGCTCCGGATAGCGCTCTTTTAAGAAAGCATAGAGCTGCGGCTGGCTCGACATAAACTTGTAATTCGGATATTCCTCCATGAGCTTTAGCACAGTCGCAAAGCTGCGTCCGGTTTTTTCCCTTGTCTGTGCAACCGTCCACCACCATGCAACGTCAATGTGCGTGTGTCCGATGCAGGTCGCGATGACATCCTGGTATCCAGCCATCTCGTCATACAACGCCTTGTCGATATAGTCGGACGCCTGCTGCAGCGTGCGGTAAAATTCGTCCGAATACGGTGTGCGCAAATCAAGATAATTAACCGTGTTGTTCAGGATTTCCGTGATGTCCTTGCGGTTCTTGTCGTCCTCCTCCATCCTGGTAAATGCCGCGAGCGGCACCCACAAATCATAGTAGAGCTTCTCAATCAGCGCATCAATCTCCTGCATCTCGACAATCAGGTTAAACTCTGTGTGCAGTGTTCCCGTGTATGCCTGTAAGCCAAGCTCCAGCACGTCTCCTGCCTTCGCCGCTGCCGACAACAATACATCGCGGTGGTTCATGTCGATTCCCTGAATGACCTCCCCATTCACAAACAGTAAGAACTGCGGATTTTTCGCGTCATCCCACTCGTCAATCTGCGTGCGTACATGCAGCCACATGCGCTTTCCGTCCAGCTCCTTCGGCACCTGATATGCCGTCTTGAACCAGTAATGGCGGTCTTTTCCATACCAGTGCATGTGCTGGCAGTCAAAGTCCTCCCACGCCGCAGCATCTGCCTCGGCTTCCTCCGGACGGATAAAATTGCCCTCCTTGTATTTCCAGTTGTCGATTTCAAATTTCTGCTTCACCTTTAATCGTTTCAGTTCCTCACAGATCACATTCACTCTTTTATCCAAAAAATGCATCATTTTAATTACCATGCCTTTCTCACAGCCTGCAAACTTTGGGCCGCAGGCACAAATTTGCGTGTGAAAAATTTATTTTTCACACTAATACAATTCCTCCAAAAAGGCTGCCGCAAAAAAGATTGTAGCAATCGCTCTTCATTTTTGCGGCAGCCTGTATATCCGGTTCAGCCTTCTGAATCCATATACGCCATCAGGCGGTCTACTGTCGTGAATGCAAGTCCGGTCACCGTGTCCGCGCAGCCATAATAGACTGCAATCCTGCCCGTTGCCGCATCCGTCAGCGCTGCACATGGAAATACCACATTGGGCACATCCCCGACACATTCATACAGTTCATGGGGACCTAAAATATAATTCTTTGTTCTCTTTCGCACTTTCCATGGCTCATCCAAATCCAGCAGCGCACAGCCCATCCTGTAGACAAAGCCGTTGCAGGTATTGATGACGCCGTGGTAAATCAGCAGCCAGCCCTCACTTGTCTCAATCGGCACGCTTCCCGCGCCAATCTTTGTGGACTGCCATGCCGAGGCATCGCCCTTGATGGTTCCCATCACGTAGCGGTGGCAGCCCCAGTATTTTAAGTCAGGGCTTTCGCTCAGGAAAATATCCCCGAACGGTGTGTGCCCATTATCGCTCGGGCGGCTGAGCATGTAGTAGTTGCCTTGTATTCTGCGCGGAAACAGCACGCCATTGCGGTTGAATGGCAGGAACGCGTTTTCCAGCTGGTAAAAGTCCTGAAAGTCAAAGGTATAGCCTACTCCGATGGTCGGATACTCACGATAGCCGTTGCACCATGTAATATAGTACCGGTCCTCGATAAAGCATACGCGCGGGTCGTAGCGGAAATCCCGTTTCGCCACCTCGGGGTGTGCCCCCTGGAAGACAATCGGCTCGTCGGAAATCTCCCAGTGAATGCCGTCCTTGCTGAATCCCGTAAAAATGTCCATGCTAATCGACTTGCTGTCGCAGCGGAACACGCCTGCAAATCCATCCCCAAAAGGTACGACTGCACTGTTAAAAATACTGTTGGAATTTTTTGTTGCAAAACGTTCGATAATCGGATTTTCCGCATAGCGCCACAAGGGCAGCTTTTCCGTCCCCTCCGGTTCCTGCCATGGGATATTCGGCAAATCCTTTCCGATAATTCTGGTTGTGGCTTTTTCTGTCATAATCTGCTATCACCTGCCATTCCTGTTTATTTTTTGGCTGCCATGTACTCGTCAACCTGTTTCTGTGCTGCATCCATCACATCCTGCCATCCTGCCTTCATCAGCTCTTCCTTAATCTTTGGCACCGCCACTGCCGGATCCTGCACGCCAGTCATGACCTCGCTGCGGTAGCGCATCCAGATTTCGCGGCAGTTTGCAAGTTTGTCTGATACTTCTGCCGTGTCAAAAGTAAATCCAAGCATGACAGAGGAAACCGCCTGCTCATTTAATTCCTTAATCTCACCCCACTGGTCATACTCGTCCGTGTCAACCTGTGTCACGGTGAAATAAGATGCCTGTGTATAACCTGCCATTGCCCAGTCGTTGTTGATTTTGTGCGCCTTGCCATCCGCTGTGTACTCAAAGTTTACGCCTTCCTCACCATAGTAGAACATGTCGCGCAGCTTGGTGTCCGTGTTGATTAAGTCAAGGAGCTGCAGACATTTCTCAGGGTACTTTGTGTTGATGGAAACCATGTTCAGGGAACCGCGCACGGTCTCATTGGAGAGAATCGTGTCACCGACCTTCTGAACGGCAACTTCCTTGCCCATCTGAGGCCCCCATGAGGTAATGCCTGCGCTCTCCCAGCCCTGTGCCACGCGCCACATATTGTAGACACGCGCTTCGGACAATGTTGCCGCATCGGGATTGATAATGCCTTTCTGATACCAGTCATGCAGTGTTTCCAGTGCGGAGTAGATATCCGGCTCTTCCAGTGTAAAGCACACGCGCGCATCCGCGTCGTCATAGCGCACGCCGAGAATCTGTGTGCCGGCGCCAATCTGGTCATATACGTCAAATATATAGTAAACGCCGTCATTTTTCGTGTAGACCGGATAGTCGTTTTTGTCTGCCTTCAATGTCGTAAAAATATCGGTCAGCGACTCAATTTCCGTCAGGGACGCAATGTCCAAATTGTACTCGTCAACCAGCTCCTTATCCCAGACAGCATAGTTGGAAATTGAGCTGTCCTTGTAGGTCGGCACGCCATAAATCCTGTCCTTCACCTTGACACCGTCCCAGTATTTGTCCGGCATCAGCTGCTTTAAGCCCGGCATGTTGGCGTCAATCATATCCGTGATGTCATAGTATGCACCAAGGTTAATGTCGGCAATATAGTTGTTTCCGTTTCCAAAGATAATGTCATAGGGCTCATTGGTGCTGACAATGATATTGCGGCGTTTGTCCCAGTCTCCCCAGGGGATTACTTCCATGTCAAGGCTGACGCCCACCTTGTCGCCAATGTATTCGTTGACCTTTGCAATCCATGAGTCATAGTTGGAGGGCATACCGTTTCCGATTGTCACCCATTTCAGCGGAACGATTTCTCCGCTGCCCGCATCCTCCGACGAGGAGCTTCCCTGGCTGCCGGAGGATGCCGACTGTCCGCCGCCGCCATTTCCGGCGTTGTTTCCGCCTCCGCCGCCGCAGCCAGTGAGCATTCCCATCGTCATCACTGCCGCAAGACCTGCTGCCAACACTTTCCTATACTTTTTTAACCTCATAATAAATCCTCCTATTTCTTCATATTTTATTCCTTAACAGAACCGATTGTCAGCCCAGAGATAAAGTACTTCTGGAAGAACGGATAAGTACATGCAATTGGTACAATAATGACGATTGCAATTGCCATGCGGACACTCTCTGTCGGCATCGACAGCTTGTATTCCTGCATGGAAAGTCCCCCATAGGGATTGTTTGCGATATACTCGATATTTTTCTGCATCTGGTTTAACAGGGACTGCAAGGTCTGAAGCTTGGTGTCCTGAATGTACAGGGATGCCTGAAACCAGTCATTCCAGTAGCCAAATGCCGCAAACATACCAATGGTCGCCATGACGGGCTTGGAAATCGGAAGTACAATCTGTGACCAGATGCGGAACTGACCCGCACCGTCAATCTTTGCCGACTCAATGATGGAATCCGGAACAGTTGTCCGGAAGAATGTACGGCAGATGGTCACGCTGAACGCCGAGCACGCAAGGGGCAGAACCAGCGCCCAGATGCTGTTGTTTAAGCCCAGAATATTGCTTACGACCACATAGCTTGCCAGCATTCCGCCGTTGAATACCATCGGAATAAAAATCAGCCATGTATAAAGTTTCTTTAATTTGAAGTTTCTCCTCGAAACCACATATCCCATCGATGTGTTGAGCGCGATGGAAATAACTGTGCCGACAACTGTCACCAGCACGGACATAAATGCCGCGCGCAGGATTGTCAGGCGCTCATTCCACAGAAATTCATATGCTGCACCTGACAGCGCCTGCGGAATCAGCTGATATCCATTCTGGCGGATTGCCTCCTCGTCCGTAATGGATATTGAAAAAACAAACAACAGCGGAATCACGCACATAACTGCCAGTATCAGAAACACGATGTTGAACACAATGTTGGTCGATGTCTT
>ERZ778517.491-NODE-491-length-42496-cov-5.781438_pt1 | contig 42496 bp, 37 predicted proteins | sample MGYA00510341_ERZ778517 | MGnify/ENA primary metagenome ERZ778517 (study PRJEB29527, sample SAMN07138964) | mouse gut metagenome | material: feces | host: mouse | place: China:Nanjing | collected 2016-01-25 ...
GGAATCTGGGGAATAAGCTTAAAACCTATGTATAACAATTTCGGGAGATTAGGATGTATAAGAGCCTGATGTTTTCATGGTATACACAATTAAATTCTTGTTATCAATACAAACATAACAAATATATTGAATTTGATTGTATAATATGATATTCTCAATTTAAAAAAGTGATATTTTTGGAATCGATATAATCTACTTACCCAGGGAGCCGAAGGGGCGATTACGTCAGCCGCTGGACATTGATTGGAAAGGGGCTGGTGCTATGGTTACATATACTGATCTGTTCACATTTGTAATTATGCTTTGCGCTGTTATAACTCTTGTTATTAATATCAAACGCAAAAAGTAGCGCCCTCGTCCTGGTAAGATAAGGCGCTACTTCATGTAACAAATTATTTTCCGGCGGCTAGGTGTACTCTAGCTTTCGGTTCTCTTGTTAAGTATATTATATGCAATCTCTGAATTTATGTCAAATATTTTCCAATCCATTCATACTCTGTCCGGCAACTTATTACTGCTGATTCTGCTATTCACCCTCTAAAGCTTTGTTTTTGGAATCATCTTTCAGCCGGAAACCATCCCTGATCCACACTCTTTCCCAAATCCCAGCAATCCCATCCACGCCATTGCGGCTCGGTTACCGTGTCAAGCAGCAACTTATAATTCCAGTAAAAATACCCGCTTCCTTTTCTCCATGCCGCCAGTTGCGCATCTGCAAGCTGACCGTAAAGATTCTTTTTGGCAACAGCGCCCATCTCTTCCGCCCCGCCAAAATCCATTCCGTTCAATACGCTCTGTCCGCCCTTTGTGTCTGTACCCACCGCATAAGAATTAAACAGGCACCACTCACCGCATATAACCGGAACATACTCCTGAACCTCTGCAATATCTTTGGCATAATGCTCCTGTATGTATTCTATATATCCATTCAATGTCTGCTCACATCCCATGCTTTCCGCAAACATCAGATATTGATGAGTATCCAGCATAATCCCGGAAAACTCCGGACGGGTCACAAATTCTTTCCATGCCCCAAGCAAAAAGCCATCGTGAAATATAACATAAGCTTCTTTCTTCATATTTGGCCGCATACGGTCATATGCCTTTTTATAAAAATCTTTTAAAAACTCAAGACTATTAGGAGCGCTTCCCTTCGCCATCTCCTTATCCACAGGAGGATAGCGGTTCGGCACGTCCATCATTTCCCACATCTCCTCTGTAATAGGTTCATTGATAGGAGTAATACCCAATAATCCTTCACGTGTGCCGTATCTCTTTGCAAGTTTTTCCAATACATCTAACACAAAATCTACTTCCTTTGGCATCTGGCTCCATTTGCAGACACCGCAGATACCGCCGTTATCAAATCCGTTCTGACTCATAGGCGCAGTGTGCAGATCAATCAATATTTTTATACCATATTTTTCCGCCCAGCCAAATGCTTTGTCAAGCTCCCTGACACACCCGATAAAAGGAGGACGGTCACCAAATATAAAATACGGAACCGGAATGCGCACCGCATTCATCCCCATACGTTTAATACACGCAAAATCCCTTTCTGAGATATATTCACTGCGGTGAACCTTAATACGCGCTTCATAGACTTCCGGCGGCAACTGCGTCGGCAGATAGTATTCATCTCCTGCCGTTGTGTCTTCAAACAGCGCCGGACTCATCCATTTTTCCAAAACCAGCCAATTTCCCAGATTAACACCTTTTATATACATAACATCCCTCCGCAATTTTTATTTTCCTGCTAATCTACCATCTTTGATTCATCTGCTCTGTACTCAAAAAAATCAAAATCCGCATAATGCTTATGCATTGCCCTGTCCGCACAGGTCAGTCCCACAAAAGTCCCTGTAAATTCTCCGTATTTACAATATTCATCTGAGAATTTTGCGGTCTCAAAGCTTCCTCCGATCGGTGTATAAGTTTCACCGTCATAGCTCCATTCAAAATGGAAGTTCCGACCCTCAATCTGAAGCCGAAGATAAATCGGAACATCAGCTTCAACCCCTATTCTCGTATCCAGCATTTCATATTTCTCTCCGTTTTCCAGATGAGTAATGGACAATGCGCTTCCATTCAGCGTCTGACTGTAATATTTTCTCAGATTCACATAATTCATATTGTCATAGTAGAGAATCAGCCCGGCGCTGTGCTGATACACTTCCGGCTTATATTCCATCTTTGTCGTTACTGTGGCATACACACTGGTCAGCTTACGTGCCAGGATACTGACACGATTGAGCGATGTTCTTGATTCCTGTCCTCTCATCCTCAGATATCCCGGCCGCGCTTTCAGATCCACAAAACTCTGTGGCATGATTCTGGGAGCATAATACTGTAGTCCAAGCTCTTCACTGTCAAAATCGTCAAAATCCGGTATCTGCGGAAGTCTGACTTCCAAAAGATCAGGCTCCTGCACCTTGAGCTTCGCCATGTTGCTTCCGTCTGCCATGCGAAGCCATCCGTCTTTTGTCCACATCATTTTCTGAATACTGGTCTCACGCCCCAGACTGCAGCTTAACTCCGGCACGAATGGCCTGGAGCACAGATGAACCAGATAAGTCTCTCCATCAGGCAGATCCACATAGCTTGCATGTCCGGATTTTTGCAGGATCGAATCGGGATTAAAATATTTCGGTTTCAGATGATCCGGATCATGTCTTTCATAGGATTCTCCCGGCTGACTTGTGACGATCGGATTTTCCGGGTCCTTTTCATAAGGTCCCCACACGTTCTCAGAACGCCCCATTGTCACACAGTGATTATAACCGGTACCGCCCTCTGCGCACATAATGTAATAATATTTCCCCCGCCTGGTCAGATGAGGAGCCTCGATACATCCTCTGTCCGTACCGCCTCTCCAGATCCTTTTCACGTGGCCCATAACTTCTTTTTTCTCCGGATCATATTCTACCATACAGATCTTGCCCGGCTTCTCATACCCTTCTCTTGTCTCCCATTCCAAAGACACAACGTACTTTCTTCCGTCATCATCGTGGAACATGGAAGCGTCGAATCCAGCAGAATTCAAATATGTTGGCTCACTCCACGGTCCTCTGATATCCTTCGCTGTTATCACATAATTATCAACATCGAAATAACGGGCATTCATGGAATTCATCACACCATAGACCACATAAAACAGATCTTCCGGCTCACAGTAAGTCAGACACGGCGCCCAGATTCCCTTTGCACTGGGCAGCTTTCTTAATTCTACCTTCTCATCATCCGTCAGAACATGTGTATATAACTCCCAATTTTTCAAATCCTTTGAATGATAGACCGGAATTCCCGGAAACCATTCAAAAGAAGATACCGCAACATAATAATCATCCCCTTTTCTGCAAATGCAGGGATCCGGATTAAAACCTTTAAATATTGGATTATGAATCATAACGTATGTACTCCTTTCGACCACAATATATCTTTATCTGTCAGCGTTTGCCGCACGTTTCTGCAAATCGTCAATAATATCAGAGAATTCATCATCTAAACGGTAAAAGCGAAGGATAATAAAACAGCCTGCAAATACCACGATCGGAATCCACACAAAACATATGCGGATCGATGTCACTGCTGAAGCTGTCTGCACGGACGCTGTACCTACATATCCGCCAATTTCTAAGATCAGTCCCAAAAGAGCAGAACCTATGCCATTTCCTATCTTATATCCAAAGCTGCATGCGCTGTTAACAAGTCCCTCTGTGCGGTATCCTGTTTTCCACTCGCCATAATCAATCGTATCAGAAACCATCGCCCACATAGTTGCGCCGCCGCAGGCATTTCCGATACCGCGTATCAGGCTTGTGATTATGATGACCGGTATAGAACCGCCGCCAAATTCCAGAATCAGCATACCCACGGCAGCAAGAATAAGACCGATCGAAAATACATTGCGCTTTCCATATTTTTTCACCAATTTCGCGATCAGGAACATACCGATAATCTGAATCGCATTGTAGATACCATTAATCGTACTGACAAGATCCGCATCGCCTAAAACCTCTTTTGCATAATAAACGGTTGTTCCTCCGTTAATCGCATAATACAGAAAGAAAAGCGCCAGCACACAGGTCATCATGATCCAGTATTTGTTCATAAACAGCGCAAGGATCCCTTCTTTGACAGGGACATTCTGTGTCTCTGCATCTCCCGCTGCTGGCTTTACTCTTTCCTTCGTTCCGGCAAAATTAATCAAAAATGCCGCAACCGATAAAACTCCAAGTACCACAAATGCCTTTGTCCACGCAGAAGCATTATCTCCGAACGCTCTTACTAACGGCAGCGTCACCAGATTAATCAGCAGTGTACCGCAGGTCGCCAGTACATTGCGGAAGATACTGAGAACCGAACGCTCGTAAGGATCCTGCGTCATCAGGGCATTTAGTGACGAATACGGTACATTGATCGCCGTATAGATCACGGTAGAGGTAAGATTATATGTAACGAATACATACACCAGCTTCGCCGTCTCTGACATCCCGGCCGGCACAGAAAACAGCAGGATACCTGACACAGCAAACGGGATACACATTCGAAGCAGCCATGGGCGGGCCTTCCCGAAACGGGACTTTGTGCGGTCAACAATCACTCCCATAATAATATCACTGACACCGTCAAACACTCTCGACACTAACATGATCGTACCAACCGCAAGAGTATTGACTCCCGCGTAATCCGAATAATAAAACATCAGAAACGCGGACATGGCCGTGTAAATGATATTGCACCCGAAATCACCGCAGCCATAGGAAAACCGTTCAGCAATCTTTCCGAAAGTTAAGTTGTTGTTTTGATTCATTGTAATTATTCCTCCTTTATCTGACCTCATTTGTCTAACTACTTTCTAAAAATATACTAAACATTTTCCTATATTTTTGTTATGTGTTTTCACGATATAATTATAGGACGATTCCGACCTGTTTACGGAACCGTCCTTAAAGAATCTCTCTTCTCTTTCGGCGTACAGCCATACTTTTCTTTGAACACACGCATGGCAACACGGTAATTCGTACATCCATGCCGGTCAAATATTTCATTGTATCCAAAACGCTTTGCAACCTCGCCGACCGAACATTTTTTCTCATGGTTTTCTTTGAGATATACGATAATCTCACTCAATTTTTCCAGATAACGCTCGCTTTTATCCGCATGACTTCCGCCAATCTGAGCCGCATAAGAATGTACCAGCGTGAATAAAAGGTCGTATAGCAGACTGTTAAATTTTAATAAATATCCTTCCGGACGCACATCATAGATAACATACATATCACGGAATATTTTTTTGATTTTTTCTAGCTTCGTCTCTTCTATTGCATTGCCTGGGTTCATATTTACATCAAAACAATATTGTTCCACATCCGGCACATATTTCTTCAAAACCTCTAACGGCACTTGCAGAACAAACGCTTTATTTTTTGTAGCTAATACAGAATGTACGATACGGGAGTTCACAATAATAAATTCATCTGCCGTTATAGTCTTCCTCTGCTGCTCGAATGTGACTGTGATACTTCCCTCCAGCACATATACAATCTCCAGATCATCGTGCCAGTGAGGCGTAACATAACTTCCCATATCTTCTGACAGATAAAATCTCACTTCAATATCAGGATTCCTCGATACGATCTCATGTCTCATAGGTTCCGCAGTCATCTGCAATTCTTCTTCCACTGATATGATTCTCCTCTGCTCAAAATATAATTTGCTTCTAAATTACTCTTGAAAATGAAAGGGGCAGCTCCAGCCCATGTCCCTCTAAAAGCTCCCTGTCCGTCAGAATCTCTTTCGCGCCTCCATCTGCCGCAATCTTCCCGCCCGACAGAAGTATCACTCTCTTGCAAGTATCATACACAAAATCCAGATCGTGGCTTGCGATGATCTTTGCTCCCGGAAGCTCATTTAGTATATGAATAAGATTCCGTCTGTTTTTCGGATCTAACGCTACGGATGGCTCGTCAAGGAGCATAAGCTTCGTTCCTACGGCAAGCACAGTAGCTATGGCCGCCAGCTTTTTTTCTCCACCCGACAGGCGGTAGATCTGCCTGTCTTTTTTGTCATCCATATGCACCTGCCTGAGCGCTGACATTGCCGCCGTTTGTATCTCTTCCTCGCTTTTCCCATAATTCCTCGGCGCAAATGCCACGTCCTCATACACCGTTGACATAAAGAGCTGGCTGTCAGAGTCCTGAAATACATAACCAATCTCCGTGCGGATTTTTCTAAAATTTTCTTTCTTCATCTCAAGTCCCGAAACCCGCACCTTTCCCTCCTGCATGTCAAGAAGCCCGGTAAGGAGCTTTAAAAATGTCGATTTGCCGGCCCCGTTTTCTCCGATCAGGCCTACACTTTCTCCGTTCTCAATAGAAAGGTTCATATTGTTCAGAACAGACTTCTGAGAATTTCCCCGCAAATTTCCATATGCGAAAGAAAGATTTTCAATTTCCAGTATATTCATTTTCATATCCCCTCTGTTTTTACAATCTTCGCAAGCTATTATTTCACATCGCCCTTATAAAGGTCAATACTGCAGTCCAGACCAACATGTACAGATAATCGCCGTTCCCTGCTTTGTGTTTGCACCGCAGATAAAACTCTCCGTTATACCCGCGCAGCATCATACTGTCATAAACAGTCTGCGCCCTGTCCATACTGCGAAGGAGAAGCTGCCCTATCATCGTACCCCACGCTTTATAGTGAACCCCTTTTTGTCCCGGCGCCCGCAGCATATAGGCATCTGTCATCCGCTCTGTTTCTTTCAGAAAGAGAATGATATAACGGTATACCAGCATAAGGATCGTCACAAACATCTTCGGTATACAAAGCTTCCGAAGCGCATAGCAGATATCCTCCATAGAGGTCGTAACCATCAGCGCATAGGAAGCGGATACCGCAAAAATCCCTTTGAACATTAATGTTACCGCAGAAATCATGCCTCCTGTAACCTCCAGCTCTCCCAACAAGAACATCAGCTTCCTGTCGAAAAACGGATTGGCGATTCCCACCAGACAGACAAAAAGAAGCACAACCTTCATACGTTTCAGTAAAAGCTTTACAGAGATGTCTCCCATCACAAAAAGCACGATCAGGTATATCCCCATTTTTAGAAGGCCGGACAGATCATATTTTCCAAAGGAAACAGTTAACAGAATAAAAATGAGCGTCACAAGGAGCTTCGGCAGGGGATGAATCCCCTGCAGCCATCCTGCCTTTCCCGCTTCCATATCCATTTTGTGCAAATCAGTAATCGCATCACTTATCCTGCTCATTTTCAAAGTTTCTCCTACACTTTTACACAGTTCATCTATCCTTCTGTGCGTTTTACTTTCTTTATCAGCACACAGACTCCGAAGCACACTGCCAGTACGACTATTCCGCCCGCAATTCCTGAGACAGATGTCCCTGCTGCGCTGTCGGACGCTTTGAACGCATAGTCCGGCAGGAACGCGGTCATACTCTGGAGTTTCTCTGCAATCTGGTATACGCCGCCGCTTGCCGTTAGCTCTGTCGTTCCCGCAACCTTTTCCATAGACCACTCAAGCCCGTCCGGATAACCGGAGGCGAACAAAGATACTACACCGCCGATCACAAGCGCCAGCACCGCCAGAGCCGTAACCGTACCTTTTCTGCTCATGCGCCCTGCCGCCTTTTCATCGGCCTGTTCATAGCCATACAGAATCTCCGGCCGCGCTTCATAGATAAATACCAGCACTGCCGCCGTGATCAGCCCTTCTACAAGCCCGATCGCCAGATGGATCGGCTGCATCATTCCTAAAAATACTGTGAAAGGCAGCTCTGTGATTCCGGAAAGTAATGTCTCTATCGTAACGGAAAACGCGCCCAACTGCAAGCCCACAATACAACCTGTAATAGAGGCTGCCGTAATGGTTCCTTTCGTCATCCTTTTTTTGTTCATCATCCGCCAGATGAGAAAGCCGCCGATAAAGCACCCATAAAACGCCATGTTCCATACATTACAACCCAATGCCAATAGCCCCCCGTCCGCAAAAAGCAGGCATTGAATCGCCAGTATAGCTATCATTGTCAGGAAACCTGCGCACGGTCCTAATATCGCGCTGAGAAGCATACCTCCGCACAGATGTCCCGATGAGCCCGTCCCCGGTATGGTAAAGTTGATCATCTGGGTCGCAAATACAAATGCCCCCATCACTCCCATGACCGGCACTTTCCTGTCCAAATCCTCCAATTTTACTTCTTTTACAGAATACGCAGCCGCTGCTGTAGACACTGCGTACATTGTTCCTGCTACTACTGGTGATACCAGCGCATCTGCCATATGCATAATTTCTTCCTCCTCTAATTCTTTTCATGTACTGCTAATTTATTGATCTGCGCCGCCATATATCCGGCGCCGTATCCATTGTCAATGTTGACCACTGCTATGCCGTTTGCACAGGAATTGATCATCGTAAGCAACGCTGACAATCCGTTCATGCTCGCCCCATAGCCTATAGATGTGGGGACAGCGATCACCGGCTTATCTACCAGACCGCCGATCACACTGGCAAGCGCCCCTTCCATCCCGGCAACCGCCACAACACAGTTGGCGCTTTGTATAGTCTCCACTCTGGAGAGCAGCCTGTGAATCCCGCTTACCCCTACATCATAGATACGCTCTATGCGGTTTCCGAAGAACTCTGCCGTCTGAGCGGCCTCCTCCGCCACCGGAATATCTGCTGTTCCGGCCGTACAGACCGCTATCTGCCCTATTCTTTTTTTGTCCTTTTTTTCAATCTTTAGAATTCTCGACAATGCGTCATACTCTGCCTCTGAAAACTTATCCTGTATCAGCGCCGCCTGTTCCTTAGACGCGCGCGTTCCCAGCACTTCTCCCTCTGCCTCATAGATTCTTTCGTATATCCGAAGCAAATGCTCATCCGCTTTTCCGCTGCAGAATACCACTTCCGCAAATCCTGAACGAAGCTTTCTATGAGTATCAAGCTTCGCATATCCCAACTCTTCAAGCGGCTGCCTCCGAAAATAGCTTTCCGCCTCGCTTACGGATATCTCTCCTGTCTTTACCTGTTCTAAAATCTCCCTTGCCTCCATCTGCAAGCCCTCCATATTTTAACTGCTGATATCTTCTTAATTGCCGATCCATACATAAAAAACCCTTTTCGTGTCGCCAAAAAAGACGCACAGATTCCCATTCTGGAAATCCGTACGCCTTCTGGCATACATGTTTTATCTCTTGAACTTATATGTGACTGCTGTATCCCCGGCGCTGCTGTACCATCTCAAACGGCTTCTGCCGCCTGCTTTTTAGCATATCACATATCACGTCTGCAAATATCTATCTGCATTCTTCCATTACACATTCTCTAAGCTGCTCTATTACAGCCTCTATCATATAGCTCATAGATGTGTTCTTCACACCGACAATTACGTTGTTGCACTGATTCATCGGAATCAACAGCTTTTTCGCTTCGCTCTGTCCGACTGCCGCCGCCATAACCGGCGTAATCTCGCCGTGCATGGAATCCGCTATGGCAATCCCTACAGGGCCGATAATGACGTCTGATTTCCTGCAGCCTACAACTACAGCATTCTCCCCGGTAGCCGCATAGTCTGCTCCGGCCTTCAGCATATTGGATGCCGCCAGAGAATTCGTACCGACAGCCCCAATCTCCGCCTGCGGGAATTCCTTCTTCACAGACATAACAAGCTGCTTTCCCATGCCGCCTCCCTGAGCGTCTATGATCAATATCTTCATGAAAACTCCTCATTTCCATCCAAATATAATTGCAGATTTAAAAAATACATTATCCATAATAGCATCTGCTAAATAATTATAACAGACAGAGCCTTTTCTTTGCAACATGCAAAATGATCACATAATCTTTTGTGCATTATTCCAATTCATCAACAGTAATACATCTAATATCCGCAAACTGTTTTAACTGCTTATCATTTGTTAAAAACAAATCACATCCCGTCAGTGTTGCCGCTGCTAATTGCAATGCGTCCATTGATTTAAACATCTTATATTCGGCTCGTATCTTAGCAGCCTTTTTCGCTATATCTCTATTAATTTCGGTCACACTGACTCCAAGCGTATTTAATAATTTTTCAAACATATCAGTAATATATAAATGGAGCAGTATCTATAAATACTTTTTTACAGTCTGTCATTATCACGCATCTCCTTCATATATTCATCAACATTCTTTCCCCGTTCACTTGGTATCACAAAGCTGTCCCAATCTACCGGCTTTTTTTCTTTCTGTCGGTTGGATAATCAAGCAAGGTAACAACAACCTCTGCCCCATCATATTCACACATATCTTCATCTTCGATAATAACAGTATTTCCTTGTATAATTCCCTTAACTGCTGCCAACATAATTAAAACGTCCTCCAATCCCTATTTTAATTATCATATCACAATTAACAAAATTTAGACAGTCAAACAGCAGAATCTCCCTTTCGCAACTCTAAGCAAATGTTATTACCGTCCCAGTCTTCCCTTCCAATGCATCGATCGCTTTATCCAAACTTGTGATGATTGCCTTTTTATCCGGATAAGTACGTGCGAATTTCATAGCTGCTTCTACTTTCGGCAGCATACTTCCCGGGGCGAACTGTCCTTCTTCGATATATTGTACGGCTTCTTTAAGGCTCATATGATCCAGATCCTGCTGATTTTCCTTACCCCAGTTAATCGCCACTTTTTCTACTTCTGTCAGAATCATCAGTACATCTGCATCCACCTGCTCCGCCAGAAGCTCTGCCGCAAAATCCTTATCGATAACTGCCGCCACACCTTCCAGTGTTCCGTCCATTCTTTCAACCACCGGAATACCGCCGCCGCCGCAGGAGATCACGATGGAGGAATCCCACAGCTTTTTGATCGCCTCGATCTCTACGATCCTTCTGGGAATCGGGGATGCAACGACTCTGCGCCAGCCCCTTCCGGCATCTTCTTTCATGGTGTAACCTTTTTCTTCCGTTAAAGCTTTCGCTTCTTCCTCACTGTAAAACGGGCCGATCGGCTTTGTTGGGTTTGTAAAGCCCGGATCATGCTCATCTACTACCATCTGGGTTGCCACTGTAAGTACCGGACAGTTCCGGTTCCTAAGGCTTAACGCATATTTTAATGCCTGCTGAATGTGATATCCGATATATCCCTGACTCATGGCTCCGCACACATCAAAAGGCATCGCAGGCGTCACATCCTTCGCCGACTCAGAAGCAAGAAGAATCCTTCCTACCTGCGGTCCGTTGCCGTGTACGATGGCAACCTCGTATCCCTGACTGCTGATATCCGCAATCCTTTCACATGTACGTTTTACTACCTCAAGCTGCCCTGCCGCCGTCGGCGCGCTTCCTTTTGACTGCAGCGCGTTTCCGCCCAGCGCGATTACAATCTTTTCCATAAACTTATCACCTTTCTCCTTGTATCTTTTCGTGAAAAACTTTATAATTAATTCAGAATTCATCCGGAGGTATTACATATGTCAAAAATCGTACCAATCCAAAGTATCTACTGCTCAAAAGAGGATGAAACAAGGCTGTGCAGCTTCGACATCGAAGTCATATCCGAGCCTACCACCCCTCTTATACATCCGATGTCAAGATTGTGGTTAATTAATGAAGGCGAAGGTACTCTCCTTTTGAATGATAAAAAATATCCCCTCAAAAAAGGAACCCTCGTCTCCGTACTTCCGTGGCAGATTACCGACATTATAGAAGTAAAATCTCCGCTTCAATTTTTTGTCATGGCATATTATTTTGATAATATCAATGAAATCATAAAGACATTTTACAATCCGGACAGCGTGAATCTGTCCGTATCACAAGCTATGTCCAAAAGTCCGGTCGTATCCTTTGACGAAAGAAGTTATGTACAGATGCATCAGCTATTCCTTCAGATCAGGGATGAGCTTCGCACCCAGTCGCAGATTGATTCTTCTGACTCCGGATCCGCCCCGGAATCCCTTGGTCTGAGCAAGCTGTACATTACTAACAAGCTCATTGAGATCATTGTATCATTTATCCGCACCCGGCATACCCTGCCGACACAGGACACGTCTACGCACGCAAGCGAGATCTTTCAATATCTGTATACACATCTAAATCAAAAGATTACGCTTTCTATGCTGTCGCAGCAGTTCTATATGAGCGAATCTGCAATCAGTTCTTATATTAAAAGGACAACCGGATTGTCCTTTTTTGACCTGTTGAATGAAATGCGTGTGGGTAAAACTATGAATTATCTGTTATATACAGATTTTACTCTGGAAGAACTGGCCGAGATTCTCGGCTTTGTTGATAGTGCCCACATCAGCAAAGTATTTCTGGCACGGATTGGCATGAAAGCCAACGATTTTCGGAAAACCTACCAGTCTATCGGGGATCAATGCCGTATCAAAGACCGGCAGGTTTTCTATGCGATTGTCTCTTACATATACAGAAATTATGCCGAGGACTTGCAGCCGAAAAATGTAAGTGAACATTTTCATATCTCTCCGAAGGAGCTAAACCGCATCCTCCTTTTTCAGGTGGAGATGAATTTCAGCGATTACCTGAACTATATCCGGGTAAACCGGGCGTCCGAGCTTCTCCTTAAGACCGACAAGAGCATCCTTACGATCGCTCTTGAAGTAGGATACAATACAGAAAAGACTCTTACCCGCAATTTCCTGCGTTTCCGCTCCATGACACCGGGAAAGTTCCGCCGCTCTACTGAATTTCAGGAAAATGAGTTCTAAAACTACTTAATGACGCCAAGCCCCTTTGCAACAAGTGTGATGAAATCCTGTACATTTGTCACGATTGTCGTTGCGCTTAAGCTTCCTCTGTCTAACAGCTTATTTACTACGAACTCGTCTGCGTCAACGGTATAGAGATATACCGGACGTACCGTGCCGTCTTCAAGAACACGGAAGGACGGCGTCATATTTCCGGTAGCGATAGTATGAAGCATAGTAGCAAGACAGATCACTGTCGTAGCGCCGCGAATCTGCTCTCTCATCACGTTCGCCGCTTCATACACATCCCCGATGACTTCTGGAAGCGGACCATCGTCGCGGATTGAACCAGCCAGCACGATCGGTACATTATTTCTTACGCAGCTACAGATAATCCCGTCATCCAGATCATAGTCCTTAACAAACTGCGGAATAGAGCCGCTTCTTCTTACTTTATTGCATACATCCAGATGGTTGTAATGTCCATTTGGCTGTGATTTTTGTGTGTAAATATCCTGCCCGAGAGCCGTATGAAGGAGCGCGCCCTCCAAGTCGTGGGTTGCAAGGGCATTTCCGGCAAGCAATGCCTGTCCGTATCCATTGTCGAACAGCGCCGCCATCGCAGCTCTTGCATCCGCATCGAATGCAAATGCCGGTCCCATAACCCATACGACTTTTCCGCCATGCTCTTTTTCATATCTCAAAAGTTCAAATAATTTGTCATAATCCCGCGCGTAGGATGTTTCGCGGCTTCTTCCCTGACGAAATACGAACTGGTCGTCAATCCCCTCACTGTCATCTTCAAAACCGTGACAGTGCATATAGATGCCGTCCTCGCATTTTTCCGTTCTGCCGAGCATAACTTTATCGCCTTTTTTCAGGTTTCTTGCTTCTACAACCGCAAGATGTCCGTCATCACAGAGGACAACACAGGAGTCCATACGGCTCTCCTTTGCCAGCTTCCACTCACCGTCTACCTTAAAATATTCCGGATACATGGATGTGCTGTGATAATTATCCGGCGCCACGCCGTCTTTTTCTGATACTTCATATTTGGCATCCGGCGCGTTTACAAATCTTTCTTCTGTAAAATCCGGATGATGGTATTTAGGCATTTCAAATGACATACTCTTTCTCCTCTCATATGACAGGCTGCTGCGCAGCCCGCCACTTTTATATTTGTCTGAATTCTAGTACAGTGAAAATTAAGTTTTGGACAGTTTGGCGCAAAATATACAGGCAAGCCAAACTGCCAATTACTTAATATTCGCTGTACTAGCACAATGTTGCGTATACAACTGCCTTGATGGTGTGCATACGGTTCTCAGCCTCATCAAATACAACCGACTGCTTTGACTCGAATACTTCGTCCGTAACTTCCATCTCATTGATTCCGAACTTCTCTGCAATCTGTGCTCCGATCGTTGTATTGGTATCGTGGAAGGACGGCAGGCAGTGCATAAAGATCGCGGTATCCTTCGCAAGCTTCATAACATCAGCGTTTACCTGATATTTCTTAAGAAGGTTGATCCTTGTCTCCCATACTTCGTCCGGCTCGCCCATGGATACCCATATATCCGTATAGATTACATCCGCGCCTGTTGCTCCTTCTTCCACACTCTCTGTCAGGCGAACTTTGCATCCATTCTCTGCCGCGATCTCTCTTGCTGTCTGTACAAGTGATTCCTCCGGGAACAGTTCCTTCGGAGCGCAGGCTGTAAAGTTAAGCCCCATCTTCGCACATGCAATCATAAGAGAGTTGCCCATGTTGTTTCTTGCATCGCCAAAATAGGTAAAGTTAAGACCTTTCAGTCTTCCGAAATTCTCCTCGATCGTCAGAAGGTCAGCAAGCATCTGTGTCGGATGGAACTGATCAGTCAGACCATTCCATACCGGAACTCCCGCATACTTTGCAAGCTGCTCTACCAACTCCTGACTGAAGCCTCTGTACTCGATGCCGTCATACATTCTGCCGAGTACTCTTGCAGTGTCAGCGATACTTTCCTTCTTACCCATCTGGCTGCTGCCCGGATCAAGGTAAGTAACGCCCATCCCAAGATCCATACCTGCTACTTCAAAAGAGCAGCGTGTTCTTGTGGATGTCTTTTCAAACAATAATACGATATTCTTTCCTTCCAGATATCTGTGAGGTACGCCTGCACGTTTCATATCCTTGAAGTTCTTTGCAAGATCAAGGAGATAGCGGATCTCCTTTGATGAATAGTCTAAAAGTTTTAAATAATTTCTTCCTCTGATATTTGTTGCCATGATTATAATCTCCTTTTCTCTTATTTGTGCGGGCAAAAAGCCGGACTGACATGGGAACATGTTCAACCGGTATCTGCCGCGAATGTAACGTCTGCTGCCAGACGAAGTTACCTCTTCTCAATAGACTCTCTCTCTAAAGGCATGCTCATACATCTCGGGCCGCCTCTTCCTCTTGAAAGCTCCGAGCTTGACATCTCCAAAACCCGGATTCCATTCTCACGCAAGATTTGATTCGTCACATAGTTGCGGTCATATACAACAACTTTTCCCGGCTCGATACAAAGGGTATTGGAACCGTCATTCCACTGCTCGCGTTCCGATGCGATCGTATCCTTGCCGCCGCACTGAATCAGTGTAACCTTGTCAAGCTCAAGATGCTTTGCCAAAACCTCTGCCAGCGAAGCGTGTGTCTCCGTCACATTAATCTCTTCCTTTTTATCGCCCTTCCTGATCTCAAAAATTCTGAGCGTTCCAAGAATACCCGGATGTATGGTAAATTTGTCGTAATCCACCTGTGTACATACCGTATCCAAATGCATAAACGCGCGGATTGCCGGAATATCAAGAGCAAGAATCGTCTCAATCTCAGCGCTTTCATCCCCGAAAATACGCTGCGCCAGAAGTTCGATCGCTTCTGCTGTAGTTCTCTGCGAGATACCGATCGCAAGCACCTTATTGCTCAGATTCAGGATATCGCCGCCCTCTATTGCGTAAGGCAGCTCCCGCTTATAGTAAAATGGTGTATGCCCTGCAAATTCCGGATGGTTCTCCAGCACATATTTTCCAAAAAGAGTCTCTCTTCTTCTCGTTCTGGAATACATGCAGTTCAGGCTGACTCCATCCCCCACACATGCAAACGGGTCTCTTGTAAAGTAAAGGTTCGGAATCGGGTCCAGAATAAACTGACTGTCTGTTTTTACCAGATTCACCAGAGGGCGGTTCGCCTTTACGTCCAATTCGCCTACTCTGACTCCTGACATCATCTTTAGCACCAGTTCTTTTTCGTCCCTGATCTCCATGAGATAAGAAGCAAGAGACTCTCTCATCTTTTCGTCCGCTACTTTCCCCTCAGCGATAAACTGTTCAACAAATTGCCTCTTTAGTTCCTCATTACCCTTAAGGACATCCGCCGTCAGATCCTCCAGATATACGACTTCGACTCCCTCGCCCCGCATAATGCCCGCAAACAGATCGTGTTCATTCTGCGCCGTTTTAAGGTATGGAATATCGTCAAAAAGCAAACGCTCCAAATCTCCGGGCACAAGATGTTCCAATTCCTTTCCCGGCCTGTGGAGCATGACTTTTTTTAATTTTCCAATTTCACTTTTTACGTGGATTGCCATGTCTTACCTCCTTATTTCCCTGTCGCTCGCTTTCGCGTCTTACTGTATTACATTATAACCGTTTTTAACAGATTTTGTTGGACAAATATCAGATAATCACAAGTATTTTAATTGGTTCTTTTTTACAGATTCACGAATCGAAACACGCTGTTTCTATGTTCCCATTTCCAGATTTTTTCTAAAAAACCCATTTAAAATACAAGAAAAAAAATCAAAAAAGTCCTACATTTAAAAGCGACATTTTATTATGTATGCTTCTGTCAAATAGAAGAATCTGGCCGGAAACCTCCTTTTTAGATTCCCGGCCCACAGCTTACACTTATTCGATATACTTTTTCTAATGCAGGATGGTATATTTACGTATAATCCACTCAGTTTCCTATTTGTCTCTATACAACTATCACATATTGTTCTTTCAAATTATTCAGCATACTGCATTTGATCATTCCTTCACGTTGCATTCTGCCTACCACAATTCCTGGTGCAATTCCCTGATTTTTCGCAAACCGAAGGACATTCTGTTCTGAGTAGTCTCCCTCATATCTGAATTCATCAAATTCTTCCGCAACGATCAATGTATTACTCGACCATGCATCTGCAGCCTGCTCATCTTCATCGGATGTTCCGTTCGCTTGCCCTATATGGCCAAGCACAATATGCGCCAACTCATGAAAAAGACTAAACCAAAATTTGTCAGCGTCTTTCCCTCTCGCTGTAAGACCAACCACAATCTTATTGCCATCCAGAAATGATGCCCCTTGCAGGAATGAACCTTTAAGATGCGGCAAAAAAATCAAAGCAATACCACAATCCGCAAGACTCTTTTTGATTCTCGGACAAAACTCTTTTGGTTTTAGTACTGTCATCTTACGGATATCAGGCATGGCTGCAATTAAGCCCTTTATATTGATAGGTGCAGTTTGGATATCACGCGCTTTGATTTTAGCCTCCTGCGCCCATGCCATCAAAGCCAAATCACTTTTTTCCGTAATAGCTAATCTTCTGCAAGCAATTCTTGTAATCTGATCGTTGCCAATCAGCGAAAGCTCTACCACTTCAAAATATTTTCTTAGATATACAACCTTTTCCTTGGCCTCTCTTGTTTCCTGAATCCAGCCAAACTTCGCCATTTCGCTATACGGAAATTGTTTAGCCAATTCAACGTCAGCATCCATAGCATTTTCGGCTTCTGCCTTTACTATCTTCTCTCTATAAATTGCTTCAAGATTATTCCAAAACTTAGCCGGAACACCAAGAACCATCTCCAATCTGACCGCAACATCAGATGTAAGCTGTACGTCACCGTTAATAAGCTTGCTGATATGCTTTTCAGACATATCCATCCTGGCAGCAAACTCCTTCTGGCTCATACCTCTGTCATTCAACTGCTCTTTAATTGTCGCCCCAGGCGGCGTTGCTATATAACTGCGGCTTCTCACCATAGCGCTACCTCCTTGATTTATCCTCTTCATTTTAATGATAGTCAACGATTTCCAGAATATGCGCTATCTGAATCTTATCTCCGTGCTTCTCGAATACCAATCTGTCCTAGCTGCATTTACATTGTCAAACATCCGCCTTAATCCACTTCCCGCTCCGAAGCCTTCTGATACAAAGCAATGTCCGCACCATACAGTCTGCCCCTATGATGACCCATACGCCAATAATCCCTACATGAAAAGCTTGAATTGCCGCCCATACCATGCCGATCCGCAGCCCCCACATACCGATCAGACTTACAATAAAAGAAAACCTTACATCTCCCGCGCCTCTGAAGATACCGCTCGAGATCACAAAGAAGGAGTAAAATATCTCTGTCAGGGCTGCAATTAAAAGCGTTTTTGCTCCAAGCATTACCACATCAGAATCGCTGCTAAAAAGCCCCATAATAAAATGAGCGCTGCACGCCACCGGAATACAGAAAAGCTCGATGAAAACCACGCTCCAGAAGCATATGTATTTCATATAGCGTTTTGTCAGATCCTTCCTGCCTGCTCCCAGAGCCTGTCCGATCAATGCTGTCGCCGTATAGGACATACCGAATGCCGGCATATACAGAACCCCTTCTATCTGAGCAGTGAGATAATGCGCGGACAATGCAACCGTCCCTAATGAAGTAAGAATAGAGGTTAAGACCACCTGTCCAACGTTCAGTGTCCAACGTTCAAGCAGCACGGGGATTCCTATTTTTTTCAGTGTTACCAACGTAGCCCTGCTGACGGCATACTCCTTTTTTGAAGCCCTTAACTGGAAAGCCGACTTCTTTCTGCACATGACAAAAAGCAGCATAACAGCTAACAAAACCTGCGAAGCACAGGTTGCTATGGCGGCCCCTTTTATTCCCATTCCGGCTCCCCATATATATATGCTCCTGCTTCCAAAAAGCATATTCCTCTCTGGATAGATCAACAGAAAGTTCCCAATGATATTTCCAATGTTGGCAATGATACTTAGTATAAGCGGCAGCCTTGTATTTCCTGTAGACCTGTAATTCGACGACAATACAACTGCCAGTGTCTGCGGCACCATCCCATATCCGACGATCCTAAGATATACTCTCGCATACGGAATAACATCCGCATCCGCTCCCATCCAGACCGGAATCCATCTATGCAGGCAAAATATAAAAGCACAAAGGAACAGTCCGCTGCATATGGCACATGTAACAGACTGTAATCCCAGACTTTGTGTCTTTTTTGGGTTCTTTTCGCCTACGGAGCGCGCGATCATATAGGAAAACCCTGTACTCAGCGCGCCCATAAGCCCGTTTGCCACCCAGATCAATGAAACATTTACCGCAACAGATGCCGTAGCTACTGCTCCCAGCGAACCTACCATTGCAGTATCCACCAGCGATGCCATACAGGCAAGAAGCTGTTCTAACATCGCCGGCCACGCTATCTTTAAAATCTTTTTTGAAATTTCTTTATCGAATTTCATCTGCGATTAATTCCTTACCTTTGTTCTTTGCTCCAAATTTCACTTTCTACACCAATTTCAGAAGAAACAAATCTTGCCCCGTCAGTCTTAATATAATCCTTCAATGCGGCATATACATATCTTGCCCCAATGAGAATCACCGGCGCGTTTACAAATACGAGCGCAATATTGATAAAGTCTGTCACGTTCCAGAGATTATCAAGCTCCTGTCCGGAAAGTACGCACAGAATACCAATCGGTACAAAGATCAGGGAACCAAGCGCACGCACCAGATTCGTACATTTCGCGGACTTAGTGATCCTTGTCCCGGCAATAACCGCGAAGGATACAAGTCCCAGCAAGGTAGTAAACGCAAACAATGCATAACACACACAGATAATAAATGCCACTATAGAATCTCCCGCCGTACCGGGCACCAAAGCCTGCGTGGACTGAAGAAATACGTCAATAGTGGAAGATTTCAATGTCTCCCAGTCATATGCGGTATTGTCCCACAGATGAGCGCCGCACACAACATATCCTGTCAGTGTACAGATAATAATTGTATCCAGAAAAACGCCGATTGCCTGTATAAATCCCTGTGCGCACGGATGATCCTGCTCCGCTACTGCCGCCGACATTGTAATCGTTCCCTGACCGGCCTCATTAGAAAGAAGCCCCCGCTTAATTCCCTGTGACAGTACGATACCGAAGCCTCCGCCGAATACTGCCTGCGGCTTGAATGCGCCTGTAATGATCGCCTGTATAAATGCCGGAAAATACTGGATGTTGAGAACAACCAGAACAAGGATAATCCCGCCGTAAATCACTGCCATAACCGGTACCATCTTATCTGTAATTGCCGTAACTCTCTTGATTCCCCCGAATACTGCCGCCGCAACTCCGATAACCAGGATCACCGCGATTGCATAATACAATGGAGAAGTTCTGTTTGTCGCAGCTCCTGTCAGTGTCTCCACTGCCTTCCCGGTTGCCGTAAACACATGGAACGTCTGAATCGGAATACTTGACATCGCATAAGCAATAAACGCTACTGCAAGCATAACTCCAACACCTTTTTTATTCCCTAAAAGCTTTTGTCCATAGTAGGGAAGTCCTCCTACATATTCGTCTCCGTCCTTCTCCTTAAAGATCTGTGACAGTGTCGCCTCGATAAATGAGCTTGCCATTCCAAATAACGCGGATATCCACATCCAGAAGATGGCTCCCGGACCGCCGACCGCTACCGCTCCGGTAACGCCCGTAAGGTTTCCCGGTCCGACACGCATCGCCGTACTCAGCAGAAAAGAAGCCAGCGGACTTACACCCACATCGCCTTTCTTTTTCTTAGTCAGACTCTTAATTCCCGCCTTAAAAAAACGGAACTGAACTCCCCTTGTCCTTACTGTAAAGTAAATCCCCATACCGACCAGCAATATAATGGCAAACGGGAAATTGCCAATTACCGGAATATTAGCGTACCATTCAAAATTCGTTGGAAAGCTCCACAAAAAATCTGTAACCGGAGCCATTGCTATAAACCAACTGTCTACTATATCAAATATTTTCTGCATACTGTTCCTCCTTATGCAATCTTACTGCTCCTTGCTCCATACTTCGCTTTCTATACCGATATCCGCCGCAACAAACCGCTTTCCGCCGCCTGTCTTGTAATTCTGGTATGCCTTTATCACAATATTTCTGCCGACGATCAAAGTCGGGATATTGATGAATATCAATATAACATTGATCAAATCCGAAACATACCACAAATTATCTAACTGCAGACCAGCCAGAACCGTAATCGTTCCCAGCGGTACAAAGAAAAGCGCTCCCAGAACTCTTGTAAAGGAGATGAAACCTTTACTTTTAGAAATCTTATTCGCCGCGATCTCCGTATAAGTAAGGTCACAGAGCAGCGTAGTAAATGCAAACAATCCAAATGCCACTACAACAAAGATAAATACGACCGTATCTAATGCTCCTTCTCCCGGAACCAATGCTTTAATAGAAGCTAAAAATGTCCCGATCTTATCAAGCTTCAGCGTCTCCCAGTCTAACCCCGGATTCTCCCAGATCGCGCCTGCCGTAACTACGAATCCTGCGAGAGAACAGATGACAATCGTATCTACGAATACACCGAGCGCCTGCACGAAGCCCTGCTCACACGGATGGTTCGCATCTGCGATCGAAGCCGCCTGTGTGGATGTTCCCATACCTGCCTCATTGGAAAGAAGCCCGCGCTTTAAGCCCTGTGCCATCGCTACGCCAAATGCTCCTCCAAAAATCGCCTGCGGCTTAAACGCTCCGACCAATACTGCTGCAAGGAAACCCGGGACCTTATTCAGATTCAAGATGATCAAAAGAACAACGATCACGATATATCCCATCGCCATTACCGGCACTACCTTATCCGAGAATTTTACAACGCTCTTGATTCCGCCGAAAGTAATGACCGCGATAATGACAACGATCGCAATAGCAATCACATAATACAGAGGCTCCGTAACCTCTGTCGTACGTCCTGTAACCTCATTTGCAATGGAACTTGCCGCAGTAAATACGTGGAAAGTATGTACCGGAATACTAAGCATATTGTAAAGCAGGTATAAAATACACATACCTGTACCAATCCACACTTTATTCTTCCAGATCTTCTGAATATAAAATGTAAATCCGCCTACATATTCATTGCCCTTTCTCTCTTTAAATATCTGCGCCAGCGTCGCCTCGCCGAAAGCGGTTGCCATCCCCATAAATGCAGATATCCACATCCAGAATATGGCTCCCGGTCCTCCGATCGTTACTGCTCCTGTTACCCCTACGATATTACCGGCTCCCACACGGCCGCCCATGCTGATAAGAAATGCCGCCAACTGCGATGTGCCGACTGTCGTTTCCCTCTTCTGTGTCAGCATCTTAATACTGGTCTTAAATTCTTTCACCTGAACGAATCCAAACCTAATAGTAAAGAACAGGCTGCCTCCTAACAACAACAGAATTGCCACTGAAAAATTACCTAAGATCGGAATATTTGCATACCAGTCAAAATTAGTCGGAAAATCCCAAAGGAAATCCGCTACCGGAACTGCTCCTGCAAAAAGCTGGTTTACCATATCAAATAAATGAGTCATCCTAATACCTCCTCATATCAAAAACAAAACAATCGTTACAATTCCACATGACTGCTATTTGTAAACACCGGATACACCGCTTCTGCATGCACAAGACCTGTCCTTACACACATTTCTGCATACGCAACTGCAACAAATGCAGGGTCGATCACCTTAACCGGCAATTCACTCTCAATCCTTTTTCCATATCCCGCCATGCCAAGACAGCCGAGTATGATTCCATCTGCACGGTCTTCCTCCACAGCCTTTTCACACACCGCCCTCAGATACTCTTCCGTCGCCTTCGGGTTGCTCCTTAGCTCTCCGATCGGTATATCCAAAGCCCTCACAGAAACCATCTTCTCACGGGCAATCCCATTTCTCATTAGTCTCCGGTATGTTCTGGGAATATTGATACTCTCCGATGTCAATACCGTAAAACGGTTACACAGCATAGACGCTGCCGCAAGGGACGTTTCCCCCGGTCCGATCACCGGAATCCGCACATTCTCCCGAATCGCATCCATCCCTACGTCGCTGAAGCAATAGATAACGATCGCATCATACCCTTCCTTTTCTGCCCGAATGCTCTCCTTTACCATCTCTGCGGCTGCAAACGCTTCATCCGTATTGCAGTCCAGCTCATCCGGACCTCTCTTAATACAGTCAACCGAAACAAACGCGTCAGAAGAAAGCGCTGCGCTAAGCATCTCCTCCCTTGCATCCATTGTTTCCCTGCTCATAGCTTTATCAGACATAATTACTTTTATCTTCATAGTCACTCATCCTTTCCGCATTTTAACGCTGCGGCCATCTCTATGCCCCAACCCCTGATATTACAAAAGACATAGTATTCATACTCTGTTCTTACCGTACAAATACTATGTCTTATCAAGAGGATGATTCTGATGTTTCTTTTACAATTATCCTTGTTCTGGTGTCTTCACCTGTCCGTTTTTCTTTACTGACATCTTATGTAATACATAGATAACCGGAACCAATACCACGATACCTCCAACCAGCGTAACCGGAGTTGAGATCCAGCCTGCAATCAGGAACAGGATTCCGCAGACGATACCTGCCGTTACCGCATAAGGCATCTGCGTCTCAAAGTGGTCGATATGATCGCACGCCGCTCCGATCGACGCCATAATAGTAGTATCGGAAATCGGCGAGCAATGATCTCCTACGACAGAACCGCTGATGATCGCCGCACTGATAACCGGCAAGGATACGCCTAAGTTAATTGCCATCGGCATACCGATCGGGAACAGGATCGCCATCGTGCCCCACGAAGTACCTGTCGCAAAGGACATAACCGCGCCCATCAGGTATAAGATAAATGCCAGCACTCCCGGATTCAGGAAGCCCTGTGTGATCTTAACAAGATAATCTGCCGTGCCCATCGTCCCGTTTACGCCGGATAATGACCATGCAAGCGTCAGCACCACGCACATGAACATCATGTTCGCCCAGCCGCCTTCCACAATCTTCATACATTCGCCGAATGTATATATCTTGTTTTTGATACACAGGATGATCAGCACAATCAGACCGCTTAAGAAACCAGACGCAATGGCCGTTCTGATGTCACTTCCTGCAACCTTTGTATGCCAGATACCTAATTTTGTCAGATAAGCAAAGATCACAACCAAAAGTACAACTAACGGAATTACCATCGTGCTTACCTTTGCTTTTTCCGGATCGACCTCCGGGCCGCCCTTTGTCTCACCACGCATCGGCTGACCGCCCTCTCTGATCGTCTGTCCAGTCTTCATAGCTCTGTTCTGCGCCTTTAACATCGGGCCGTAATCCCAGGATGTAACTGCCATAATCCCAGCCATGATCAGTGTCAGGATCGCATAGAAATTAAACGGTATACACTGCGTAAATATCTCAAAACCATTGGTATTGGTGATCGCTGCGTTCTGAAGCTCCGTATCGATCAGTCCCTGCGTGTACACACCCCATCCGATAATGGGAACCAGCGCACAGATCGGCGTCGTAGTACAATCCAGTATGTACGCGAACTTCTCTCTGGAAACCCGGAGCTTTTCTGCCAGCGCTTCAAAGATCGGTCCTACCATCAGGGAGTTTCCGTTATCCGTAAACCATACGATCAGACCGCCGATCCAGATTCCCGTCTCACATTTCACACGGGAATTTACCCACTTTGTTACCTTATTTGTAAACGCATAGGCGCCGCCTGATTTTGTCAGCAACGCAACAAACCCTCCGATGATCGTCATCATAATAAGCCCCTGCACATTTACCTCGTCTAATAAAGCGCCGAAGATATAATCGTGAATCATCGTGGTAAAGCCCATCAAAGGATTAAATCCTGCCACGATCGTAGCGCTTACATATACTGTCACAAACAATGACACAATAATATTTTTTGTTATAAGTGCCAGCGCAATGGCAAGCACCGGGGGAACTAATGAAAGTATTCCGTAATTAACAACCGTTTCCACAGCATCCATATTCTCTTCCTCCTCATTCTCGTCTTACTCTAAAAGTTATCCATCCATTCCTTTTCTTTTGCAATCTGCCTCCTCACCTCGGACGGAGCCGTTCCGCCATAGGATACTCTTGCATTCACGCAGGCCGGAATACTGATATCGCCCAAAGTCTCCTTCGTAACTCTGCCGTCAATCTCCTGAAGCTGCTCGTCTGTCAGGTCTTCAAAGTCACAGTTATTGTTCTCACATGCCTTTACCATACGCCCTACGATAGAGTGAGCCTCCCTGAAAGGAATCCCCTGCTTTGCAAAATGTTCTGCGATATCTGTGGCATTTAAGAAACCTTTTCCCATCTGCTTTTCAATCTGATCCATCCGAAACTCCGTATTCTCAAGCATCTTCGCAAAAATAGTGATACTTGCCTTCCATGTGTCGATCGCGTCGAACAGACTCTCTTTATCCTCCTGGAAATCCTTGTTGTAAGCGAGCGGCGTTCCCTTCATAACTGTCAGAAGCTGCATTAAGTCACCGTATACACGTCCGACCTTTCCTCTTAAGAGCTCTGCCATATCAGGATTCTTTTTCTGCGGCATGATACTGCTGCCCGTACAGAAACTGTCATCAATCGCAATATAGGAAAACTCTGATGTATTCCACCATGTAAATTCCTCTGCCCATCTTGACAGATGCATCATAGAGATTGCCGCATCGCTTAAGAATTCAAGACTGTAATCACGGTCGCTGACACTATCCATCGCATTTTCCGTCGGAGCAGTAAAACCTAAAAGCTCAGCAGTTCTATGACGGTTCGTCGGCAATGTCGTCCCTGCCAGCGCACATGCTCCTAACGGACAGTAGTTCATCCTCTCATACGTATCCTGCAGCCTCTGCAGGTCCCTTTTGAACATCTGGAAATATGCCATGAATACAAAGCCCAGTGTGATCGGCTGCGCATGCTGCAGATGTGTGAACCCGATCGTGATCTCATCTGCGTATTTTTCCGCTTTTTCTAAGATCACAGATTCCAGATAACGCAGACGGTCCATAATCTCCTTAATCTCTCTTCTGACATAGAGCCTTCCGTCAACCTGGCACTGGTCGTTTCTGCTTCTCGCTGTATGAAGCTTCTTGCCCACGTCACCGATTCTCTGGATCAGCCGGCTCTCAATGCCCATGTGGATATCCTCGTCGTCCACGCTAAATACGATCTTGCCGCTCTCGATATCTTTGCGGATATCCTCAAGCCCTGCGATGATCGCATCCTTCTCTTCCATAGAGACAATTCCCTGCTCGCCCAGCATCGTCACATGTGCGATACTTCCATCAATATCGTCGTTGTACATTCTCTGGTCGAACCCGATGGAGGCATTGAACTTCTTTACGATGTCGTCCATCTCTTTTTCAAATCTGCCTCCCCATAAACTTCCTGCCATTTTCTCATTCTCCTTTCTTTGCTTTCCCTTTAGAGCTGCGTTTTGTTGTTCAGACAATAATCATAAATTTCACTTCCTGTCGCAAACCACACGCCTTCATGCTCTGTCATGAACTGTAAAAATTCTTTGACCAGAGCCGTCCGCCCCGGACTTCCCGTTGTCTGCGGATCAAGCTGCATAGTGTAGCACAGATTATGATTATAGTGTCCTGTAAATTCATCCTTCCAGTTGGAAAGAACATTACTGTAATTCGCGATACGCCCCTGTCCGAAAGGGAATGCCGGGCGGTAATTGAACGCAAAATACGGAAGATCAAAATTCGCCCACTGCATCGGGATCTGAAGCACCTCATCCCCGGTCTCATTGACACTCATAAAATACGGTCTGTCATCATCAAAGAGATCGCTGGAATATTCCATCCCGTTTTCTCTCGCTATATTCAGTGTCTCCAGCATAAGATCACCGATCGGCGCGCGAAATCCCTTTGGTTTCTTTCCGCATGCTTTCTCGATCGCTTCTACTGCTTTTTCAATCCGTCGCTTCTGTTCCTCATAGCTAAGCAATGAAAAATTCTCATATTCATAACCATGACACGCAATCTCATGCCCTCTGTCTGCAATCTCCTTCAGCGCTTCCGGATAGGTCTCCGCCGTCTTTCCCGGAGTAAAAAATGTCGCTCTGATCCCAAACTCATCAAAAAGGTCAAGGAGCCTCGGCAGCCCATGAGACATCCCGTACTGACCGAGAGAAAGCGTCTTTGGCATATCCGCCGCTTTCTTATCTAAAGAAAGCCAGAAGAACTCAGCCGAGAGATTTACCGTTATAAATGCCGCACATCTTTTGCCTTCCGGCAGTTTCATACCTTTTGCATACATCGCTTTACTCCTCCTCTCCCTTACTGTTCTTTCTCGGATATGCTTTTTTCCAGTACTCCGCGATCTCACTTCCGGTTGCCACCCACACATCCTTATGGGAAGTTACTTCCTTTAGCACTTCCTCCAGCACCAGGTTTCTTCCCGGCGCTCCGGAAATCTGCGGGTGCATCAAGAATGAAATGCACATCCCCATGTCATAATAGCCTCTGAACTCCCGGATATCATTGTCCTGTACATTCCTGTAGCAACTGATCCGGTCAAGCCCCGACGGCTCCGCCGGATAGACACTGTACGCCTGCGCCACATAGTCGTCTAACTCCCATTTTGACGGAATCTCAACCAGATCGGACTCCTCTCCGTCAAGAACCGTGTAATACGGCTTATCATCTCCCCGCATGGAACTGGAATAAGAAAATCCCATCTCTGATAAGATGTAAGGTGTCCGCACATGCCAGTCTCCTGACGGCGTACGAAAGCCGACCGGCTCTTTTCCCGTAAGCTCCTTAATGATCCTCTGGGTCTTTTCGATAATCTCCCTCTGTTCCTCCACGGTCTTTTCCACGAATCTCTCATGGGTATACCCGTGGTTGCCAATCTCATGCCCAGCTCCGGCAATCCTTTTCACCACGTCAGGGTTGCACTCTGCTACAAAGCCGGGTACATAAAAGGTTGCCTTTACTCCGTATTTGTCCATCAGATCCAGTATCATATCCACACAACGGTTAGGACCATACTGTCCGATGGAACGGGCGCGTATCAGCTTTTCGGCGTTTGGCTCGTCTGCTGACATGTTCCGCCAGATCACATCGCCGTCCAGATCGAAGCTGAACATGACCGCGCTTCTTTTGCCCTCCGGCCACTTAACTCTTTCCATCTTTTTTCTCGCTCCTTTCTTTTCACTACGTATTTTTTATATTCTTGCTGCTCCTGTATTCCTTGCCGCTTCCGCCACAGCCGCTGCCACAGCCTTTCCGACTCTCTTATCAAAAGCCGCAGGTATGATATAATCCGCATTCAGCTCATCCGGCGTGATTAATTCTGCCAGCGCTCTGGAGGCAGCCATTTTCATCTCTTCGTTGATCTCTTTTGCTCTTACGTCAAATGCACCTCTGAATATCCCCGGAAATGCCAGCACATTATTGATCTGATTCGGAAAATCACTTCTTCCTGTCGCCACAATTGCCGCCCCGCCTGCCTTCGCATCTTCCGGGAAAATCTCTGGTGTCGGATTCGCACAGGCAAAGATGATGGCGTCCCTGGCCATTGTTTTTACCATCTCTGTTGTCAGGGCTCCCGGAGCAGAAACACCGATAAAAATATCTGCTCCCTTCACAATGGTTTCCAGTTTACCCTGAAGCTTCTGCGGATTGGTAAGTTTAGCCATCTTCTCCTTCACAGGATTCATCCCGGCTTCTCTGCCGTCATAGATCGCTCCGGTACGGTCACACATAGTAATATCCGCAAATCCGTAATTCAAAAGAAGCTTTGTGATAGAGGTTGCCGCCGCGCCTGCCCCATTTACAACGATCCTCACATCTTCTTTCTTCTTGCCGACCACCTTCAGCGCATTGATCAGTCCAGCAAGCGTGATCACCGCCGTGCCATGCTGGTCATCATGGAATACTGGAATATCACACAACTCTTTTAAGCGGTCTTCAATCTCAAAGCACCTCGGCGCTGCGATATCCTCCAGATTAATCCCACCGAAGCTTCCGGAGATGAGATAGATCGTCCTCACGATTTCATCCACATCTTTAGACTTGATACAAAGAGGAAATGCATCTACTCCTCCGAACTCCTTGAACAACACACATTTCCCTTCCATAACCGGCATACCCGCTTCCGGTCCGATATCGCCGAGTCCCAGTACAGCCGTACCATCTGTGACCACCAGACACATGTTGTGTCTTCTGGTCAATTCATAGGACCTGTCCACATCCTTTTGAATCTCCAGGCAAGGGCTGGCGACTCCCGGTGTATATGCTAAAGATAAATCTCTCTCATCATTTACCGGAACTGTCGATACAACTTCAATCTTACCTTTCTTCTCGTAATGAAACGCTAAACTCTCTTCTGCAATTCCCATGCTCTACTCCTTTTCTCCGCCTTCACATCCGCTTAGTCACTTAGTCTCTAAGTTATTTATAAACTATTCTTGTTATTACGTCAATATCTTTCGGCAATTTAAACTGTCAGATACAAATTATACGGCAATTTTTGTCCATTATTCACATACCCCATTGGCAGTAGTGACAAAAAGCATAAGCATTCCAAGCATTTTACTGTCTATTTTAGATTATCAATAGAAGCCTGAAGATGTTCATGCATCAATTTTCCGGCTTCCTTTTCATCTCTTCTCCGGATTGCGCGGATGATCTGGCGGTGTGATTCTAATTCTTCCTCACCGGATACTGCCTCTAACACATCTGAAAATTTCCCATACATCATATCAAAAATCGCATCTAATACAATTTCCAAAGTCTGTGTCATAAATATACTGCCCGTTTTTGCAGCATATAATTTATGCAGTTTAAATTCTCCTTCTGTCTTTCCTGTTTCCCGAAAACGCCGCTCAAGCACTTTGTACGCATGTTCCAGTTCATCAATGTCCTTTTCCGTAGCGTTGCGTATAATCAATTCTACTCCTTTTACCTCTAAGACCTGTCTCACTTCATAAGCTTCCATCATAGAACAGCGCTCCAGATTCTTGCTCAGGCTTTCCGTACTTTCACTGAGCTGTGACTGGGTTCGTAAGAATCTCCCCTTTCCCTGATGCGAAACGATCACTCCCCTGCTCTCCAATACCCGGAAAGCCTCTCTCAGAACATTTCTGCTGACATCCAACTGCTCCATCAGTTCTCTCTCCGGCGGAAGCTTGTCCCCTGGCTTCAGATGTTCCTCATCAATTAATTGATATAAATCTTTTACTACTTCTTCATATAACAGCGTTCTTGCTGCCCTGTTCCCAATTTCCATTTTCTTTCCTTAATTATATACAAATCCAAACTTATAATGACAGATATAAGTATACACAAAAAATTGTTCTATCACAACTATTAAAATCTTTACTTTATATGCTTATAATAGTAATATATAGATACAATATTACCATGAATTCTGATATTAAAAGGAGGAATCTTAATGACGATCAAACCATATAAAGCGATAAAGAATAATTATAACGAGATTGTTGAAATCTGTAAAAACACACATGAACCAGTATTTCTGACCAACAATGGGGAAGGCGATCTGGTTGTGATGGACATAGAAACTTATAACAAAAGAGAGGCAGCACTTGATTTAAGAGAACAACTAACTGAAGTTGACGAACAGAGAAAACGAGGTGTTCAGGATATTCCAGCAAGTGAAGTAAGCCGTCGTATGAGAATGGCTATTAAGGAGAGTGTAAATGTATAATGTAGTTGTCACCCCCGAAGTAACAGATATTTTAATAGGATATGCACAAAAGTGCGCGATAGATAATGGTATAGAATGCGCAACGAACTTAGTAGACTCATTCGACAAAGCAATAAATTCATTAGAAACGCTTCCAAAAAGAGGTATTAAAAAGCTTCAATATATTCCCGCAAAATACCATATTATTACTTTTTGGAAGCATCTATGGTTGGTATATCAAGTCGATCATGATAACTTTACCGTGTATATAGATTATTTAATAGATGACCGTTCAAACTACCGCAGATTATTTTAATAAAATCATTTAACAGCTTTCTTTTTCCACTTCCCTCTTCCGTAGAAAATCCCTGTAATGACTGCCCCCAGTACCCATGAAAATAACAACGAAACAAAGAGACAGGCCCTGTTTCCCTGAGGAAGCTCTGGTGTCTTTGTAAGATATACCAGTCCGTAAGCCAGCGGAACACGGATCAGCACGGTAGAAACCATGGAAATCCACATGGGCGTCAGCGTATCCCCTGCCCCGCGCATCACGCCAGATAGCGTCTGCGTCACCGCTACAGCTATGTAACCGACTGCCAGAATACGCATCATATCCATACTAAGAGTTACAAGCTCCGGCGTATCGGTAAAAATCTGCATTAACTGCCTGCCAAACACAAGAATCAGCGCAACGATCACTGTCGAGGTTCCCATAGCGATCGCCGTTCCCTGTCTGGCTCCTTTTGTTACACGGTCGTATTTCCCGGCGCCTACATTCTGCCCGGCATAGGTTGTCATAGCTGTACCGAAAGAAAAATTAGGCATCATGGCAAATCCATCCACACGCATAACGATAACATTTGCAGCAATGAACATCTCCCCGAAGCTGTTGGTCAACGACTGCACTACCAGCATAGACATAGACATGATCGCCTGAGTTACGCCTGACGGTACTCCAAGCCGGATGATGTTCTTCATATGGCTTTTAAACGGGCGGATATATTCCCATTTTAGTTCAAAAAGGTCTGTAAGCTTTGTAAGCCTTCTAAGACACAAAAGCGCTGAGACTGCCTGTGCCAGCGCTGTCGCCAGAGCCACTCCGGATACCCCCATATCCATCTGAACAACAAAAAACAAATCCAGCACGATATTCAAACCACTTGCAACCAGCAAATATAAGAGTGCCGACATAGAATCTCCCAGTCCTCTTAAAATGCCGCTGAGAATATTATAGTAAGCGCAGCCTGCCACTCCAATAAAGAGAATCCTAAGATAAGAGGTGCACCAGTCAATGATCGATTCCGGTGTATTAAGAATCTCCAGCAACGGCCGTGCCGTCACTGTCGCAAATATCATAACCAGAAGCGAGGCAACCCCTGTCAGCACAATACAGGTTCCTATCGTCATAGATAACGCTTCACGGTTGCGGGCGCCAAGATACTGAGATACCATGATACTGGCTCCTACACTGATCCCTACAAACAGCACGATCAAAAGGTTTAGGATCGGACCGGCGCTTCCGACCGCCGCCAGAGCGTTGTCCCCCACAAACTGTCCGACTACCACACTGTCCACCGTATTATAAAGCTGCTGCGCAATATTGCCGATCAGCATCGGGACAGTAAAGATCACGATATCCTCCCACGGCTTTCCCACAGTCATATCCACCGGAGCAAATAATTTTTTTAATCCGTTCATCATCATCACATCCTTCTATACAAAGTATCTTACATAATATTTTATCGTCTGAAAAGCGTTCCATATATTATAACGAAAAGCTATTATAATTACAACAAAGGTTTACAATATAACAAAAAGATTTGTGTAAAAATATAAAATTAATTGAAGATAGAAAACTGTAAATCATGTATAATAAGTTTAATAAGTGCTGTCTGCAAAAACTATGATAAACCTGTAACGAATCTAAAAGGAGGGTCTAAGATCATGAAAAACTATAAACGCATATTTACAATCGTTGTGGATTCCCTTGGCGCAGGCGCGTTGCCCGACGCCGCCGATTACGGTGATGAAGGAACCGATACGCTCGGTCATATTTCCCAGTCCATGGATGAATTCTCCATTCCGAATCTTCAAAGGCTTGGTATCGCAAATCTGCACCCGCTAAAGCAGGTAGCCCCGGCAGAGAAACCGCTTGGATATTACACATATCTGTATGAAGCAAGCACCGGAAAAGATACGATGACCGGACATTGGGAAATGATGGGACTCCATATCACAAAGCCCTTTTTGACATTTACAGAAACCGGATTCCCCAAGGAGCTTCTGAATGAATTGTCTGAAAGGACCGGACGGGTCATCATCGGAAACAAAAGCGCCAGCGGAACAGAGATTCTGGAGGAACTGGCAGAAGAAGAGATCGCCACAGGCCACATGATCGTCTACACATCGGCGGACTCCGTTCTTCAGATCTGCGGAAATGAGGAAACCTTCGGTCTTGACGAATTGTACCGCTGCTGTGAGATTGCCCGTGAGATCACACTAAAGGATGAGTGGAAGGTAGGACGCGTCATTGCAAGACCTTATGTCGGCAAGAAAAAAGGAGAATTCAAAAGAACCAGCAACCGTCACGACTATGCCTTGAAACCGTACGGCCGGACAGCGCTCAACGCTTTAAAGGATGCGGGCTTTAGCGTCATCTCCGTAGGGAAGATCTTTGACATTTTTGACGGTGAAGGCTTAACAGAATCCAATAAATCCAAAAGCTCTGTACATGGGATGGAGCAGACGATCGAAATCGCAAAAAGAGACTTTACCGGACTTTGCTTCGTAAATCTGGTAGACTTTGACGCTTTATGGGGACATCGCCGGAACGTAAGGGGCTATGCAAAGGAGCTGGAACGCTTTGATGTCAGGATAGGGGAACTATTAGATCTGCTGAAAGATGATGATCTGTTGATCATTACAGCGGATCATGGAAACGATCCGACACATACCGGAACCGACCACACAAGAGAAAAAGTTCCTTTTCTTGCTTACTCGCCGTCTATGGAAGGCTTCGGAAAGCTTGAGGATGCACAGACCTTTGCAGTTGTCGGAGCGACAATCGCTGATAACTTTAAGGTTGACATGCCAAAGGGCACGATCGGAAGTTCACTTCTTGACAAATTCATATAAAAACCTTTGAAAGAGAACTGTGAAATTTATACAGATAAAAATTCAGGGTAGAAAGAAATATTTCAATGATCTTTCTCCTGACAAAAAAAATTGCCGATAATGATACGGATCTGATGAAAAACCGTAAAAACACAAAAAAAATCACCATCCCCGATGCTCTAAACATCAAAAACAGTGATTTCAACTGCGCGATCAGGGGCTCGAACCCTGGACACCCTGATTAAGAGTCAGGTGCTCTACCAACTGAGCTAATCGCGCATAATTCTTAAGTTTTTTTTACTAATTCCTTAACGCAAGTGATATTATATAACATTTTTTTTTCAAATGCAAGTATTTTTTTCATTTTCTCCCGATTATTTTAATATTTTTTTTAGAAAGTGTCAGTCCGGCCGGAAATATGATCCGGCCAGGCTGACTTCTTCATCTATCTCTTCAATGTAGCAAGTCTCCTGCATGCTTCTTCTACCGTATCTTCATCAAATGCATAACATGCCCGAAACCATCCCGGTCTGTCACAGCCAAAAAGCTGACCCGGAGATATATTGATCATCAGCTCATGATATATTTTGTCCCACAATATCTGCTCTGCAGCGAATTCTTGTTTTTCCAGATAAGCAGAAAAATCTGCCATCACAAAGATTCCCGCCTGTGCCTTCATCATAGGAATATCCAGTTCTTTTAATCCCCTGCTGAAGATCTGATATGCTTTTGCAAGGCGCTGTCTTGATAATTCCATGATTCCCGCAAACTCCGGCTCCTTTAACATTGCAGTCAAAAGCGACTGCGTATGGGACGAAACACTGGAATAGTACGTAATAGACGCAAATCCCTGTATGATATTCGGATTAAAGGAAAAACACATACCTGTCCGGAAACCTGACAATACAAAGTCTTTTGCAAAGCTGCTGGTGATATGCACTCTATGACGGTATGACTCCGGCGCCAGCTTCATGGTGCTCACAAAAGAAGCTTCTGGGTCAAATACTGTCTGCGCGTAGATTTCATCTGAAATCACTTCCAGATCATGCTCTATTGCAAATTCCAGCAGGCCGCGGATTGCCTCTTCCTTATATACGATTCCGATCGGATTATTAGGTGATGAAAAAAGTATAGCCCGTACCCTTGTGCCCTCTTTTGTCACTTTTTCATATGCTTCCTCAAACGCATCGCGTGAAAGGGTCTCATCACACGGCACACCAACGGCAATGACTCCTGCCCGCTCATTAATATCATCCACAAAGCTTGAGTAATACGGCGCCGGAATTAAAAATGCATCGCCTGGTTCCGCAAGAAGAGTTGCCAGTGTTTCCAACGCAACTGTACATCCCGCACAGGTTGCAACATTTTCTTTTCCCAGAACAATCTCACTGTCTTCTCCGAAGATGATCTTCTGCCAATGATCCGCTATCGCTGTCCGAAACTCATCGCTGCCTTCGAATTTATTATAATGGATATTATATCCAGTCAGATCCATATGTTCTGCTGACTTTCTCAGCAGATCGCAGACTTCCTTATTCACAAGGTGGCTCTCCGCCGTCCCCATATTGACTAATCCCTTCGGATTTGTCTCCTTATCATACATATTGTAAAAATTGTCAAAATGGGCTTTTACTAAAGGCGGCAATGTCCTCACCCATTTTTTTCCGCGTTCGGATAAGTATTCAAGCATCTTTAACTCACCCCTCCCATTAATTATGCTCAAGACCTGCTTCCGTCTGGATTCCGGGCCGTACGCCAAGTCCCATTGTCGCGTCAATATTACATCCGTGCATAACCGTTGACTCGTCCCTTAAGAGCTCTCCCATCCAGAATGCGATCTCCTTCGGCTGAATCAGACGTTTCTTTGCCTGCGCCACATCAAACGCTGCCCTCTCTTCCGGCGACATATTCTTTAATGTGCTGGAATAGAACATCGGTGTCTCTATTGCCCCCGGACTGATACAGAATACATCGATCAGTGTATGGGTATTTTCCGCCGCCACCTGCTTTGCCAGATACGCAACCGCACACTTGCTCATACCGTCGCTCAGTGTAAACTTCGGGAAACATGCGATTCCTCCGCCTACAGATGAGATAAAGATAAGCTTTGATTTCTCTGTCTTTGCCTCCAGAACCGGCAAGATCTTTTTGTAGATCCAGAGCGGTCCTAACGCATTTACTGTCATCATGGCGATATCATTCGCTGCCTTTAATGGATCTCCCTGCTCTGCGTATTCTTTTACAGTCCCAGAGCCCAACGCCGCGTTAAAGATAACGCCGTACCATTCATGCTCCGTCAGGAAATCGGCCTTCTCAATCTCATTAAGTTTCCCCTGATCCAGCTTATAAGCAAATACTCTTCCCGGATTCTCCTTCATAAGCTCCTCTGCTTTTTTGGCGGAACGGCGGTATGTAATATGAACTTCATAACCCTGCTCTAATAGTAATTTCACTGTCTCCAGCCCAACCCCCTGTGTACCGCCAGTCACTAATACCTTTTTCATACCAAATCCTCCTCTTTAAATGTTTTTGATCAGAACATCCTTTTCATCAAACTCTTCATATTTTCTTCTCTTAATATATTTTGTATAGATCATTCCCGCAAAGATCACAATCCCCGCATATCCTGAAATCGGATAGATGATACTTATCATTGTTGAGAATGATAACTGTCCGCCAAAGATACTGACAATTGCCGTAACGATCGCCGCAACCTTGTATGCTTTGCTCTTTGAATCGGAAGATATCTTATTGCAGACCGTATAAAGCATAGGAACTGCTGTTGTGTAGATTCCAAGAAGCAGCAGGACAGAAAAGATGTTTCCAAATACCGGGCTTATGGATGCCGCAACAAACAGAGAGGGGATTTCCAGATTGTAAACATCTTTAATATTCGCCAGCAGTCCAAAATTAAGGATCATAACTGCGATCAGGAATGCACCTCCTCCAAATACTCCGCCCCAAAAAGAGTTTTTCTTGTTAGTGGCAGTAGATTTCCCGATATCTGCCAGATACGGTACAACACCCGTAACCGTGTATGATCCATACATAAGTCCTGACAGTGCCCAGTTGCTAAAATTGGTGTTCACCTGCACTTTTGTAAGGCTCTGATCCGCAACGGCGATTCCTTCCGGATTGCTCACGATGGATACAACTCCGATCACCATCGTTACTGCCAGAAGCACCGGCGCGATATAGCCTACGATCTTAACCAGCTTATCAAGTCCCAGAAGAACTGTTCCCAGTGATGCGATGATCATGATAGCGCGCCCTATATTTCCGTTCATCCCGTAATACTCTTCAAATGTTGAACCCGCTCCCGAGATCATCATGGAATAAACAAAAAACAGCATAATGGGTGTAAACCATTCCAAAGCAAATCCAAGATATTTCCCCAGATAGAAATTGAACATCTTCCCCGAGTTATCCAGTTTCAGTTTTCTTCCGTCTTCGACGATCACACTGACAAACCATACGTAAAGGATTAATGCTATGATCCCTGCGCCAATACTTCCAAGCAGCCCAAACCCGGTGAAATACTGCATACACTCCTGACCTGACGCAAAGCTTGAGCCAATAACAAAGCCCATGAACGCACCGCCGATAGCTATGATCTGACCAATGTTCATCTTTTTGTCTTCCATGTCGAATCCCTCCTTTTATGTTTTTGTTTATGTCCAGTTTACTCCTGTTTCCTCTGGTTAGTAATTGAACTCGTCTGAATACCTGGCCGTCAAAAAATTCACTCCTGACTGCCTGATATTAAAAAAAGCGGGGCTTGAATTCATGAAATTCATGTCCCGCTCTGGATATTCTATTATTTATCTTAAGACAACACACCTTACAGATATCTCAGCAGATCCTCCGCTGTAAGCTCCATGCAATAAGACTGGCGTACCATATCCTCATAAAATTTCTGAAACGCATCCCGCATTTTCGGATATGTGGAAATGTGATAATTCGCATTTGCCCGGTTTTTTGAATTCTCTATATTCACGGAATATGTATCCAGAAAAATAGACGGCGCTTTTCTTAATTCTTCGCTCAGAACAACCGTATCCCGAATCAGATACAACCGAAACTGCTGATTCGACTTCATGATGTCACTGATGTGCCTCAGATGGTCATAGACCTGCTCCTGACTCAACTGCCAAAAGCAATTCCCCACACTGACCTTACCGTCTGTCAGATACTTATTCAGCATGGAAGAATATATCACAAGATCAATGTGCGACCGGCAGGTCCGCTTTTCAAAGACGTTTTTCAGCTTTTCCAGATATCTTCCGTAATCTTTATCTTCTGCCCGCTCTACGAATACGTCCATAATATCCGCCGGAAACAGCAGTGCCGGTGATTCGTTGAAAAACAGCCATTGTCTGCGGTCGGAATAAGAATCAAGCTGTACATTGGTCCGTTTTAAACTTTCCGGCTCTGCAGAATCCAAAAGCTTTTCTGAAGAGTCCGTAATCTGACAGCATATATCGGTAAACTTTTTAATCACCCGCTCCTGCATGGAAAAGGCTGCTCCTATATCTCCGTCAAATGCCCACAGAACCTGCAGACAGAACAGGCGGTCAATCACCAAAAGCTTCGGGCTTTCCGGTTTCAGGCAGGCAATTGACATCTCTACAAAGTCAAGGCATCCAATAATATTTAAGATTGTTGTTGTATAAAAATAGTAATTTTTTTCAAGAGCTTCCCGACTGATCGCCAGTTTAAGCTTTATGCACTTTGCTCCCATATCGTGCAGCTCTTCCATTAATCTCTGAAAACCTTTTCCATATAACTGGAAAAGGTCAAAGGTCGCCATAATGGATATATCTCCGTCACACAAACTGAAAGCCTGATGACAGGCGGCATGAGTCAGACTCACAAGCTCCTTCTGACTGTTAAGAAATGACATCTGGCCATTCTGATAGCTTTGAAAGACTTTTGAACTTCCGTCACAGTCATAGGCGGACTTTAATTCCCTGTACACATTCTGGCGCTCTGCATCTCTGTCAGATGCCCCGGCTGTTTCCCCGGATAAAAAATCTGCGATCTGACCAATGATCCGCTCCGCATTTCTAGCTGAGGGCAGCTTGCTTCCGTTCATCCATTTGCTGATGTATGTCGGATCATAGCCAAGTGCATTCGCCAGTTCGCTTTCCTTTATCCCCGCCTTCTCCACCTGTGCTCTCAATATTTTCCCAAATGTATTATTCATGCCGTACCTCATTTTTTACGTCACCATAAGCCACATGATAAGTTTATCATAAATTGTATTCCCTCACAATTGCGCGGCAAAAAAATTCAAGTAATTCAACTTTTCTGATCTTGTGTCTAAATTTGTCTGTCGGGCAGTTTCCTTCGCGGATTCATATATAATAACAGCGCTGTCAGAAACATACAGCAGCCCGCCGGATAATGCTCTGCCTCCCCTGACATATACGCAAGCTGCTTCTTTGCTTTTTCCTCATAATCTTTCTGCCCCGTGATTTGCGAAAGTCTCACAAGACAGTATGCCATAACCGAATTTCCGCTCGGAAGTGCATTGTCATAAACTTCTTTCGGCTTTGTGATAAGCCGACCGTTTTCCGTTCCGCACAGAAAATACCCTCCGTTTCTGTCATCTGCAAACTGCTCCGTCGCCTCATTGCAGATCTGTCTTGCACGCTCCAGATATTCTTCCTCTAAAGACACCTCATACATATTTATCAGCGCTGCGCTGTAGCAGGCATAATCATCTAAAAATCCCTTGACTGCGCCCCTCTCGCCCCGCCAGCTCACATAAAGGATACCTTCCTCAAAAAGATGACTTTCGATAAATTCCAGCGCCCTCTCAGCCGCCAAAAAATATTTCTCCTCCCCTGTCACCTTATATAAGCTTGCAAGTCCGCTGATCATTAAGGCATTCCACATAGCGAGCACCTTATCGTCAAGATGAAGCTTTGTCCGGGATTTCCTGTATTCATACAGGATTCTTTTTTCTTCCGTAAAATTGTCGCACACATTGCGGCCATTAAGGAGATTGGGTATGTTCCTGCCCTCAAAATTACCGCTCTTCGTAATCCCGAAATATTCACAGAACCTCTTTCCCCTCTCTCTGCCAAGAACCTTGCATACCTCTCCGTAGTCCCAGACGTAAAACTTCCCTTCTTCCCCTTCGCTGTCCGCATCCTGCGCGGAATAAAATTCCCCGTCAGGGCCTGTCATCTCACGCAGAACATATTCCGCCGTCTTTTCTGCCGTATCCAAAAGGTCTTTATCCCCTGACATTTCGTAAGCCGCAGCATATGCAATGATCAAAAGAGCATTGTCATACAACATTTTTTCAAAATGTGGCACAAGAAAATATTCATCCGTTGAATACCTGGAAAACCCATAGCCGATATGGTCAAATATCCCTCCCCGGCGCATTTTCTCTAAAGTAATCTTTACTTGCTCAAACACTGATTCTTCGTAGTCCAGCGAGCAGACTCCATCTGCATTACAGGAAAATGAACCGTCTCCTCCTCTTTTAACCGAATACTTTGAATACGTTGTGAGGAAGATCAGGTTAAAAGGCATAGGAAATTTCGGCGCATCCCCAAATCCGCCGTTTACTGCATCAAAACTCTGGGAAAGCAGCTTTGCCGCTTTCTCTGGCTGGCTCCTGTCTATATCATCATGCACTTCTTCCTCCGGCATATCTTTTATATAGGAAAGAATCTTGTCTGCCGACTGAATCAGTCCTTCTTTATCCTGCTGCCATTTATGGGCGATGGCAAGAAGAAGCTCCTTGAAGCCTGTCATTCCCCGATCTGATTCCGGCGGAAAATAGGTTCCCGCAAAAAACGGCTTTTGAAGTGGCGTCATAAAGATACTCATCGGCCATCCTCCGCCCCCGGTAAGCGTCTGACAGACAGACATATACACGCTGTCAATATCCGGCCGCTCTTCCCTGTCCACCTTGATGGATACAAAATATTTGTTGAGGATATCCGCGATCTCCTCATTTTCAAAGCTTTCCCGTTCCATCACATGACACCAGTGACACGTGCTGTAACCAATACTTAAAAATACTGGTTTGTCCTCCCGCTCTGCCCGTTCAAAGCCTTCCTGACACCACGGATACCAGTCAACCGGATTATCGGCATGCTGTAAAAGATACGGGCTTTTTTCATATTTTAATCTATTACTCATAGTACACCTCTTTCTTTCGTTACTATTTGCATTTATTTCATCTTTATGCATATCTTTTCCGCCGAAATAATGCATTTCAAAGAAAAATATAGTATAATCAGATAACGTCAGTCAGTTCGATAAAGTAAAGGAGTGATTTTAAATTATGGCAAAAATTTCGGCAGATTGTAAGATAGAGCACCACGCTATGATGTTCGCATTTCTCGCAAAACATGCCATTGAACTATGCGGCGAAGCGGGAAAAGAAGCCATTCTTAAGGGCATGACTACATACGGAAAGGAACGCGGAGCACGTATGGCAGCCAATGCATTGGCTCATGGCGACGAATTAACGACTATGACCAATCAGGCTTACGGCGAATGGAAACCTGACTATGACGGACAGATGGAGTTTGGACAGCTTCGCACGGAACCTACGCTCCAGACATATATATCAAAATGTGCATGGTGTGACGCATGGAAAAAACATAACATAACAGAATACGGAAAATATTACTGTGTAAATGTTGATAATGCGGTCTATCAGGGATTCCGTTCTGATTTTGTCTGTACCCCCACCGCAACCTCTTTAAGCTGGGGCGGAAACCGATGTGAATTTGACTGGGGTTATCCGTTGTCGCCCGAAGAAGTAAAGACTCTTGCAGACAAGAAAAAAGAACTTGGCAGCTCCTGTATGAAAGACTTTAATTTTCATACGGCGCATCTAAAATATACGCTGAGCAAGACACTGACTGAAGCGTTGGGAGAAAACGGGGCAAAGGCGGTCACACTGGCATTGGAAGAGTATGCTGAAACCTTTGGGGAAGAGTATCTTAAAGTACTGGACGATATAGATACCGGACTATTTTAAGAAGAGACAAGAAAGGATTTATGATGAATAATCTACAAACAAAACATAACGTAATTGCTGATTGGATTTTCTCTCATGAGAGAGAGCTTATCCGGGCGGCTGAATTTATTTTTGAACATCCGGAGCTGGCTTATGAGGAGGTCCTGTCTTCTAAGTATCTAGCGGATTATCTTAGAAATAAAGGTTTTTCTGTCTCTGCGAAAACGGCTGGGATCGATACTGCCTTTACTGCAAAATGGGGAGAAGGGAAGCCCGTTATCGGGTTTCTTGCAGAATATGATGCGCTTGCGGGAGTCGGACACGCCTGCGGGCATAACCTGCTGGGAACTGCGGTGTGCGCTGCTGCCTGTGCTTTGAAGGCTGATATGGAATGTTCGGGTACCAGCGGAACAATCCGGGTGTATGGATGTCCGGCAGAGGAGATCATGTCGGGCAAGATTGTGATGGAAAGGGCCGGGGTTTTCAATGATCTGGACACGGCGGTCACATGGCATCCGTTTGACAGGAATCGAATCAGTAATGATATCTGGCAGTCGCAAGATATTAAAAACTACACATTTCACGGCATAAGCGCTCATGCCTCCAAATCTCCGGAAGAGGGACGAAGCGCTCTGGATGCAGCAGAGCTTATGAATATCGGTGTTAATTATCTCCGCGAACATGTGCCGGGAGATGTGCGTATGCATTATGCCTATATTGATAACCATATTTCGGCAAATGTTGTTCCAGACATTGCAAAGACCAATTATTTTATCCGCTCCAGCAAACGCTCCCGCACGGAAGACGCAAGCAGACGAGTGGACGACTGCGCCCGCGGCGCGGCTTTGATGACTGG